>ERZ795050.5837-NODE-5837-length-10252-cov-6.140630_pt1 | contig 10252 bp, 10 predicted proteins | sample MGYA00375134_ERZ795050 | MGnify/ENA primary metagenome ERZ795050 (study PRJEB30179, sample SAMN05720221) | activated sludge metagenome | isolation source: Anaerobic digester | place: Japan | collected 2015-05-26 ... | reverse complement strand
ATATGAACATCAAACTCTACAAAGTCATAATGTCCGTAAAGAGGAAGAAGTTTTAATGGTGAATAGTCATAATGTCCGTAAAGAGGAAAAAGTTTTAATGGTGAAAATATCAATCTAAAATATTGAAATCTTTTAGTATAAATAGTTTTAGTATAAGTAGTAGTAAAAAAATAATTTTTTTGTAAAATATTAATAGATAAAATAATTTATTAATAGAAGTAGGTTTTTAATAGGAGGTGAAAAGTAATTAAAGATATGATTAATGTTCAGTTAAAAAAAATAAACAAATTTAATTTCATATATAACACCGAAATGGAAGGATATATGAATTTATATTCGTATACACCGAAGTTAGATGTCATTCGTTATATTGTAAAAAATAGGAGACCATGAATGTCAAATCAACTTCAAAAGCCTAAGGAAAATGACAATATAAATTGTCATCTACAACAGGTTGGAATGGGTACTCTTATATGTCGAGCAGCACGACAAACTGGTGATAAAACTACAAATGAAGTTAATCCCACTATTTGTTTCAATTGCCCTGCTGGAAAGATTTTCAGAGAGGTTGGTTGCGACGCAGTCCTTCCGAAGATTCGAATCTATCCATGTATAGGAGGAGTCAATACCAATGTAGAAACTCTTTTTTGTAAGATCCGCAAAAGAGAAACAACCTTAGATTTTTGCCGTACATGTGGTCTGGCTACAGCTGAAACTACACGACAGATTGTCTCCACAACAAGGGGACTTTTCGAAGCGCAAGGTTTCTACTCTGCTTACAAAGATTTGGAGAAAGCCAGAGAGTCAATTCGCGACGGGAATTTCGAAAATGCAGTTACAAGAAGTATCGATTGTCTAGAAAGTACTATGCGCATTTGTCATGAAAAATTAGGAAAGTCCTTACCAAGCAAAAAACAGGTTACTGACCTATGGAAATCAACACGGGGCATTCTTCATTTTGATGAACTTGACTCCACTGGGGCAACCTTGGACTTAATGAATGCTTTGTCAGGTGTCGTTACTCATTTAGGGGGATTAAGAAATACGTTAGGAGATGCCCATGGGAAAGGCATTTTTCCACCTGATGTGTCGGAAAGTATAGCAGAGCTCGCTATAAACACTGCTTCAACCCTCTCTACAGTAATTATCCGCCGCTTTAATTGGATAAAGGAGAAAGACGAATGAGTGAAATTAGGATGAACCTTTCATTTCCTTTAGACAATGATGGATTCTTTAGAAGAGAATGCCCTTTTTGTCGCAAAGAATTTAAGGTTCTATTAGAAAAAGAGGAGTTAACAGATCTCGCTCAGAAAGGCATAGATTCCTTTATGATCGAACTGAAAGAAGAGACAATGGATTTAGATAAGAGTGAACATTCAGAAACTGAATTTATTTGTCCTTACTGTGGACAACGGGCGCCTAGCGACAGTTGGTGGACACAAGAACAACGTGCCTACATGGGTATTGTTGCCAAAAACATTATAGCCAAGATAGTTAATGAAAATCTCATATGTCCACTTAAAAGAACGTTTCGAAGATCTAATTCTGGTATGGTTTCTATACGGTTTGAAGGCGAGGAGATGGAACAACAAGAACCATGGATATCTCCTGAAGTCAATGATATGAAAATATTCGACCTTCCATGCTGTCAACGTAAGATAAAGATAGAGGAGAATTGGCGGAATGTAGTATATTGTTTTTTTTGTGGATTCCCTTATAAACATGAGAATAAAGAAACGTTAAAAAATGAATTTATTAAGTGTGTTTCGATTGAAACAATTATCTTAATGGAGGGTTAATATGCCAGATATATTTAGCGAAATGATTCCGCGAGTTGAAGTCTCTTTGAATAATAACCCCAGATGCAAATCTGAACTTGAGAATATTGCAAAACAAGAAAAGTGGGACCTTATTAATACTCCTTCTATTACAGTCAAAGGATCAAATTTTGAAAATGGTAAAAAGATTATGACGATTATCTTTAAAGATGAAATAATCTCAAAGGTAGAAATTAATATAGTTGATCATAACTTTGTGGAGACAATTGAATTGCCATCGCCACTTGAAGATCCAAAAGAAATAGAGGTGAAGGTCGGAACAACTTTCCATAAAAAAATTCCTTTCAAATTAAAACACCTTTACGGAACAGTCACATACTTTGACGGGACTCCTGTATCATATCCAATTATTAGCGCAGAAGGAAAGATGGTTACCATAGGAGATGAAATGGGAAATTTTGAGATAATTCTAAGTGGAAAAGAAAAAAGCATAGCAATCTTTGAAAAGAATTATTCAAAGGAGACATTGGAATGTTGGCTTTATGATGTTGACTTGAAGGAAGATACAAAATTGAATGTGAGGATCGATAAGTTGGAAGTGTATGAACTTGGTGCATGGGAAGCATCTACAGGCATCTATATACACTTCATTCCTATGTCTTTAACAAGAATCTTAAACTTGATTAACAAAGGGATAACAAGCGAGATCTCAATGGCTAATGATCCAGAAGCATGGCCTCATCTTAAGAAAAATGATATAAAAATCTTTATTAATGAAATAGAAGTACCTATTTCGACATTTAATGAATATGAGGATTTCATCGGTGAATATGAGGAGAAAAAAATTACTCGCCCTGGCTATATCTTAGGTATTGCGAGGAAAGATTGGAAAAAGGGAATTATAAAGGTCGAGATTAAGCATCATATAAAATCAGACGGGGAAGAAATAGTGGAAAAAGGAGAAGGATATTTTTTCGGATTTAAAGAGTGATGAATGATAGGAAAAATAATAGAGGATTACCAGAAGATTGGGATACAAATAAACTTTTTGAGTTCACATTCTTTTATACTAAGAAACCCGACAATCTTTAATATATTTTATCTTGCTGTTATTGATGAAAGCGTTGGTTCAGGTACTGAAAGATTAATAGAGCCTAAAAAAATTCAAGGCTTTTAGAATCTAAAGTTCACAAATATATTGGAATTTCTTAATATAAATAGTAGAAAAAACTCAATTTAATTGTAAAATATTAATAGATAAAATAATTTTTATTGTTAGTTAATTTAAGTCGGAGGTGAATTTTATAAAGAGTTGGAAAAAGTTAAAATTATGATTAAAGATTTATTTAGTGGTATGGAATTTAACAAAGATCTGAAATGATTAAGATCCAGTTAGTTAAAATAACTAAATCTAATATAGAATATAACACTAAAACCGAGGGAGACATTAATTTATGTTCTACATAACAATATTTAAATGGTTCATAATATCCAATTTATATTTTTTCTTATTCATAAATGAAGCGTTTAAAAATAATAAAATTAAAGAGAGAAATAAAGATATAGTCTATTTGTATTATAATATAGATGAATACAAAATGGTGATGTAAAATGGCAAAAAATAATAAAGTACAAGAAGAATCTTTGGAAAAACAACTTTGGAAAGCAGCTGATAAGCTAAGAAAAAATATCGATGCTGCAGAATACAAGCATGTTGTCTTGGGTCTTATTTTTCTAAGATATATATCAGATGCTTTTGAAGAATTACATGAGAAATTGAAAAAAGGCGAGGGTGAGTATGAAGGAGCAGATCCAGAGGATAGAGATGAATACAAAGCTGAGAATGTTTTTTTTGTCCCCCAAGAAGCTCGTTGGTCATATCTACAGTCAAAAGCCAAACTACCTGAGATTGGTAAATTTGTAGATGAGGCTATGGAGGCAATTGAAAAGGAGAATCCATCCTTAAAGGGAACATTGCCAAAAGTTTATTCATTGGGTAATCTCGACCCAACCAATCTTGGTGGTCTTATTGACCTTTTCGGAAATATCACTTTTAATGAAACAAAAAATAGAAATGCTGACATCTTAGGTCATGTTTTCGAATATTTTCTCGGACAATTTGCCTTAGCAGAGGGTAAGAAGGGTGGTCAGTTTTACACACCCAGAAATGTCGTTGAACTTTTGGTAGAAATGTTAGAACCATATAATGGTCGTGTTTTCGATCCATGTTGTGGCTCTGGTGGAATGTTTGTTCATTCTGAAAAGTTTGTTGCCAATCATCGTGGAAAAGTAAATGATATCTCCATATATGGGCAAGAGAGTAACTTAACAACATGGCGCCTCTGCAAAATGAACCTTGCAATAAGAGGCATAGATAGTTCACAAGTAAAATGGAATAATGAAGGTTCATTTCTAAATGACCTACACAAAGATCTGAAAGCTGATTATGTACTCGCTAATCCACCTTTCAATGATAGTGATTGGGGTGGAGAATTGCTTAGAACTGATGGGAGATGGAAATATGGCGTGCCCCCAGTAGGAAATGCAAATTACGCTTGGGTACAACACTTCATCTATCATCTTGCTCCAACTGGTATCGCAGGCTTTGTATTAGCAAAGGGATCCCTAACATCAAAAACATCTGGAGAGGGAGAAATCAGAAAACAAATCATAGAAGCTCGCTTAGTTGATTGCATCGTCAATCTGCCACCTAAACTGTTTCTGAATACCCAGATACCAGCCTGCCTCTGGTTTATCAGTAGAAATAAGGCAAATGGAAAGTATAGGAATAGGAGAGACGAGATACTTTTTATCGATGCTCGTAATATGGGACATCTTATAAACCGAAGAACCCGTGAATTTTCTAAAGATGACATAGAAAAAATTGCTTCTACATACCATAATTGGCGTAATCCAGATGGAAATTATGAAGATATAAAGGGCTTTTGCAATTCCGCGTCTATCGAAAAGGTAAGAGAGTTAGATTATGTTCTGACACCAGGGCGTTATGTTGGACTTCCAGATGAGGAGGATGATTTTGATTTCGAAGAACGTTTCATAAAACTTAAGGCAGAATTTGAGGAGCAGTTGAAAGAGGAGGAAGAACTAAACAAGCAGATTTTAGAGAATCTGAAAAAAATTTCAATAGAGGAAAAAGAATGAATGCACATATATTGTGCATACTCTATGGGAAATGCACAAAAAATCACAATATTTGTGCGAACTATTAATGAGTTGAAAAAGAAGGTGAAAAATCAATGAGTAATATCTCGATGCTAAGTTTTGATGAAGTGCAACGGACAATTGAAAAAGCATTACGCCTTCTTTATAAAAATGATCTTTTTCTTATTACAAATACTACCAATGAAAGGTCAATTACGCACAAGTTCGCAGAATATATTCAATCTTTATTTCCAGAATGGAATGTGGATTGCGAATATAACAGAAAAGGAGAAGGAGAATCAAAGGAGATAGATGGCCAAAAAACTTCTTACCCGGACATTATTGTTCATTTAAGAAACACAAAACACAATTTATTGATAATTGAGGCCAAAAAGTACCCTGCCTGCCATAATGAGGTCAAAGAGGATAAAGCAAAGATTGAAAAATATATTCAAAATCAGGAATATGGATATAAATTTGGCTTATTGGTCTGCTTTTATAAAGAGCTTGAAGAAACAAAAATGATTTGGTTCAAGAATAAAGATGGTAAATGCGTATTAGTGTAGTTGAAATGAACAGTAAAATACCAGAAGGTTGGAGAAAATGTAAACTTGGTGATGTGGCAGATGTTGTAGGTGGTGGAACCCCAAGTACCAAAGTCGCGGAATATTGGAATGGCGAAATACCTTGGATAACACCAAAAGATATTTCAAATCTCAAAAACAGATATATATCTAAGGGAGAGAGAAACATATCTAAAAAAGGACTTGAGAACTCTAGCGCTAAGATATTGCCCAAAGGAACGATATTGCTAAGTACAAGAGCGCCCGTTGGTTATTTAGCAATCGCTAAAAATGATATTGCAACAAACCAAGGGTTTAGAAGCTTAATACCTCATAATGACACAGATAATATTTTTCTTTACTATTTGCTGAAAAATAATATTGAATATTTAAAATCTCAAGCAACCGGAACTACTTTTGGAGAATTATCTGGTTCGGTACTAAAATCTTTAATATTTTTATTCCCTTCTCTCCCTGAGCAGTGCGCCATCGCTTCTGTGCTTGGGAGCCTTGACGACAAGATTGACCTGCTCCACCGCCAGAATAAAACATTGGAACAAATGGCAGAAGCACTTTTTAGGCAATGGTTCGTGGTAGAAGCAGACGATGAATGGGAAGAAGTAAGGCTTGGTGATTTCTTCCCAGTAGTAACTGGGAAGAAGGATGCTAATTTTGCAACAAACGATGGATTATATCCTTTTTTTACTTGTTCACAAATACCTCTAAGAGCACCAAGTTATAGCTTTGATTGTACAGCAATATTACTTGCTGGAAATGGTGATTTCAATATTAAACATTATATTGGAAAATTCGAAGCTTATCAACGTACATATGTTTTAATACCATATAATCCAATTTATTTTGGTTTTTTATTAACATTAATGAAATATTATCTTTCAGAAATAACAAGAGGGCATCAAGGAAGTGTAATTAACTTTATCACTAAACCCATGATTGAAAATTTTGTTTTTTTGTTACCAAAGTGTCGTGATTTAATTCAGGAAAAACTTATTCAATTTAATGAACTATATAGAAAAATAGATGCTAATGATGCACAAATCCGCACGCTCGAAAAACTTCGTGACACTCTACTACCAAAATTAATGAGTGGTGAAATAAGAGTTAAGATATGACACGCATTACAGAATCTGCTATCGAAGAATTAGTTATTGAGCTACTTGAGAAGCAGGATTATGAATATGTATCTGGCCCCGACATAGCACCAGATGGAGTGAAAGCAGAGAGAAGATCGTTTGAGGATGTTCTGTTACTTAAACGCTTGAAAAATGCTGTCAATAGAATCAATGCAAAAATTCCTCCTGATGCAAGAGAGGATGCTATTAAGCAGATTCAAAATCTTAACTCTTCTGAGCTCATTACTAATAATGAAACTTTTCATAGGATGTTGACAGAGGGGATAAAGGTAAGTTATCAGAAAGATGGTGTCGAGAGAGGCGACCTTGTCTGGCTTATTGATTTCAAAAATCCTGAGAATAACGAATTTCTTGTTGTTAACCAGTTCACAGTTATTGAAGGTAATATAAACAAACGCCCCGATATTATTCTTTTTGTTAATGGGATCCCTCTGGTTATCATAGAATTGAAAAATCCAGCAGATGAACAGGCTACTGTAACCTCTGCCTTCAGACAGATTCAAACCTATAAGCAGATGATACCCAGTCTTTTTAATTATAATAGCTTCGTAGTGATTTCTGATGGTTTAGAGGCAAAAGCTGGTACAATATCATCTGGTTATAGCCACTTTATGGCATGGAAGTCTATAGATGGAAAAAGAGATGAATCAAATCTTATCAGTCAACTCGAGACACTTATCAGAGGAATGTTGAACAAGAAGACATTACTCGATATTATTCGCCATTTCATTGTGTTTGATAAATCTAAAAAAGAGGATAAAGAGACAGGTATCACTTCCATTTATACCATTAAGAAGTTAGCTTATTATCATCAATATTTTGCTGTAAATAAAGCTGTAGAATCTACTCTAAGGGCATCAGGTTATATCTCTGAAACAAGCGTCGATAATCTCAAAGTAGCGGAATCTCCTGAAAATTTTGGTTTAAATAGTGTAAAGACACAACCTATAGGAGATCATAAAGGAGGTGTTATCTGGCATACGCAAGGAAGTGGTAAATCCCTCTCAATGGTTTTTTTCGCAGGTAAAATCATTCTGACATTAGATAATCCAACTATAGTAGTAATCACTGACAGAAATGATCTTGATGATCAGCTATTTGATACTTTCGCGGCATCAAAACAACTCCTTAGGCAAGATCCTGTTCAAGCTGAAAACAGAGAACATTTGAAAGAATTGCTAAATGTAGTATCGGGTGGTGTTGTATTTACAACGATTCAGAAGTTCCAGCCAGAGGAAGGGAATGTATATCCGAAGTTATCTGATAGGAGAAATATTATTGTCATAGTTGATGAAGCTCATCGTACACAGTATGGTTTCAAAGCAAAAACAATAGACGAAAAAGATGAGCAGGGTAATGTTATTGGTAAAAAGACTGTTTATGGTTTTGCAAAATATTTGCGAGACGCCTTACCAAATGCTACCTATATCGGCTTTACTGGTACACCGATAGAAAAAGAGGATAGAAACACACCAGCTGTTTTTGGTAACTATGTTGATATCTATGATATCTCACAAGCACAAGATGACGGGGCAATTGTGAAGATATACTATGAAAGTAGGTTAGCAAAGATTGGTCTTACTGAAGAAGGTAAAAAACTAATCAACGATTTGGATAAAGAGCTTAAATTAGATGATCTCGCAGAAAATCAAAAAGCAAATCCTAAATGGAAACATCTTGAAACATTGGTTGGAAGTAAGGATCGTGTAATGCATATTGCTAAAGATATAGTAAATCATTTCGAGCAGAGGCAGGAAATTTTTGAAGGAAAGGGTATGATAGTTACTATGTCTAGGGCTATTGCTATCAATCTGTATAATGAAATCATTAAGATAAGACCTCAATGGCATAGTGATGATCTAAAAAAAGGTGCAATCAAGGTTGTTATAACTTCGTCATCTTCAGAAGGACCCGAAATGGCTAAGCACCATACAACAAAGGATCAGAGACGTGTTTTGGCTGAAAGAATGAAAAATCCAGAGGATGAATTAAGGCTTGTGATTGTATGTGATATGTGGCTTACTGGTTTCGATGTCCCCTGCTTACATACTATGTATCTTGATAAACCAATGAGGGGTCATACACTTATGCAAGCAATAGCAAGAGTGAATAGGGTATATAAAGATAAACCTGGTGGATTAATTGTGGATTATCTGGGAATAGCTTCTGACTTGAAAGAAGCTTTATCGTTCTATTCAGATAGCGGTGGAAGGGGTGACCCAGCTGTTCTTCAAGAGCAAGCTGTTGAGATTATGCTCGAGAAATTAGAGATAGTTTCTCAGATGTTTCATGGATTTGACTATAATCATTATTTTACAGCTGACACCTCAACAAAACTATCAATAATCCTTTCTGCTGAAGAGCATATTTTAAGTCTTGAAAATGGTAAGAAGCGTTATATCGATGAAGTTACAGCCCTATCGAAAGCCTTCTCTATTGCTATTCCTCATGAGCAAGCAATGGCAGTTAAAGATGAGGTTGCATTTTATCAAGCAGTAAAAGCAAGATTAGTAAAGTTTGATATAACTGGAGCAGGGAGAACAGGTGAGGAAATTGAAACTACCATCAAGCAAGTTATAGATAAGGCACTTGTAACTGAAAAGGTAATAGACATTTTTGATGCTGCTGGAATAAAAAAACCTGATATCTCTATACTATCTGAAGAATTTCTTATAGAGATTCAGAACATGGAGCACAAGAATATTGCAATGGAAGTGTTGAAAAAACTACTAAATGATGAGATAAAGTCAAGAATGAAAAAGAACTTAGTCCAAAGCCAAACTCTTATGGAAATGTTAGAAAATTCTATCAAGAGATATCACAATAAGATTATCACTGCAGTTGAAGTTATCGAAGAATTGATTGGACTCAGCAAAGAAATAAAAAGAATGGATAAAGAACAAGAAGAAATAGGATTAACGGACTATGAATATGCTTTTTATACTGCAATCGCAGATAACAAGAGTGCAAGAGAGCTTATGCAAAAAGAGAAGCTATTGGAATTGGCTGCTGTTTTATATAAAAAGGTCAAACAAAATGCCTCAATTGATTGGACAATAAAAGAAAGTGTAAGAGCAAAATTAAGAGTAATTGTAAAACACACACTAAAGCAATATGGCTATCCACCAGATATGCAAGCTTTAGCTACAGAAACTGTAATTAAACAGGCTGAAATGATTGCAGATGAACTGACGGGTAGTAGATAAAATTAAAAGAAAAGACAAATCATTAATTTATTTTTTTCAAAATAACCATTTCTCACGAGGTTTTCCTTTTTCAATGAACTCATGTTTTACTCTCTCCTTAAAGAGAAATCTATTAAGAGATTTTGATATGAATTCAGGTCCATTATCACTTCTTAAGCGCTCTGGTTTACCATTCTCATCAATAGAAGATTTCAATATATCTACCACCTCATTACCAGTTATAGATCTATCAATTCTATATCCTACTACTTTCCTTGTATAGATATCCATTATTATAAGTATCCTAATACCTTTTCCAATAGATAGAGAATCATGTATGAAATCCATTGACCATATTCTGTTTATCTTCTTTATCTTTCAACATTTCATAAAGGCTACTTTTAGGAATA
>ERZ795050.5833-NODE-5833-length-10258-cov-3.921200_pt1 | contig 10258 bp, 9 predicted proteins | sample MGYA00375134_ERZ795050 | MGnify/ENA primary metagenome ERZ795050 (study PRJEB30179, sample SAMN05720221) | activated sludge metagenome | isolation source: Anaerobic digester | place: Japan | collected 2015-05-26 ... | reverse complement strand
CAATAGTTCTGCCTTTCAGGCAGTATCGGGTTGTTGTGTCTTTGTCCGCAGGTCGATGACTTGCGGTTATGAATGTTTTTGCCTTTCAGGCAATGATGAGTTCGTGAATTGAAAACTTTTTTTGGCTTGAAAAGCCGAATTTTCATAACCGCAGAATTTGTTCTGCGGCGTGAATCGGCAGCTATAACCCTGCCTGAAAGGCAGAACTTATCTTTCAAAGCAACTTTTTGATATGATGGGATGACAAATCCTTGCATCGAAGACCAATTTTTGTTTTTCCGTATTGCCAAAATGGAGATTTGGCAAATTTGGAGATCGAGATCTTTCAATCCTGCTTGTTTCGGCGTATGCGAATCATGTTTGAATGGCTGTTTGGCTTCCAAATTAACATCATTCCGTAATTTGGAATTCTTTTTTGTCATGTCTTTTTCGCCTTTTTTAGTCAAACTATTTCCGGAGATGATACGCGTTGACAGCCTCCAATTGATTTACAAATGGATATTGCCTATTTCCAATTCAATGTCGCCAAATTCTATCATTGCATTAAATAGTCGGATATGTGAGAAATTTTTCAAATCATCCAGGAGAATATTTTTTTCGATCATTTTCCCCTCTTCAATCAAATTAGCCCGATTGACTCCATAAATCAGAGGCTTGGAGGGCGTAAACCACGAAACCCCGTCGAATAAGGCTATGTTGCAGATCGAAGTATCGGTTAACAGCCCATTTTTCACCAGCAACACCTCATCGAAATCTCCCCTCATGGCAAAAGCCCTGTCCAAATCTGAGCGATCTGCTTTCTTGTAAGGCAATGATTCAATCTGAACTTGGACAATCCGCAACGAGTTGATTTCTCTTTTCAGATAAGGCCGATATTCGATTTTCCGAATTTTTGAATCGTACACAACTCTGCATTTGTATAGGCCGGTTTGAGGTGGATGAGAATCGTTGAGGGCCGATTGCAGATCCATGGGATTTGCCTCCGGATAAAATAAGTCGGAACAAATATTCATTCGTTTATGATGAAACTCGAGACGGTAGAAAACGCCATCCAATAGTTTTATAGATTCAATAAATCGGCACATACACTTTTGCTAACATTTCCCTGTATTCCTTTAGGCAATCGCTGAACGAGGTAATACCCCCTCCGCTTTTAAAGATCACATGTTCTCCTTTTTGTTCTATATAGCGTATCATTACAGCCGAATCCAGATTTCTGCCGTCGAATTGGCCAAAAATTCCGGTGTAAAAACCTCTCTCATATTCTTCCACTTCGCGAATTATTTCTATGGTTTTGCGTTTGGGTGCGCCTGAAATTGATCCTGCAGGAAGCATCGAAAAAATGATATCTCCCAGATGAGAACAATAATTTTCCGGTAGTTGTCCGATAATTTCCGAACTCGTTTGCAACAATTCGTTCCGGTGCGTATAAAGTCGGTCGATATATCTGTATTTTTTCACTTCCACTTTTTCGGCCACTTTGCTCAAATCGTTGCGCAAAAGATCCACGATGGTAGCATGTTCGGCCTGTTCTTTGAGATCGTTCAAAATCATTTCTTCGGCATTTGTTACCGAAGCATCAATCGTCCCCTTCATGGGATAAGTTGAAATTTTGCCCTCTTCTATTTTCACAAACGTTTCCGGAGAGAAAACGGTGAAAGAATCTTTTACCCATAGCTTATATTTCGAAACACTCAACTCGTATATATCCTTCAGGTTTAAGTTGGTGTCAACAAATGTCGGCTGCGTCAAATTGAGCAAATACGAATTTCCTCGTCGGATGTTATCCATCACGAAATCAAATTTCGTTTGGTATGTTTCAAAATCAACCGGAGCAATTTCCCATTTGATATCCAAAGAACGATTGTGGGTGTTACTGCCTTTGGGACAATGCCCGGTCGACAGTTCAAACCGTATATAATCCTTGTTTAAATCGCTGCATTCGATCATATATCCATGTCGTCCCTCGAAGTCCACCAAAAAGAAAAAAGGAATATTCGAACTGCCGAGAAAATTCATTTGCCAAATCAATTCGGTTCGGCAGAGCAATGAATAAGGAAATTGCATATCGGTTTTTTGATAGAATTGCAAGGAATATCCAAGTTCTACTCCGGCACCGAGATACGCTCGATGGCTTTCCGTAAACGGTGCAAGGTCTCTTCCTTCCCCAGAAGAACGGTGATGTCGAAAATGTGTGGTCCTTTGCCTTCGCCCACCAGCGCAAGGCGAAAAGCATTCATTACGTTGCCCGTGTGATACCGGTTGTCTTCGATCCACTTCATGATGATTCTTTCCTGATTTTCGGCCGAAAAATCCTCCATATTTTCAATCAAACGGATGAGCTCGCGCATCTGATCGGGCGTTTCGGCTTTCCAGCGTTTTTTGACCGTTTTTTCGTCATAATGTTCGGGTGCAACAAAAAAATAGGATGATTGCTCCCATAACTCCTTAACAAAGTTCACGCGATCTTTTACCAATGTAACCACTTTGCACACGTATTCCGGCTTTGCTTCTATGCCTTTTTCTTTCAGAATCGGCATGAACATCGCAGTCAATTCTTCATCACGTGTTGCATGAATATATTTGTGATTGAACCATTTGGCCTTTTCGAAATCGAATTTTGCTCCGCTCTTGCTGCAACGGTCGAAAGAAAATGCTCGAACGAGTTCGTCCAACGAAAAAATTTCTTGTTCAGTTCCGGGATTCCAACCGAGCAATGCCAAAAAATTAATCACAGCGGCCGGCAAGTAGCCGCTTTCGCGATACCCGGAAGATATTTCTCCCGTTTTCGGATCTCTCCATTCGAGTGGAAAGACGGGAAATCCCAAACGATCGCCGTCGCGCTTGCTCAGTTTGCCATTGCCCTCGGGTTTGAGCAGGAGAGGCAAGTGTGCAAATTGCGGCATCGTATTTTCCCATCCGAAACTTTTATAGAGCCACACGTGCAACGGTGCCGAAGGCAACCACTCCTCGCCTCGAATCACATGCGAAATTTCCATCAAATGATCATCTACGACATTCGCCAAATGATACGTTGGCAATTCATCGGCCGACTTGTAAATAACTTTATCGTCGAGAACCGACGAGTTGATAACCACTTCGCCGCGTATCAAATCGTTGACGGTGATCGGAATATCGGGCTCGATTTTTATGCGCACCACATATTGCGTATGATTTTCGATCAGCGACTTCACCTCATCGGCAGAAAGCGTAAGCGAATTGCGCATTGTTTTGCGTGTTGAAGCATCATACTGAAAATTTGGAATTTCGTTTCGCTTTGCTTCTAACTCTTCGGGAGTGTCGAACGCAATATAGGCCGCACCCTTATCGAGAAGCTCATCCACATGATGCCGGTATATTTCTTTCCGTTCGGATTGTCTGTAAGGGCCAAATTTTCCTCCCTTTCGGGGACTTTCATCGAAAGATAATCCCAACCAGTCGAAAGTTTCCTGAATATATTCTTCTGCCCCGGTAACAAATCGTTGCGAATCGGTATCTTCGATGCGGAGAATAAAATCGCCATCCTGCTGTTTGGCAAACAGATAATTATACAAGGCAGTGCGCACTCCGCCAATGTGTAGCGGGCCTGTGGGACTTGGTGCAAAGCGAACTCTTACTTTCTGATTCATATTTTTCGGTTATGGGGTGCAAATTTACATGATAATTTGGAATTAAGAAGTGGAGAAGGGAGAAATGGGAATTACAAATTACGAATTTCAATCCTGTCGGTTTATTTTTACTGCCGCAGGTATTCGTCTGTAAACTTGTTGGCGAGACCCAACGGGTCTCGAATACCTGTTGGATCTGAATTGTTAAATCGACTCCCATTCGTTCGAGTTTAGCGATAACGTAACGTGGGTTCAAAACGGGAAGCAGTTTATCAACTGTCGTTGTTTTCGTCAATGCTTTCGATAGCGGACTTGAGGATATAGGCTTCTTCTTCGATGAAGTGAATGAGCCGGCTAATGTCTTTGAAATAAGGCGAAGACTTGTCGTGGGGCAGTTATTCGTTTTTTAATGCCAAACCCGGCATCCCGAAAGGTGTCGATATAGCGATAAACAGAGCGGGACGAAATACCCAGTTTGTCGGCAATTTCATCCACGGTCAATGAGTTGTTGGCTGTGAGCATTTTCATCAGTCGGAGCAAGCGTTCGAGTTTGGGTTGATCCATAGTGTTTTGTTTGAAGATCGCCTAAATTTCGTTCAATTTTTGATATTCGCTATTGGTAATACGTCCTTTTTTTTGACACACATCATGGCTTTTATTTGCCTGTCGTTCAGACGTAATTATTGAAATTCTTCTTCTGAAAATCAGTCTATAACAATGCCATGGAAACAAGTTTCAAGAATAATTTGTCTTTCAAAATGGATTTGTATTCTATGTTTTGGGATTCGGGCATAATAATTATATAGTTCTAAATATAATACTTAAACGCCAACGGCGGAACTTTTATCTCCGTGCTTGCCGTTAAAATCTCTCCTATTTTATCTGCAAACCTCAGAGTGACAGGAATGCCGTCTGCATAAATACAAGCATTATAATTCAATTTTGTAAGTGCCAAAATGTCTTTCAAGACTTGTACAATGTCAGCTTCACCTTTATTAATTTCGATAAAGATAGGATTCGGAACTTCCATTGATAAAACGGTTTGCGTTTTGGGAACATAACCAAGTGTCCATAAAAAAGCACTTTTTTCATTTACTATCAACGCATTACCTCTTAAAATGGGATAATCACCTTCTCTTTTGTATAATTTCAATGGTTTTGTTTTTGTAATTGTAACTCCAACAAGATTAGTCCCTTTTGGGGTTATTTCGGTAAACGCATTCCATTCTTCTGCATTAAATCTTGTTTTAGAATGAATAAAAACTTCGTTGGGGTATTTATTATTTATGTCCTTGTATGAATTTAATGCCTGTGAAAGTAGAGATTTTGCTTCTTTAACTTGTAAATGAAACTCTTTGTTCTTAGGATTATACCAAGGACCTACTTCACCTTTAAAAACAGTACCATCTCCATTGTCTAAAAACATTTGGGCTGCACAGCACGCATTTTTCGGATTTTTGCTCTTTTCAATTTGTTTGTAAACAAGACCAAGGTAGCACACTCCACTTCGTATATCTGATAATTTCCAAGGCTTACCACCTGCTTTGTAATATACCGCTGTTGAAATTGTCCAAGCCAAATGACCTTCAATTTTGGAAAAATCTCGTTTAGGTGCGCCAAACGAATTTTTGAAATTTCGCCAATCCAATGTGCTTTCTCTCAAAATCTGAGAAGGAATTGTGTAAGGTAATAATCTTGCCTTTAATTGGTCGTGAAATTGCGCATCATAATTATATACTTTAGCTTCTTCAGCTTTTGCTCTTTCTTCAATATCAAATTCTTCGAAAAGCATTGGTGTATATTGGAAAGTTTTTGCCTTACCTTTTGAAAGTAACGACTTTGTTTGAACTAAATCTTTTTTCAGAATTGATTTTGGACGACAATATTGGTAGATTTCATCAGGCACAATTACAAACCAGACATCAACTCTTTCTTCCTCATTTTTAATTGTTGTAATGATTTTGTCGATAAACAAGGTTACTAAATCATAAGTCCGTTTATGAGTACTATCATTGTATAAATATTTTCCAATTTCTTCGTTTGTTACTTCTTTGAATACAATACCCTTATCTTCCCATTTGCAACCAAACACGGCTTCAAAGCCAGGAAACATTGGTCTTGTTATATTATTTGCATTATATACTGGCTGTTGAAGTTGTTGTAAATATCGTTTGAATATTTCAAGTCCATTTTTAGTTGCAACGACTCCGCTTTTAATTCCATACAGTTGAGTTAATGCACCAAAAAGTGCAAGTCCGTCCCTTGCATCTGTACATTTTTGTTCATTTGCAAATAGAATGTTTGGCTCTTCTATGTATATTAAATCGTTCATTCCTCGCCTCCTTCTGTTTCTTCAAAATCGTCAATGTTACTCAAATCAGAAAGTTCAGTTTCTTCTTCCAAATTTTTTGTGTTTGGGATTTCATAACTCACTTTACCGAGAAATTGCAAAGGTTGATTTGAAATTGTGACTTTTTCTTCACTGCCCATTTCCAAATAAAACGAATTTTCATCATCGGAAATATATTTTACAAATGCCAATAATTTTTCTCTCCACTCTTTATTATACCATTTTGCACCTTGTTTTCTTCGAGCCTTGTGCTGCTTGTCTTTTGAAGAAATTAGAGTTTTTCCGTCGCTCGTAAAAAAAATATGAGAAGATACCATTAAAACATTGTAGGGATACAATTTGCCCGCAGCTGTTATTCCAAAATGCCAGTTTTTATCCAACATTTTGCCTACCAACTGAACCTTATTGAATTTATCTTTTTTTAGGGTGTCTTTTTCAATCCAATAGGCAATGTCTTTTGACATTTCATATTGTTGCACTACTTTTTCCCTCATTCGCAATTCAAAGCCTTTGTTGATTAGTTGCACAATCAATCTTTGACATTCAGCACTACTAATCAAATTACTATTGTATTCGCCTGACAGAATTTGAGCGATAGGTATTCTAATTGTTTTTTTACCATCATATTTTTCTGTCTCAGGCAATTGATACATAAAATCATATTCGTAGGCAAAAGTGCATAGGTATTTTTTGAATCTTACAGCAGGGAAAGTTAGCGTTCTAACATCAAATTTTTTAGGTAGTCGCCAATCATAATCGTGAAAACGCAATTCATCGGGGAAAGATATTATTGGAAACCAGTTTGAATCGTAAATTTCGTCCTTTTCAATTACAGATTTACCTTGCAAGAAAATTTGCTGATAAAGTAAATTGCTTTTATTGGGATCGGGGGCATTCTTCGGAACATTTTGCTTTTCCAATGCCTCTAATAAATCCTGTAATCCTTTTGCCCACGACGTTTTGAAGTCAATAGAATTTAAACGGACTAATTCAATGTTAATATCATCATAAGAAAGGGCGCTGTCAATGGCTAACGGGATAATAAATGTTTCATCTTTCAGTTGTTTTTTGACCTTGGTTGCAATTGCTAATTCTTTCAAAACGCCCTCTCTTTTATTAGAAATGACCGTTTGAACTATTAAAAATTTGTAAGCATTATCTCGTATTTCGGTTTCTATACTATTCCAAAAATCTGTCCCTTTCTCTAAATAAAACAAATCGCACCAAACTTCATAACCTAATGCTATTAGTTTAAGAGATACCCATTGGGTAAAATCGTTATCGTCTGGTGTTGCGTGACTTATAAATATTTTGTTCCTCATATTAATAACTCTGTTTATTCGGTATCACCCCTCGTACTCCACCTCTCGGATTTTCAACATCGCCTTTGTAGCGAGGTATCAGGTGAATATGAACGTGAAAAATACTTTGACCTGCCACCTCGCCAACGTTTATACCGATATTAAATCCATCGGGGTTGAACCGTTTTTGAATGAGCATTTTGCAACGGTTAACGACCAACCATAAAGCACGCTGTTCGTGAATTGTGAGTTCAAAGTAATTGGCAATATGTCGTTTGGGTACAATCAATGTGTGCCCGGGACTTACCGGATAACTGTCTGAAAATGCCATTGCTGTTGCCGTTTCACTTATCAGTTCCACTTTTGAGGCAAGATTGCAGAAAGGGCAATTTTTGTTTTCCCTGATTATTTGGTTGTAGTGTTGGTATTCGTAAATTTCGCAATTTTCGTTAGAAAATATGCTTTTGTAAGGAAGAATAACATTGCTTTGATAAGTGGGCTGTTTGTGCACATAATGCATTCGAAAGCCTTCACTTTTCAAATCACGCCTAACGGCAAAGTAGGCTTTCCCGGTCGGCTTAAGCAACTCGGAAACAGACATCAAAACTTCAGCTTGCTCGTTCGGCTCCAACACGTTGAGTACATAGTTGCAAATTATTGTATCAAAGCGATTTTCGGGATAATCCGGTCGATAATAATTGTCATAACCTACAATATTGAATCCTTGTTCTTTGAGTTGGTCTGTATCAAATCCAAACCCGCAACCGAAATCCAAAATTTCACCTTTCAGCAAATTATTCTGTTTCAGCCAACGAGTCGGGAACGATATTGAAGTTCGTTCTATCGCAGTTAAATGAGGGTTATTGACAATCTTCTTCATAGCTGTAATGATTTTTGCCAATACTTAAAGCCCATATTTTCGGCAATCTGAACCATTGGGGAAAATGTTTTCTGAAAGACATTCAGAAACTCATTGTCCGAAAGCTGCACTAAGTCTGATAATGAATCGTGCAAAGTGAGATAGTCTTCCAATATCTTGTTGTTAGGATTTTTTGGATAAATCAACCTTATTGCCTGTTGGTGCATTTTAGCAAACGGACGAAGATATTCGTCTAACAGCGGCAAATTATTACCTTTGGAAGAATTAATGCTTGAGTCAGCCGGCAATAAATTCCATAACAGATTATGGGAGACAAAACTCCATGGAATAAAATGGTCTAAATCATAATTCTTTTTGTACAATTCCTTTCCCGTATAGATACATTTTATTGAACCATTTATGTCAATGAAAGTATCCCAAAAGTGGTGCTGTTTTAAAAGTGAATCACGCAAAACAGGTTTGACTAATTTTGAAGGAACGTCAGGAACGTTAGGATTCCGCTTTTGCAGAAAAACGGCCAAATTCCAGAAAGTAAAATCACGTAATATTAGATAGTTGTCATTGAGATATTGTTCCCAAATAGGATTTATCTCAATGGTATCTCCCTTGATAGAGTAAATACAATTATTGGTGTATGATTGTGATAATTCAACCACATCATTATCTGTTGTATAATTTATCCAAGGAGATAAAAAACGATAAGGAACGTTCAGGGTGAAAACTCGCAATAGTCCCCGAATCTTCGGGACATTTAGATTGTTGAAAATCCGTTTCTTTATCTCATCTTTCTTTGCATCAACGGGTATGTTAAGTTCCTTTTGCAATTTAATAATCTGGTTATAAAGTGAATCGGATTTACCAAAAGATAAACGGAAGAAGTGTATAGGATACCAAGCTTCGGCTATCATACCAACGATAACTTCCCAAAACGAAATTTGTCGGCGTTGCTCCTTTACAACAATATCAAGAATAGCCACAAACCAGTAAAACTTGTATGTAGCAACTGTATTATTGTAGATTTGTGCCAATAATCTTGTGTTGAGATTTTTATCCGTTGGTAGATTCATTCGCAGTTTTGTTTCAAGTATTTTTTAAAACTATTTCCAATGCCTTTCCTGCCAATTCTTTTCGTTGTCCGATATTTCGAGAATTTTATCTGTAGACCAAAGTGCGAGCAATGAGATTTCGTCATTCGAGCACAATTTGCACAAGGGCAATTACTTACTAAGGTATCGATATTCGATTTCACGATTCAATTTTACAACCTGTCGCATTGCACAGCCTTTCATCTCCGATTTTATGGGCGAACAGCATCCCTTGTTATGCTTTTTTACTTTTTATTTTCCGGAAATTATCAGAATGAACAAAGATAAACAATTATTCACAAATAAAACAAGCGTAAAAGAAAAGATTTTCAACCAAAAACGACAAAGAAAATATTCATTTTTGACAACTTGTGTCAGAAAGCAAAAGCAACTTAAAACAGCTGCTTTTTGAATGTGTCGAATTTTAGGGCTTTTTGTACTTGTCATGCGCATAATGAATCAGGAGACCTTGAAGGGTAAAGCGCTTTATCTGATTTTCGGCCGTTTTGGGAGGGATGCCCAATTTTTGAGCAACGCTGAGGTAGGTTTTCCGGTTGAACTCGGGGGGTAACGCGTCGAGAAATTGCCGGCGAAGCAATTCCGGTTCGTAGTCCGAAGAGGACTGCGGATTTTGTTGCGGAAGCGTTTGAAAGACTTTTGCGGTGTGCTGCAAAAGGACATTGACCATGGCAAGGGCGGTGCGGAAATCGGCATCATTACAGACCATTGTGGTTGAAATATTGACGTCATCATAAATTCGCAAGGTAGTTAAAATCATGGCTATGCGATAGGTTATTAATCCCAAGCGTCGAACCGAAGCGACGATATCGAGTCCAAAAAGGGCGGCATATTGCTTCTGTATGTCATCGAAAAAGGCGTTGAATTCGTCCTGCCGGTGCTTGGAGAAACAGAAACGAATGGGGGCGAAGTTTGGAGGATTTTGTAAAGGTCGTAGAACTGGTCGCCAATTCGGCAAAAAGTGGTGTCGAGCGTATCGGCCCCGTCATTGGCAAAAACGTTGTTCCCAACCAACC
>ERZ795050.5829-NODE-5829-length-10263-cov-4.799863_pt1 | contig 10263 bp, 6 predicted proteins | sample MGYA00375134_ERZ795050 | MGnify/ENA primary metagenome ERZ795050 (study PRJEB30179, sample SAMN05720221) | activated sludge metagenome | isolation source: Anaerobic digester | place: Japan | collected 2015-05-26 ... | reverse complement strand
GGTGAATAATAAGGCAATTACCGCTAGAAATATGAAGAATAACATTAATTCCCGTATTGGTTTTTCCACCTCGGAAATAGGGACCGAGATCACCAGTTTCCAGCGAGAGGCTTCGTTGACCTCAGCAAAAAAAACAAAAAAGGAGCGCTTCCAGTTATCCGTATAAGAACCGGATCCGGAACTTTGACTCAATAGGGTAGCACTGAGGCGGCTTAATCCTTTAAAACCTCTGCTGTCCGCATCCTGAATCTGAAGATCCATAACCAGACCTTCCTCTGGGTGGGCCAGTACAAGCCCTTCGGAGTCTACAAGCCAGCCAAAACCACTGTTCTTAACTTTTATCTGCTCCGTAATCATAGAAAGGGTAGATAATTTTATTTGAAATCCGATAATACCAGTTAATTTCCCTCCGTTGTCTTTTATTGCCTGTGCGAAGACAACGACCGGGATACCCCAGCTTGGCGAAAGTTCCGGCTTATCAACAATAAAATCTGAACCCTGGATTATTTTTTTATAATACCCGCTTTGATTTGCCATATAAGTAGCCCGAAGGTCCGTAACGGTGCTGCCATCCAAAGCAGTATAAAACACCCCAAGCACCTCGCTGGATAGGAAACTCCTGATACGCTGAAGCATGTCAATGGTAATGACTTCAGTCTGTTTATAGTTCGCTGCGAGTATTTTTAATTCCCATTGCAGTTTTTCTATTTGCCGATTCAGTACATCTGCTTTGGTCTGGGCAAGCTGAAGCATATCCTCCTGAGAAATACGCTGTATATCGGATCCAATTCTGAGACTGATGACAAAGGTTACAATACCTAAAATAAGAAGCGATAGGATGCCAAAACCAAGTATCATCTTAAATCGTATGGTCATTTTCATCTATCAACTCCTCTAAAAAGAAAGGGCTGTCCTAATCTATGGTAGACAGCCCTTATAGTATACAATATTTTTAATCTAATATCTATAAAATATCAAAAACTATGCTTTTCGTTTCCGTGAGGTTACGTCAAAGATTACCGCGCCAACCAGAACGAGACCACGGATAATGTACTGGAGGGAGATATCCGTCCCCATCAGGTTCATACCGTTCATCAGGGACATATAAACCAGGGCACCAATAAGAGAGCCGGTTATGGAGCCGATACCGCCAGCTGCAGAAACACCCCCAATATAACAGGCTGCGATTGCATCCAGTTCGAACAGGGTTCCCGCCTGGGGGGTGGCAGATTTAAGCCGGGCAGTAAAGAGAATGCCCGCCAGAGCAGAAAGTAAACCCATTGAAGCAAAGACGAAGAGGGTAATCTTTTTTACGTTGATGCCTGAAAGTTCGGCTGCTTCGGGGTTACCACCCACAGCAAAGATATGCCGGCCGAGGACAGTTTTCCGGGCCAGGAAGTCATACACAAAGACTACGATCATCATGATTACAAAGGTCCAGGAAAGACCATTGTAGCCTGCAAGAATCCAGGTGATGTACGCAATTACCAATGACAACAGAACCAATTTAAGAATAAACATGGGCATAGAAAGGACATCAAAATGATACTGCTGTTTTCGTTTTCGATCCATGAACTGGCTTACTACCATGACAATTATAGTAATGAGACCAATCAGGATTGTGGTCTTATGTAACCCGGGCAGTACATTATCCAGGGGGAAGAGTTCAGGAATGTAACCGTTCCCGAGGGCATTAAAATCTTCGTTTGGAACGATTATGGTTCCCGTAGCTGCGGTAGTAAGCATTAAAGCGCCGCGGTAAATAAGCCAGCCTGCCAGAGATGATACGAAGGCCGGTATACCGAGGGTAGCCACCGGGGCTCCGGTAACAAAACCTGCTGCTGCACCTAATACCAATACTAGCAGGATGGTCAACCATGCATTCAAATGCACCTGGGTCATTAGAACCGCTGCAACGGCTCCCAAAAAACCTGCCAGGAAGCCGACAGAAAGGTCGATATGCCGGATAACGATAATAAGGGTCATACCTACCGCGAGAACCGCAATGTAACCGGTCTGATTGAGCAGGTTAGCGATATTTCGGGAAGAAATAAAGTTTCCATTGGTAAAGATGCTGAAAATAATCATAATCGCCACAAGTGCAATATACATTGCATATTCCCGCAGGTTTCTGCGGAGCATGGTTCTAATTTCTTTATATGCCATTTTTTCCCTCCATTAAGTCTTAGTATTGTGTAGCAAGTTCCATTACCCGTTCCTGGGTAGCCTCGCTGATAGGTAATTCACCCTTAATATGACCATTGGCTACTACATAGACCCGGTCACTCATTCCAAGAACCTCCGGTAGTTCCGAGGAAATCATAAGAATGCTCATTCCACGGGCTACAAGCTCATTCATCAGGGTGTATATTTCGTATTTGGCACCCACATCGATACCCCGGGTGGGTTCATCCAGGATCAGAAGATCCGGCTTTGCAAAGAGCCATTTCGATACAGAAACCTTCTGCTGATTACCACCGGATAGATTAAGCACCAGCTGCTGGATACTGGGAGTCTTTATCGTCATATCCTTGACGTACTGTGAAGCAACCTGGATTTCTTTTTCATCAATAATAACACCCTGTTTTGTTGCCACTTCTCCCAGATTCGCCATGGTAATATTGGTCTTAATGGGCTGAATAAGAACCAAGCCGTTCCGTTTCCGGTCCTCTGATGCATAGGCTAAACCAGCAGCTATGGCCTCAGAAGGATGATTAAACCGCTGATTTTTACCTTTAAAAATTAATTCGCCAGAAATTTCATACCCGTCAGGATTACCAAAGAGGCTGCGGGCCAGTTCTGTACGACCAGACCCCATGAGACCGGCAAGCCCAACAATTTCACCCCGTCGAATTTTAAAATTGACATCCTTTAATACATTTCTGCCGAGTTTGGGATCAAAGGCGGTCCAGTTCTTTACTTCGATCACCACATCGTCCCAAATGCGGGAGTTGCGCTTTGGATATATATTTTCTATAGAACGGCCAACCATGTGCTTAATCAGCACCTGTTCATTTACCTTGTCCTTTTCCCGGTCCATGGTGCAGATGGTCTTGCCATCCCGGAGAACCGTGATGGTATCCGCAATACTTAAAACTTCCTTTAATTTATGGGAAATCATAATGCAGGTTACACCCTGGCTTTTGAGTTCCCGGATTATATTCAACAGGTTTTCGCAGTCGTCTTCGTTTAAGGCTGCGGTAGGTTCATCAAGAATCAGCAGTTTTACATTCTTGCTTAATGCTTTTGCTATTTCTACCAGCTGCTGTTTGCCAATTCCAAGATCCTTTATTTTAGTGGTAGGATTTACCTTAAGGTGCACCCGTTCAAGGAGCTGCTCCGTTTCCTTTATCATTTCATGGATATCGATGGTAAGGCCCCGGCGAATTTCATGACCCAGGAGCACGTTTTCATACACCATCATTTCAGGTACCAGGGCTAATTCCTGGTAAATGATACCTATTCCAACCTCTTCGCTGTCGTGAATTCCGTTAAACTTTACTTCTTTTCCATCAAAAAGGATTTTTCCTTCAAATTCATGGTGGGGATAGACCCCACTGAGAATTTTCATCAATGTGGATTTTCCCGCCCCATTTTCACCAACCAGACAGTGGATTTCGCCTTTTTTTACCGAAAAGGTTACATCGCTCAGTGCCCGTACTCCAGGAAATGTCTTGGTGATATGCTGCATTTCCAGTATGTATTCGCTCATTGAATTACCTGCTCATAAAAAAATAAAACGCTGATACATAAAGCCGTTCTGCCTGAGCAGAACGACCCTATCCCAGACTTTCATACAGCCCTACGTTGCAGGCAGCCCCTAAGGGCTGCCTGGTTAGGTGCTTGTTTTACTAATTACTTGCCAAGACCGGTGAACTTGTCAGCTGGCCAGTATCCGGAATCGATAATCTCTTTCTTTACATTTTCCTTGGTTACGGTAACGATAGCGGTGGGCTTTGCAGGAACATCCTTCTTGCCGTTGTTGTAGTAGGCGGTAACAGGAGGAGTCTGGCCTTTCATATAGGCCACAGCTGCATTAATCGCATCCTGAACCAGGGTCCGGACATCCTTAAGAACGGTCATGGACTGTTTACCATCGATGATGTACTGGATGGATGCAATTTCAGCATCCTGGCCGGTGATGTAGTACTTGGTTACAGCCTTATCAGCGGCAAAGGCATCGGCGATAGCGCGGGCAGTACCATCATTGGGTGCGCAGATATATACGGTGCCCTTTGCTTCGGGACCAACAGCGGTCAGGTTAGCTTCTGCTTTGCTCTTGGCATCGTTGAAGTTCCAGTTGGTGGTAACCTGGCCAATAATCTGGGCCATTTCGTCCCGGGTCAATTTAGCCTTGTCTTTCAGAGCAACAGCCTTATCGGAGTTGCGGACAATATAGGTACCATCGGCAATCTTGGGCTGCAGTTTGCTCCATGCGCCTTCGAAGAAGAGGAACGCATTGTTATCAGAAGCAGCACCTGCATAGATATAGAGGTTATTGTTCTTGGTACCGGCGGGAACCTTGGAATTGAGGTAATCACCCCAGGCAGCACCGACCTGAACACTGTCGAAGGTTACATAGTAATCGACAGAGGTAGTTCCGGTGATGAGGCGGTCATAGGAAATAACCTTTACACCTGCCTTGGCAGCGAGGTCAGCGGCAGCGGCGGCAGCAGCACTGTCGTGGGGGCAGATAACCAGAACTTTAATACCCTGGCTGATAAGAGCTTCTACGTTTGCCTTTTCTTTTGCAGAATCACCCTGGCTGAACAGAACGTTTGCGCTGAAGCCGGCAGCTTTCAGGGCATCCAGGAACCGGGTCTGGTCCTGAATCCAGCGGGGCTCATCCTTGGTCGGCAGTACAATACCAACCTGGGTTTTGCCAGCTTCACCCTGGCCACTTGCGAATACACCACCGATAACGGCTACAGAGAGCAGTGCAATGAACAAACCACGTACTAGTTTCATTGCTTCCTCCTACATGGGGACTTTTTATCTGCGGTTACCAGGAACCACAGTGACAGGCAGGCTCAAGAACCTCCTGTCGAGTATCAGTGTGCCCCGGTTTTTTACATCACGCATCAGGAAAGATTTTGCATTATTCTGCAATTTTTTAAGATTTTCCTCACTCAGGCCTGGCTAGCATTTTTTTAACATAATTTTACTGCAAAATAATCCTATGAGGTTTTTGCAAAAGTCTGTTACTTTTGCAAAAACCTCTTGCAGTATTTTTACATTAACAAGATAATTGTTTACATATTATAGAATAGTAAAAATACTGCATGTACATCTAAGGTTGCTCTTTCAAAACTCACTGAGTTTTGAAAGAGCCTCCTATAATGAGGCTTACCGCCGGGGGACATTTCTGAACACATCTTCCCGGGTATGAAAGCCATCTTGTATCACCGTAGCTTCAAGATTTTCTTTAGTCACAAGAATGGGTTCTAACTTAACATAGGGCACATCATAAAACCCGTCATATATGGTAGATGCGGCTGGTAGCTTTTCTCCCTTTGCCAGCATGACCGCCAATGCAGCGGCCTTTAGTGATAAATTTTCTATGGGCTTATAAATGGTGGCATATTGGCTTCCTTCGGCTACCCGCTGACATGCGGAAAGCTCCGCATCCTGACCAAGCACCAGTGTTTTTCCAAGCATGCGATTTTCCGAAAGCACCCCGATAACCGTTTCTGCCAGCATATCATTGCCACAGAGGACGACGTCAATATTTTTTTCTTCCGAAAGAAGCTGTTCAAAGCGGGTTTTAACCTCATCGCTGATCCAGTCTGAGGGCCATATCTCTTTTACCAGGTTTATTTTTCCGGAAGCAATGAAGGGATCCAGCACCTGATGAAAACCTCGATTAATCATATAGGCATTGTTATCGGTGATTGCTCCGTTAATAATCACATAGTTCCCCGTCGCTTGTGCTGAAAGGGCGGCGTTAGCCATTAGGGAACCGACCCGGTCATTATCAAATGAAATATACAGGTCCACATTCGCCCGGTTGACCAGCCGGTCATAACTTATAACAGGTATATGTTTCCGACTCACCATCCGGCAGACCTCGGTGAGCTTATCTGCATGGTTCGGGATAACCACAAGTACATCAATACCGGAATCGACAAGGCTCTTTATCTGGGCAATCTGGGTATCCGCATCCTGATTGGCTACCCTCAGTTTTACCGTCGCATCCAGATCAGAGGCAGCGCGGGTAAAGCTGTCCACATCCCGACGCCACCGTTCAACCACCAGGGAATCCAGAGAAAGGCCGATGACAGGTTTGTAAGTATCCGACTTTTGTGAGTTTTTTCCGCAGGATGCAAGAACTCCCACTAACAAGAGGGAAAGTGAAATACATAGTACTATCCGTTTCATAGAACTTCTGCTCCTTCGCCTTTCTTTTTCTGAGCTTCCATATACTCGGTGGGGGTCATACCAACCCAGTTCTTAAAGAGCCGGGTAAAATAGTTTGGGTCCTGATAACCGCAGGCGATACTCACCTCTTTTACTGATATGGTACCCTGTCTCAGTAATTCCTTTGCCCGTTTCAACCTGTATTCTATCAGGGTACGGGCAAAACCGGTACCAAGTTCTTCAGAAAAAAGACGGGAAAGGCTTGCAGGAGCCATTCCCAGAATGTCTGCCACCTGTTCCAGACTGATAGGCTCCGCAAAATGGTTCTCTATATACATAAGAGCCCGTTTTGCAGTCGGTGAGAGACTTTTCTTTTCACGAGCCTTTTCAATTATACGATGGAAAACATCCCTGGCCCTTTGGATAAATGGAGAAAGGAGTCCTGCATTCCATAGGGTAACGAGTTCATCATAATTGAGAAGAAAGTGAATTTCCTGTTCTGAAATTGAAGCTTTTTCGGTAATCTGTACCACAATAAGGGTAATTACACTCAGTAATCTATGGAGACTATGGGTATCGCTGGAGCCTCTCGCCAGAATACGGCTCAGTATTTCTTCGTAAAGCTCTTGAACCTGGCTGAGATTGCCCCCCATAAGGGCAGATATAAGTTCCCTGTCGAGGCTGAGAGGCCAGGGGAGCAGGGCTTCTCCTTCTTTTAAGCTGGTATGATTGATATATTGAATGAAGGCTGACTTCCAGGAGAGGTGGACCTGTTCTATCGAGAGAATTTCACCGGGGTACAGTGAAAGCCTGCCCAGGCTGCACTCTGCAGAAAATGCTGATTCCAGACGCTTAAGCCAATCCTGGAGCTGTTCCACAGCGGGCTGTTTCAGGGGCAGTAAAACCGGTGCATACAGGTCATCTTCCAGATTGCCGATAACCGCTTCGGTCTTATATTGAATGTGTTCAGTGATCCGTTTATATAAACTTTGCAGCGGCTCATCTTCAGCGGATCGTATAAAGATTAAAATAATTACGGCCCATTCTGTTTGAACCTGTAAGGCCTTTTTAATCACATACATATCCCGGCCGCATGGAATATCGTTCTTTATACGATAAAAAAAGGCATCTTTAATAAGCGGAGCCAATTGATGATCCTGTTCCGTGATTTCCAACCGCAGTTTGTCCAATTCCCTGCCCCGTTCAAGATATTGGCTCGCGGTACGAAGGGCTGTTTCGAGCCGATCACGGGATACGGGTTTTAAAATGTAGTCGCAAACCCCAAGGCTCAAAGCTTCCCGGGCAATATCAAACCGTTCATAGGCGGTGATTAAAATAAATGCCTTAGGACCTCCGAAAGAAACGATGGTTTTAATAGCCTCGAGGCCGGAAATGCCAGGCATCTGTACATCCATAAGGAGGATATCCGGCGAAAGCTCCCTTGCCTTCTCTATGGCCTCCCGACCTGAGGAGGCACTGCCGACAACCGTATAGTCTTCTGAAAAATAACGTTTGATAAGCAGGCTGAGGCCTGCCACTATGGGCTGTTCATCATCTACAATAAGGACTCGTTTCATCCGTGGAGCTCCATAGGTATGTATATAATCACCTTGCTTCCCTTTCCTTCAGTGCTTTCTATAGAGACATGTCCCCGGCCTGCGGTAGAGAGGGTGATCCGGCGTATGACATTAAAGAGTCCAATGCCGCTATGTTCACCAGAGTCATCCAGTTGGGCGGCCTTCATGACCTCTTCGATGTCATCCTTTTTCATACCCTTGCCTGTATCGGCCACCGCAAGCTCTATCATCCGGGAGGCTTCATCCAGCTGTACCGAAATGGTGACCCGTCCGCCCTGTTCGAGGTCATGAAGGCCGTGGGTAATGGCATTTTCAATGAGGGGCTGCAAAACTAAGGCAGGGGTCTCATAGGGCAGCGCCCGTTCATCAACCTGAATTTCGAATTGATAACGTTCTGCAAAGCGGAGTTTCAAAAGCCAGATATATTTTTTGGCACAGTCCAGCTCTTCCGAAATAGGAACAAAGCGGTTGGTGGGTTTAAGCACATAGCGGATAAATTCGGCCAGTTTTTCCAGAAACTCCGCAGTGGTTTCATCCTGCTCTGCCAGGGCCAGCTGCCAGCCCGCGGAGAGGGTGTTGTAGAGAAAATGGGGGTTTATCTGGGTTTGCAGGGCCAGCAGTTCCGCGTCTTTTAATTTATGCTGATAATCCAGCATCTGCATTTTTTGTTCCAGGAGCAGTTTTTCCAGTTCTGCCTTTTTATTCAGTTCCTCGAAGGCATTCTGAATACTTTTCTGCATTCGCTTAAAGGCCTGATTAAGGGTACCAATCTCGTCATCCTCTTCATAGGGTGGCAGGTTATGGGAATAGTCTCCCCGTTCTACGGCCTTAACCGTTTCTGACAGGTGTTCCAGTGGTTCGGTAAGTATACTGGAATAACGCATCATGAAGATGGAGCTCACCAGGAATGCAAGCATAATGAGGAGCAGATTCAGAAACAGTACGATACTGATGTTAGTACGATAGCCCATGAAAGAAGTGAGGGCTTCATCCAGATAGATGGTATTCATCTTTTCCAGCAGGAACTTTATAAGTCCTTCAATTTTTTTTGCCTCATCATATTGATTGACATAGGTACTGACATTCCGGCCCCGTTTCGCCTGGACCGCATTGTCCGTAGATGCCAGGTAGTTTTCGATGAGAATGGCCAGGTTCCGCTCGAGCAGAAGGAGCTGGTCGTCCTTTATCTCCCGGTTCAGTTTGCCCGAAAAAACCTGCAAGTCAGAGGCATATCGGATATAGTCCTTCAGGGACTCGGAGTTTTTAGCCCGGAGATAGGCTGTTAAATTGTTCTGGGTTTCATCCAGATTTTTCTGTATGTCCTTAAGAACCAGATTATTCTGCAGGAGCAGGTCAAAACTTTTAGAGAGTTCTATAGATGCAATTGCAGTGTATATCATTACCAACGAAAGAATAAAAAGAATTACCATAGAATTAAGCACAATACGGTTCCGCAGTCTGTGTTTCATCATTTGGTTGCCTTCCCGTACTTGGTATAGGTGGATACCTTGCTGATCGGTGCAAACCTGGAGGTAATACCTTTCTGTGAAAGGGAGAGTATCGCCGTTTCTCCCATTTTTATTGCATCCCGTACAATGGTTGCCTGGACAACCCCTTTTTCCAGAAGTCTTGCGACGTCCAGGTCTTCATCGGCGCCGATGATCACAATTTTACCAACCAGCCCCCGGTCTATGATAACCTGGGCGGCACTGACTGTGCTGCGGGCATTGGTGCAGATAAAACAGTTCAGTTCGGGATAACGCTGGAGCATGGTGGTACAGACCTCTTCCCCGCCCAGGATGTTTTCCTCTTCCCGTTCAGCGGCCAGTATTTTCCCCTGTTGTTTCCGGTTTATTTCAAAAACGGCTCCATTCAGGAAGGGTTCCTCTGAAATGATAAAGGAGTTGGGGTTACCCGCGGGGAGGATAACTCCGATACGGGCATCCTTGCCAAGGAGCCCCAGGGCAACACTGACAGCCTCTGATCCTTGAATAAAGGAATCGCTCGTTACAAGGGCAGGAATACCCTGCACCGGCTGGTCCATCGCGATCGGTACAAAGGGAACCTGCCGTTCCTGGGCCTTATCGGAGAAGCTTTTAATATCACTTCCCGGCGGAAAGTACATCACTACCCCATCGGGTTTTGAACGCAGAGCAATATCAAAAAAACGGTAGGCTTCGGCGGACAGAAAAAACTGACTCACCTCCACTTCCGACGAATAGGTGAGCAGTTCCAGCCCTGCCATCTCCTTTGTGGCTCCCTGCTGTATTCCATAATATAAATTGATGAAAAAGGGGTCCGATATGGCGGGTACTATGGCTATATAGTG
>ERZ795050.5820-NODE-5820-length-10280-cov-21.348655_pt1 | contig 10280 bp, 10 predicted proteins | sample MGYA00375134_ERZ795050 | MGnify/ENA primary metagenome ERZ795050 (study PRJEB30179, sample SAMN05720221) | activated sludge metagenome | isolation source: Anaerobic digester | place: Japan | collected 2015-05-26 ... | reverse complement strand
GAATCGGCAAGGCTGCAGCCTGCATTCATATCGGGTAAAACAATTTTTGCATCAGGTAACAAAATTTTGGTGGTTTCACCCATAAATTTGACTCCAGCAAATATTATTAGTTTCGACTTCAATGTAGTGGCCTTTACAGCTAGAGCAAGACTGTCACCTACAAAATCGGCAATATCCTGAATTTCGGGGCTTTGGTAGTAATGCGCAAGAATCACAGCATTTTTCTCAACCTTTAAACGGTTGATTTCATTTACAAGATTGATACCCGAATCGATAGGTTCATTGATATATCCCAACTTATCAACAGATTCTTTATTTATCATTAATTCTTTTTTTAAAAATTTAAAAGATTAAAAAAAAGATGATGATATTAAGCTGTTAGCTTGGTTCATAATTTTATTGAAAAGGGTGTTGCAAAATTGGTTATTAAATGGATTAAAACAAACTATTAACATCATAAAATTTATAAGTCATTGTAATACAGGATATATTTGTACTTATTAACAGCTGTTATCAAGGTCATATGTTAATAAAATTAAGGGTAGAGAATCTGTTAGCTGAGGTTGAAAATGCCTTAATAATTTGGTTAAACAAATTCATATTAACCTATGGTTGGTTGGAAAAAAACATTATATGTAGGTTTAGTGAAGCAAGTCAAGGGTTAAGTTTAAAAAAATATTAACAGGTATTGAACCAAATACTCACATCAAGCTAAATATGCATGGTTGGTTTTGTTTATATTTGAAGTGGAATCAAAAAGGTTTGTAATGAAATCAAATCGCCTTGGTATGTTTGTATTTATGGCCATTGGCCTTATTTGCGGACATTCTGGTTGGGGTAGCAACACGGATACGCTATGCGTAGACAAGAAAAGTAACGATAGTAATTACTTTGTTGTAGTACCCGTTGCATTTTATGGAGAAGAGACAAACTGGGGCGGTGGATTATCGGGTGGATACTACTTTAGATGTAGGGATAATAAGGTATCGAGCGTTCAGGGGACTGCCGTTTATACCCTTAAGAATCAGGCAAGTTTATGGATATCGCCTAGAATATATACCACTGATAGAGAACACTACTATTCGGGTCATATAAGGGTAAACCATTTCCCAAACAAATTTTGGGGAGTTGGAAGGAACACACCCGACACCCTGGAGGAAAAGTATGTTTCCGATGATTACTCGGTTCTTATCCAACATCAAAGAATACTTTTTGGTGTAATAATGGCTGGTGTTCAAGGTCAACTTAATTACTACAGAACTGGAGACTACCCCGGCGACCGCTTGCTGGCAACCGGCATATCTGGAGTAAACGAAAGGTTAACAACGGGCTTGGGTGTCCTTTTAACCTGGGAAAACAGGGAGAATCTTTACTACCCATCGTTTGGTGAGTTCTATAAAGCCTCGCTAATGGTTTACAGTAAGATATTTGGCAGCGAGTTGAACTTTACAAAGCTAACCATCGATTTAAGAAACTACTATAATATTTACGACGATCATGTATTTGCCCTTCAATTCCTAGCCGATATGACCTGGGGGAAAGTTCCTTTTCAGCTAATGCCAATGATTGGGGGAGCTGATGTTATGCGAGGTTACTACCAGGGCCGATACCGCGACAACGCAATGGCTTGCCTACAGGGTGAATATAGATTTCCGATATATAAATGGCTTAAAGGGACTATTTTTGGTGGCTTAGGCGATGTTGCACCTTACTTTGACAAGTTAGATATAAGCAAAAGCAAGTTAGCTTACGGAGCTGGAATAAGAGTTAGGGTAAACCCTATAAAGGTAAACCTTAGGTTTGATGCGGCCTATAGCGATAGGAAAGAAATGGCCTACTACTTTACGGTAACTGAAGCATTTTAGAGAAAAAAACCCATCGGGTTTGGTCCGATGGGCTAGTGGTTACAAAGGTCAGTATCAATGCTTCATCAATGCTTCAATTTCTTCAACTGTAACCGGAATGCGTTTTCCAAGAATCCGGGAGCCATTTTCGGTAATAAGAATATCGTCCTCTATTCTAATGCCACCAAAACCAATATATTCCTCAACCTTGGCATAGTTTATAAATGATTCATTAATCTTTTCCGACTTCCATTTTTGGATTAAGGCAGGAATAAAGTAGATACCGGGCTCAACCGTTAAAACAAATCCTTTTTGCAAGCGACGGCCCAACCTTAGGTAGGCTATACCAAACTGGTCGGCGCGGGTGATTTCATCGTCGTAGCCAACGTAGTTTTCGCCAAGATCCTCCATATCGTGAACATCGAGGCCCATCATGTGCCCAAGGCCATGAGGAAAGAAGAGGGCGTGTGCGCCATTGGCAACTGCATCATCGGGATTACCCTTCATTAAGCCGAGTTTAGTAAGCCCTTCGGCAATTACACGCGCTGCAGCCTTATGAACATCCATATAGGGGATTCCGGGCTTTGAAATTTCGATGGCCTTGTTATTTGCAGCAAGAACAATGTTGTATATCTCTTTCTGTTTTACGGTGAATTTACCATCAACCGGTATGGTTCTGGTAAAATCGGAAGCGTAGTGGCTGCTAATTTCTGCTCCGCTATCGACCAATAACAGGCGACCCGAAGTAAGCATTTGGGAATGGTCGTGGTTATGAAGGGTTTCGCCATTCTGTGACAGAATGATTGGAAACGAAGACATGTATCCTTGAGCAATTGCAACACCCTCAATAGCTCCAGTAATTGCCTGTTCGCTGATTCCGGGCTTGGCCATACGCATGGCGGTTACGTGCATCTGGTAACCTACCTCGCATGCTTTTTCAATCTCGGCAATTTCAACATCTTCCTTAACTGAACGAAGGCTTACAATGGCTTTAATCAGTTCAACGGATGAATAGTTTTTAATTACCGATTGATTGATTCCTAGCAGCTGTTCAAGCAGTAAAACATTATCGGCGCGGTAAGGGGGAAGGAAATGGATTCGGCGTCCGTGTTTAATGGCGCGGCTTAAAGTAGAGTAAAGCTCCTTGAACGGGTGAGTTGAAAGGATACCAACCTTTTCGCCCAGCTCCTTCAGGGTTGGCTGAGGGCCCATCCAAATAATATCATCGATGTCGAAATCGTTGCCGTATAAACAATCTTTTCCGTCTTCAATATCAATAACACCCACTAACCCCGGAATGTCGAGACCAAAGAAATAGAGAAAATTACTATCCTGACGGAAACGGTAGGTGTTTGACTTATAATTCATTGGGCTTTCGGTGTTCCCAAGGATAATCACCAGACCCGATTTAATCTTTTTCCGGAGTTTTAATCTGCGTTCTACGTAAACTTGCTTTTCGAACATAGCTGTTGATTTTTTATGGTTGCTGTAAATGTAAGCACCAAAACCCTATTTAACAAGAGAAAAAATCAATATAGTGTTAAAGGGTTTGGCGTATATTGCAAATCTACATAAAGTAAAAGCAAAAAACAGTATATTCGGAAATTGTAGTTTAACCAACAATCATAACTGCCTGTTGATAAGAAGAGTAAGATAAATGATAGTTTCGCATAGGCATAGGTTTATTTTCATTAAATCGGCCAAAACTGCCAGTACAAGCGTTGAGCTAATGCTAAGCAAAATATGTGGCCTCGATGATGTTTTAACGCCCCTGGCTCCTTTTGATGAGCGATTCGACGCCGATTACTATGAATACCAACCCAGGAATTGCGAGGGATTTCAGAACCATATGTCGGCAATTGCAATTAAAAAAAAGGTTGGCGAAGAGGTTTGGAACCAATACCTTAAGATTACCATTGTCCGAAATCCTTGGGATATGGTTGTTTCACGTTATCACTGGGAAAAGGCTCGCCTATGGCCCAGTATCGGGAAAAATGTTGCTAACATTTTGAGAGAACCCTTTGCCATAGTAAGGTATAAAAGGTTACTACACAGGATAAAATTGATTTTTGTGCTATCATCGTTTAGCAATTTCATACGATACTTTGATAAAACCTGGACCAACTCAAGGTTTTACTTTGATGAGGAAGGGAAGCCAATTTGCGATGTTTACCTTAAGTTCGAAAATCTTAACAAAGGCATAAATGACCTCGAAAAAATGCTAGGGATACAACTGGGAGACTTGCCACGCCTAAAAAGCAAACCCCGAAAAGGCAAAAAACACTATAGCCAGTACTTTAACAAACAACAAAAGGAAAGAGTTGAAAAACTCTTTAAACACGAAATTGAAGTTTTTGGTTATACCTTTGAGCAAGTAAACCAGTAGAGCAAAATGTTAGCAAAAACCTATCAACTCATTGTAAAGTATAAGAATTCATTGATGTGGGCGCTGGTAATTCTTATCCTATGCGGAATGCCACCAAGCGGTTTGCCCACCATTAAAATACCCGGCATTGATAAAATGGTTCATTTTGGATTATTTGCCGTATTTGCCCTTTTACTTATCTCAGAAATGAACTACCAGAGGGTTCAGCTCACGGTTAAAAATCGGCATAAATGGGTGGGTTTTATTGTAGCCTCGGTTTACGGTGGTTTGATAGAGTTGACACAGCAATACCTTTTTACGTCGCGCGGTGCTGAGTGGGCCGATTTTTTTGCCGATATTCTTGGTGCTGCAGTTGCTGTTCTGGTTTATCCTTATATCAATAAGACCCTAAAGGGATATATTTAGAAATAGGTAAACGAAAAAAGCGCCCCAAAGGGCGCTTTTAGTATTTATTGGACGCTATGCCATTACTTTAGAACCAATTCGGTATAACCAATCATGTAGCCATCCATGTAAAGGGTGATTTTGTAAGTGCCCTTAGCCAGCTCGCCGCTACTGTCGAAGAAAATACACATGTCAACATCCTTATTCTGGTAATCAACCTCACGGTTAGCCGAGAATACAATCTTTTCGCCCTCAAAATCGAAAAGGTCGGTTTCCGATTTTGCAAGGACAAAATCGTCGGGGCCTACTACGCGCATGTAAACATAGCGTGAGCCTGGTTTGGCAATAGCATTCTCATTAAGAGTAAAGCAGGTTTTGATCTTAGCCGTACGGCTAGCGCGGGATGTTTCGCTTCCCCTTCTATTGAGAGCAACAGCTGTTACATTGCGTGCTTTAACCACGGAACCCTTTGCCACCTGGGTATTTAGCTCCTCGGTGCGCTGCTCAAGCTCCTTAACGGTTTTTTTAGCCGTGGCTGCCTCTTCCTTCACCTTAATATTCTCAGCAATAAGTTGCTGGTTAAGGGTATTCAATGAGTCTATTTCGCGAACCATGTTCTTCATGATAGCCCTAAGAGTTCCGAGCTCCTTTTGGTACTCCTTGATTTTAGCGTAGCTAACGCGCTTGAGGTTTTGAAGCTCCGAGTAAAGCTTTTGTGCCCTCTCCTGCTCCATTTGAAGCTTGCGGTTCAATGAATCGTTGTCGGTTTCCAAATCCTTGTAGTCGTTCATCAGGTTAAGCAAGTTGTTGCTGAGCGAATCCTTTTCGGCAAGCAACATGGTTTCGGTTTCCTTTGCCTCCTTTTTTTGCTGGTAGTAAACGTACGAAAGGCCGGCAATTACAACTAGCAGAATGACAATAAGTACCGATAGGAACGATACTGCTTTTGATGATTTTGTGCTTTCCATATCTTGTTTTTTACGTTTGGGTTACTATTGTTAACGGTTATTTGGCTCGGTTAGTGTAAGGTTTTGAAAAACGTCCTCCAAGTTAAGCACTTTTTGCTGAAGTGTTAACAGGGTAAGATTGTTGTTCTTGGCAAAGTTAAATATTGTTGGCCTAATATCGGTATTTGACGACGATGAAACCAGAAAAGTGGTTGCAGTTAGTTGATTTACGTTTGAAACATTCTCGATACTCTGAAGAAGTTCAACGGATGGCGCTTCCAGGAATTCCACAACAACGTTTTGGACCGACGATGAGGTAAGCGCTTTTATCTCCGAAGCAGGTCCATCGGCAACGATACTACCCTTGTTGATAATGATTATTCGCCCGCATATTGCCTCCACCTCCTGCATGATATGGGTTGAAAGGATTACGGTTTTATTTTGACCCACCGCGGCAATCAGATTTCGAATTTCAACAATTTGATTGGGGTCAAGGCCGCTGGTGGGCTCATCGAGGATTAAAACCGATGGGTTGTGAATAAGGGCTTGGGCCAAGCCCACCCTCTGACGGTAACCCTTTGAGAGGCTGCCAATCTTTTTATTTTGCTCGTGTCCTATACCGGTAATATCAATAATCTCCAAAACACGTTTACGGGCATTTTTACCCAAACGGTAAATTCCGGCAACCCACAAAAGGTATTCCTTAACGTACATATCGGTGTAGAGCGGGTTGTGTTCTGGCAGGTAACCAATATCGCGGCGGAAATCGTAGGCAGGCGAGTTGATGTCAACACCGTTAACAAGTGCAGAGCCGCTATCGGGTGTAAGGTAGCCGGTGATAATCTTCATTAAGGTAGATTTGCCCGCACCATTTGGCCCCAAAAGGCCAACAACCTGCCCCTGTGGAACCTGAAAGGTAACGCTGTTTAAAGCCACCTGCTTGCCAAACTGCTTGGTGATACTGTTTACTGTAATTGACATCAGCAATGTTGATTTTTACTCAATGTTGTTTCCATAAGGTTTTTGGCCATGTTGAGCGCAGCGAATATCATGTTCATGGTAATAAAAGCAATATCCTTCGCATTACTCAGGACGCAATTAGGTTAAAAGAGAGCCGTTAACCAAGCCATACCTTATTGAATACAAACATAGTAAAATTGCAGGAAAAGAAAATTGTAAAAAATGTTTAAAATTATGAACTTAGCATGATATTTGAATCTTACGCTGTAGCCATGGTTAACCCTAAAACTATCGATATGAAAAAGTTTTCGTCGTTCATAATTGCAGTGCTAGCAGGCACTGTAACCCATGCACAAAGTGCATCAGAATCAATAAATACTTTTGCGTTTGACCTGTACAGGGGCCTAAAGGTTGGAGGTAACGAAAACCTGGTTTACTCACCGTTCAGCATTACACCCGCATTTGGAATGGTTACGCTTGGAGCCAGGGGCGAAACACTTAACCAGCTGAACGCTACCTTTCATTTTGGCAATAGCCCAAAGTTTCATCAGGCAGTTGGTAAGCTTCAGCAAAGTTTAATTAAGTCGTCGTCGGCTGACATTACTATAAATGTTGCCAATAAGGCATGGCTGCAAACCGATTACAAGATACTTAAAAGGTATAGGTGCGACCTGAAGGGCAACTATAAAACAAGCCTGTATAAGGTTGATTTTATTAATGACCCCGAGGCTGCCCGTAAAACTATCAACCATGCCGTGGAGTACGATACGCAACGCCACATCAAGGATTTGCTACCACAGGGTAGTATTAGCAATTTAACCCGACTTGTGCTTACCAATGCGGTTTACTTTAAGGGAAAGTGGAAGGAAACCTTTGAACCCGAAAAAACCAAGGAGCGCGACTTTACCCTGGCCGATGGCTCAAAAACCAAGCATCAGTTTATGAGCGCCGACAAAACCTTTGGTTACCTCAAAGGAACCGACTTTGCTGCCCTGGAAATGGACTATAAGGGCGAAGAGCTATCGATGCTGCTAATACTGCCCAACGAGGGAAAACCGCTGAGTGAATTTGAGAAAGCATTTACCGTTGAAAAGTATAACGAGGTGGTAAAGGCAATAGAACCCCAAAAAACCCTGGTGTTTATACCACGGTTCACCGTTGAGAGCGGCTTCTCAATGAAGAAAGTACTTGGCGAGATGGGTTTAACCATACCCTTTAGCGATGATGCCGATTTTTCCGGAATATCGGGGAATAAGGATTTAAAGATAAGCGATGCTTACCATAAAGCCTTTATTGAGGTATCGGAAGAAGGAACAACCGCAGCAGCGGCTACTGCCGTAGTGGTGGCCATGAAATCGATGCCCAACTTCAACGTTTTTGATGCCAACAGGCCATTCATGTTTATTTTAAGGCATAAACCAACCAGTACCATTCTGTTTATAGGAAGGGTGGCAAAACCATAGTGCTAGCTGAATAGTTTTGTAAAGTTCGCACTTGTCAAAATAAGACAAGTGCGAAACGTTTTTTAGCAGTTTACCTCAGTAGTTGTTGCGGCATACACTACTCCGCCTGGGAGCCTTCATTGAATGTAGAAAAAATTCCCCTTGTTTATGCACAGCCCCAAAAACCTTTTTATGTCTGGCTGATATGTAGAGTTTAGCTTATGCTCACCCCCTACTTTGCTTGCACGCGTCCACAGACGAGTGCTAACAAGGGGATAGTTTGTAAAAGAGAATAATCATGCAAGTGGAATTCACCCAAATAAAACAAGTTGTTGTACATTAAGTTTTATTTTCTGGATTCCTCCAAAATTATTTGCTCAATGAGTAATTTGTTTTCAGGAAGGTAATTGGTCGCAATATCCCAAATAATTTCATAATCAATTCCGAAATATTCATGTGATACCTTATTCCTCAAATAATACATCTCTCGCCAAGGTATTTTTGGGTATTTTTCTTTAACGAAATCGGGAAGATTTTTAGATGCTTCTCCAATTATTTCAAAGTTTCTAATTACTGCGTCAATGGTTTTATAATCTCGCTTAAAAGAGATAAAATCCATACCTGCAATATATTCTGAAATTCTAGAAATTGATAGCTGGATATCTTCAAGATACATTAAGTATGTGCGTTTGTCCTTGTCCACACTATACGTAATTTACTTTGTTAAGAATATCCTCTTTTAATCTATCGCGAAGAGCATTTTTGGTGACTAAATCTATCTTTCGGCCAAAAATTTGTTCTAAGTAGATTTCTAATGAGAAGAATTTCCAGCCTATGGGTTTTTCTAGTTCAATAAGTAAATCAATATCGCTATCATCTCTAGCGCTGTCAGATGCAAAGGAACCGAATAAACCAATTTCTTTTACAGAGTATTCCCTCTTCAAGAATGGTTTCAACTCTCTTAACTTATTTAGTATATCATCCCTATTCAACATATTGCAAATATACTAATCACAAGATTCAAATCAATAAGTGTAAACAATTTCTTACATGCGGCACAACAGCCGTGGGTGCCAAAGACAAAGTGCTAGCTAAATAGTTTTGTAAAGTTAGCACTTGTCATTTTTTTGACAAGAGCGAAACGTTTTCAGCTGTTTTCTTCAGTTTTTGTTACGGCATACGCTACTCCGCCTGGGAGCCTTCATTGAATGTAGAAAAAAAATCCCCTAGTTTACGCACGTCCAAAAAAACCTTTTTATGTCTGGCTGTAGCGTAGCATTTAGCTTGTGCTCTCCCCCAAACATGCCCGCACGCGTCAACAGAGGCGCGCTAACAAGAGGGTAGGCTTGGAGTTACAAATGTTTCACCCCTACGGGGCTAGAAGCGTTGCTCGTTGTTCGTGAATCGTTGTTCGTGAATATCTTTGTTTAACAGGGTGTTACATTGTGAAACGCTGTGATACTTGCTGTTGCTTGGTTTATGTTGTGATTGCCATGCTGAGAGCTGTAGAAGCATCGCTTTTCCCTTTCATCCCCTTTAATGGGATTCCTCGACTAGCTCGGAATGACAACACAATTGGCTCCCTCACTCACTTTGTCATGCTGAGCTAGCCGAAGCATCACATTGTACCTTTATTCCCTTAATACCTTTTATCGTTCTTTGACATGCTCTTCTGTTGCGATGCAAAGCTTCAGTGTAGCTTTTTGATTATGCATTGCGTGCATCGCAATACATATGGGGGTAGGCTTGGAGTTACAAATATTACGCCCCTACGGGGCTAGAAGCGTTGTTCGTTGTTCGTGAATCGTTGTTCGTGAATATCTTTGTTTAACAGCGTGTTACATTGTGAAACGCTGTGATACTTGCTGTTGCTTGGTTTATGTTGTGATTGCCATGCTGAGAGCTGTAGAAGCATCGCTTTTCCCTTTCATCCCCTTTAATGGGATTCCTCGACTAGCTCGGAATGACAACACAATTGGCTCCCTCACTCACTTTGTCATGCTGAGCTAGCCGAAGCATCACATTGTACCTTTATTCCCTTAATACCTTTTATCGTTCTTTGACATGCTCTTCTGTTGCGATGCAAAGCTTCAGTGTAGCTTTTTGATTATGCATTGCGTGCATCGCAATACATATGGGGGTAGGCTTGGAGTTACAAATATTACGCCCCTACGGGGCTGGAATCGTTGCTCGTGAATCGTTGTTCGTTGTTGGTAAATGCAATTCTGTGTAACACCGTGTTACACCGTGTAACCCTATGAAACATATTTAGTTGATGGTTGACAGTTGATGGTTGTTAGTGAGGGTAATGTCATGT
>ERZ795050.5813-NODE-5813-length-10292-cov-6.026180_pt1 | contig 10292 bp, 9 predicted proteins | sample MGYA00375134_ERZ795050 | MGnify/ENA primary metagenome ERZ795050 (study PRJEB30179, sample SAMN05720221) | activated sludge metagenome | isolation source: Anaerobic digester | place: Japan | collected 2015-05-26 ... | reverse complement strand
GACCCCCGCGCGCCAAAAGCCGGACACCGACCGCCGACCACCCCCCGCGCCAAACAAACCCATTCATGTCCTTAAGTCTTTCCTTTGCAACCACTTAATGAAGAACCCGACGTCTGCGAGCAAGGTTCGTACGCGCCCTGATCCGCCCCGGTGAAAGAAACCCAATCCGGCTTCTTGGCCAAGAGGGCTTCCCTAGAAGAGTATCCAGGCTAAAGACTCTATCATCGAGGTCGGCATGCCCGATCAGCCAGTCTCAAGGGAGCGGTCGATGCGAGCGGCACATCTGGCCAGCATGTCCTCGTACTGGGCCAGGAGCCTGCCTCGTGGAGGGCCGCTTTCAATGTGGTCCCAGGGAAAGATCTCAGCGGCGTCACGCCGGCGGTGAGCATAGAAGGCCGGATCGATGCCGGTCATCTCGAACGCCCTGAGCCAGAGGCTGTTGTCGAAAACCTCGTCCCAGCCGTCCATGCGGGCACCGAGGCGATACGCGGTTTCGATGACGCGACCCAGACGCCGGTCGCCGCGGGCGAAGACGCCTTCGAGAATGGAGCGGTCGACGCGATGGGTTTTGATGTGAACCGCTGAGCGGCGCTGCCGTGCGGCGTCCAACAGGATACGGCGGGCCTCGTGGAAATACTCGGCCGTTTGCATGGGGGCCCACTGCAGCGGCGTGTGAGGTTTGGGTACCAGCCAACTCACGCCGGCGTTGACCGAGGCCGGGCCCCCACGGACGGCCCGCTTGGCGTGACTCACCTGAAGAGCTAGATCGAAGATGCCGCGTATGTCGGACTCGGTCTCGCCCGGGAAGCCGCACATGAAATAAAGCTTCACCGAGTTCCAGCCGGCCTTGTAGGCCTGCCGGATTCCTTCGATGAGGTCCCCTTCAAGCACCTCTTTGCGGATCGCCTCACGCATCTCTTGTGTGGCCGCCTCGACGGCGATCGTCAACCCGCCCTTGCGGACGCTGCTCACCAGCCAGGGAATGTCCGAAAGCATCTTGTCCACCCGAAGCGACGGAAGAGAGAGGTTCACTCGGCGGGGCCCAAACCGCTCGTTCATCCGCTCCGCCAGCTCGCGAAGCCTCGGATAATCCGCACTGGACAGGCTCAGCAGGCCGATCTCGTCATGACCGGTGGCCCGCCAGGCAGACTCGGCAATCTCCATAATACGATCGACTGACCGGATGCGCATCGGCCGCTTGGTGTAGCCGGCGTGGCAGAATCGGCATCTCTTGGGACAACCACGCATGATCTCGATGCTGATCCGATCGTGAACAACCTCCGTGAACGGCACAATCGGACGAATCGGTACGGGGGCGTTGTCGAAATCCTTTGTGAAGCAGCGGACGATGGTCTGCCGCGGTGCAAAGCCGGCAGGACACCCGCTTGCGGCGACCATACCGGCAATCGTGCCGTCGAGTCGGTATTTGATCTCATACAGCGACGGGACGTAGAGCCACTCAAACCGGCGGGCAAGTTCGATGAGTCTCTCAGAACGTGACGCGCCGCAACGCTTGAGCTCACGGCACGCGTCGAGAATCGCGGCCGTGCTTGCCTCGCCGTCCCCGATCACGACGGCATCAACAAAATCGGCGATGGGTTCAGGATTGTCCATCTGAGGCCCGCCCACGATGACCAGAGGATGTCCCTCGTCACGATCGGCTGACCCGAGCGGTATGCCCGCTAAGTCGAGAAGTAAAAGAAGGTTACTAGAGGACATCTCGTACTGCATGGACACGGCCAGGATATCCGCCGTCGCGACGGGCTGTCGGGTATCCCAGGTGAACAGCGGAATGCCCCGCCCGCGCATCACCCGCTCCGCGTCCGTCCAGGGACAGTAGACGCGTTCGGCACAGACACCGGGCGTGTGATTGCACAGCCAATAGAGAATCTGACATCCGAGGTGGCTCATCCCGACTGCATAGGTGTCGGGAAAAGCCAGGGCGACGCGCAGCTCCGCTCGCTCCCAGTCGCCGGGCCGGACAAGCTGGTTCCACTCGCCGCCGATGTACTGCCCCGGTTGCCGTACCTGCGGCAGGAGCTCATTGCTGATCCTCTCACCAAGCGCCATGGCAACGTTCCACGCATCCGCGCCGACCACCGCGCGGCTGTGCCGCTTATTCTACCGTTCGATGGGTTTGCCGGACAGCCGAGCCCGCGGCACAGCACGTTCCCTGACGGATCGGATTACCGGAGATACGTGTGGATCGAGGTGGGATCGCGAGGCTGAAGGAAACTAACGCTGGCGATAGATGATGCGCCCGCGAGTCAGGTCATAGGGGGACAACTCGACCGTCACGATGTCGCCCGGTACGATCCTGATGAAGTGTTTCCGCATCTTCCCGGCAATGTGGGCCAGGACCTCGTGTTTGGCATTGCCCGTTTCCGCCTCGACCAGAAACTGGGCGTTGGGCAGCGCCTTGATGACTTTGGCTTCGACCTGGATCTTCTCAGACTGCGCCATAAACTCCCTTGTCGTTGTCAGCGAAACCACAAACCTGTGTGGGGGTATATTATCGGCAACGCCGCGCAATAAGCAAATCAATAACCCAACCGCTTTCCACGACGGCCCGGACCGTCGACGCCTCAGGGGCATCACAGGACCGCGTTCTCGCCGCCGAGCCGCGTCCGGTCCGGAAAAAGGTGCCCTGCCGGCCCCTCCAAATGAAGCCCCGACCTGCTCTTTCCGATAGATCCCCTGGACGGGCACCCCGCCCGCTGAGGGCCAACCGCTGCAGGGTCATCTTCAATGCCGTTTATGGACGCGCAATCTCTGTTAACCGTTCTGTGTATCCTGCTGGGAACCGGCCTTTTCGTGCGGATGGTGGCCAAGGAGAAACACCGCCGCGACAAGCACCTCGAATTGCGACGATACGAGAAAGAACTGGCTGAGGCCGAGCAGCAGAAACGCATGGCCCGGCAGGCGGCCTCGGAAGGCGCCCCCGTCGTCCATGTCGCCGAACTGCGGCCCCAAAACTCCGATAAACCCTGAAGCCCTTTGCATCGCTCCTTGCCCCAAGCACTCCGACGACCTCCTTCCGGGAAAACGATCCCACGTGACAGACTCTCGCCTTTGGGCAGGGTCGGCGCGCCAAGCCGGACAGGCACGGTCGCCTTGGCAAACCGGGGTCGCTGTTCTGAACGCCCCCCCTGAACGGCCTGTTGTGCGCCGTCGCCCGATCTGTTGCGCAGCCTGAGGGCACCGGGACGCGGCAGGTTGACTGGTGCCGCTTGAAGCCTTAGAGTGAAAACGCCGCGTATGTCACGTGGCGGCGCCGTCAAGTCGGCGAACGTCAGGAGCGAAGGATCGTGCCTGAGACCCCAATCCGGAATCGTTCAATCAGTCTGACGTCGTTTCTGACTGCCCTTGGTGCCGTGATCGCCGGCTGCATCCTGATAATCGCCGGCCTGGTGCCGTCCGATCTGACCGGGCGGGCCGTCCTGATCGTCGGCGGCATGTTGTTGATCGCCGTTTCGCTGCTGTTGCACTCGCTGGTCAAGTTGTTGGTCCTGACCGAGGCGAACATCAACCGCGTTCACCATAACACCCTGGATCTTCACGACACGGCCAGAAGATTGGAGCCGATGATCAAACAGATCGCCGACAATAGCCAGCTATCCGACGCGGCCCGGTCGATCACGCATCGGGACAAGGAACTCGAGGCCCTCCGTCATGCCCTGCGTGAAGAGATGTTTCAGGGCAACTGGGACGCCGCGATGTACCTCATTGAGCAGATGCAGACGCGGTTCGGGTACGCTCGTGAGGCTGAAGCCCTTCGCAAAGAGCTTGCCCAGATTCGCGAGATGACCATCGAGGAGAAGATCGGGGATGCCGTCTCGCACATCACCAAGCTGATGGATGAGCACCATTGGGAGCGGGCCCGTCAAGAGTCCGAGCGGTTGATCAAGCTGTTCCCCCGTCACGAGCGGGTCCTGGGGCTTCCCGCGGAACTGAATCGGCGACGGGAAGCCCGAAAACAGGAACTGCTTCAGCAGTGGAACCAGGCTGTTGCCCGGGAAGAGGTCGACCGTGGCATTCAGATCCTGACCGAGCTGGACCAGTACCTTACGAAAGAAGAGGCGCAGAGTCTGCAGGACTCCGCCCGTCACGTATTCAAGGCTCGTCTGGTCGCGCTCGGCGTCAGCTTCGGACTCGCCGTGTCGGAAAATCGCTGGCGCGATGCGCTCGAAGTCGGTCTGTGCATTCGTCAGGAGTTTCCGAACAGCCGGATGGCCCAGGAGGTCGGAGAGAAGCTCGATACACTTCGTATCCGCGCGGGTTTTGCCGCCGGGGCCGAGGTCATCCAGCGATCGGTTACCCAGGAATAGCGTTCTCAGCTATGTGTTTGAACCGCGCTCTGTCATGCGCCTGCCGACGAGTTGCGTCCGGTGCCTTCTCGTCGATGTTCCGGGTTGGCCTTGGTTATCGAGAGACATGCTGCTCATGGGACACTGACACGGCGAACACGACGCCCGATCAGCGTGGTGATCTCGTAGGGAATAGATTCGGTCATGGTTGCCAGCGACTCGACGCTGTTGAATGAAGAGGGGTCGTCATCGATGATGACCACTCGATCCCCCACCGCTACGGGGCCTGCGTCAGTCAGATCCAGGTTGATCTGGTCCATGCTGACCCGCCCGACCACTGCGATCGGCTCGCAGGGCTGCTTGCGGGCAGTCTCCAGTGTCACGATCGCCCTATTGCCCAGAACGCGCCGATAGCCGTCGGCATAGCCCAATGAAACGGTGCCGATCACGCTCTCTCGCTTGGCCCTCCACGTGCAGCCGTAACCTACCGAAGCACCGGCAGGCAATCGGCGGATTTCCGTCAGACGCACGACCAGCCGCAAGATCGGGCGGAGATCAGGCGGCCTTTCACTGGCCGGTCCGCCCCAATACCCGTAGATGCACAAACCCGGTCTGACCAGGTCCAGATGTGATTCGGGCAGGCGGAAAACGGCGGCCGAGTTGGCGGCGTGAAAGGACCCGACCGCCAGCTTCGCCTCACGCATGCGGGCGATGAGCTGCTTGAATTCTTGAAGCTGGCTTCGCGCAAACCTCAGGTCATCCTCATCCGCGGTGGCAAAGTGCATGTAGACGCCGTCGATGAGAATGCCGGGCACCAGCGCGGTCTGAGCAATAATGTCCGGTGCCTTGTCACATCGGACACCGCATCGGCCCATGCCGGTGTCGACCTGGATCTCGACATGCCCCATCCTGTGTTGGCGCTTGGCAGCCGTGGCGAGCAGGCGGGCCTCCTCGGGAGAGGTGATCGTCACCGCAATATGGGCCGCCACGGCTTCGGCGGCGTTCTCGATTCGTTCGCTTTCGCTTCGGCTGGCCAATATGGGTCCGAGACAAAGAATCGGACCAGTCCAACCAAGAGCGCGAAGCTCGACGGCCTCGTCGAGATTCGCGACCGCCAAGCGCTCAATGCCGGCACGGACAAGGGCCGGCAGCACCTGCGAGAGCCCGTGACCGTAAGCGTTCGCCTTGACGGCGACGCAAATGGGTGTGCCGGGCGGGATGCGTCGCCGGACGGCCTCCACATTGCCCTGGATGGCGGCGGCGCTGACGTAGGCAGTCGCTGGCTCATGCATGGGTCGATCAGGTCTCCTGCGCCAATCTTGAAGGGCGGCAGCCCGCGCCATCTGGCTCCGCCGACCGGCATGGTATACAATCTCCCGGCGATTGGTACAAACTCAATGATTCTTTGGGATCCATGGCGACAGCGTTCGCCTGCCTCGAAATGCGCAAACACCACGAACCGCCCGCAGCATTCGCCGAACTCGGCATCCAAACACCATTCCTGTCAGCCCTGCAAAGAATGGGCTTCAGCCGGCCCACGGAGATTCAGCAACGGCTTATCCCGTTGGCGTTGGCCGGGCGAGACGTCCTCGGTCAAGCCCGCACGGGCACGGGGAAGACCGCCGCTTTCGGCCTGCCTTTGCTTCAATTGGCCAAGCCGGCCGAGGGGCTCCAGGGGCTCGTTCTCGTGCCGACCCGCGAACTCGCGGTGCAGGTTGCGGCCGAGATGCTCCGCCTGGCCGAGACCTCAGGCTTACGCGTCGTACCCGTCTACGGTGGACAGCGAATCCGTCAGCAGGTTCACCTCCTGGGCCGCAAGCCGCATTTTGTGGTTGGCACCCCGGGCCGCGTGATGGACTTCCTGGATCGCCGAATCCTCTCGTTCAGCGGCATTCGTTTTGTCGTGTTGGACGAAGTCGACCGGATGCTGGACATCGGTTTCCGCGACGATATCAAGCGGATCCTCTCGCAGGTCAAAACCGCCCACCAGACCATCCTCGTCTCGGCCACCATGACCGATGAGATCAAACGCCTTGCCGAGCAGTACATGACCGACCCGGTCGAGGTCAACGTCTCCCAGGACAAGATGACCGTGGATGAGGTGCGGCAGTCCTTCTACACGGTGGACCGCTGGGACAAGTACCGGCTCTTGAGAACCGTGCTCGATTCCAGGAAGCCCAAGCTGGCCATCGTTTTCTGCAACACCAAGCACGCGGTCCGCAAGTTGGCAAAGCGGCTCAACGGCGACGGCATCAACGCCAGGGAAATCCACGGCGATCTCGTTCAGGCCAAGCGGGACCGGGTGATGTCGCGATTCCGAAAGCATGCGATCCACGTGTTGGTCGCCACCGACCTGGCGGCCCGAGGCATCGACGTTCAGGGCATAACCCACATCATCAATTATGACATTCCCGATGACCCGCTCGGCTATGTTCACCGCATCGGCCGCACGGCTCGCATGGGCTGCTTCGGAGAGGCTTTGACCTTTGTGACCCGCGAAGAGGGCAAACAGCTCACCGAGATCGAGAAGCTGATCAACAGGGAGATTCCCTGCGAGCAAATGGAAGGCTTCGAGCCGTCGCCGCCCCCGGAGCAGCACTCCGCTTTCGCCATCGCCGCCAAGCCGGAGGCGTCGGTCGACGCGCCGGCAGCAAATGTCTCGACGGCCCCTAAACGCCTGGGAGCCAAGTTCAGGCCCGTGCGCCGCAGACGATTGTGAGCAAGGCACCGCCCCGTGACAATGCAGACACGCACCGCCCGCAGCTTGTCATGGTCGTGTCTTCCGCGGATCAGGCGGGCAGTCGCCTTGCAACCTTCCCCGGGCACACCTATACTGGCCGATGAGATGACTTGCCCGCAATGGAGCGACTATGCCGATCTACGAGTATCGATGTCTGAAATGCCGGCACGAGTTCGGCCGGCTGGTCCGGTCTGACGCGGAGGAGCAGGCTCTGGTCTGTCCCAAATGCGGAAAGAAAGAGCTGGAGAAGAAGCTGAGCGTTTTCGCGGCCGGGAAGGGGGCAGCGTCCGAGCCCTCTTTGCCGCCGTCCTGTGCCGGCTGCCAGAATCTTGGCGGCCCGTGCCCGATGAGGCAGTGAAAGCTCGCGGTTGAAAGCATTGTCGAATGAAGACTAGCCTTGCCGAAGACAACCCTCAACTTCGCATGTCGGTTGCCGCTGTATTGACTTGGCTCATGCCGGGTGCGGGTCATCTGTATATCCGTGAGCGGGCAAGGGGCCTTATTATTCTGGTGACCATCGCGATCACCTTCTGGGTAGGCGTTGCCGTCGGCGGCCTTAGCAACACGGTTTCGCCCGGCGGCCGGTCGTTATGGTTCATGGGTCAGATCTGTGCCGGCGGCCACGCCTTGGCCGCCTGGGGCTTGGGTACCTGGGTGGATCCCAGCCCCGTGCCCAAGAGGGATCCCAAGTTCGTGGCCTTCGGCCGATCCGAAGAGATTTCGGTCGTCTACACGGCCATCTGCGGCATGCTCAACATCCTGGTGATCTTCGACGTGCTGGTCCGGGCGGAAAAGCCCCTGATCCAGGCGGGTCGCACCCCGCCTGCGGCAAAGGGGGCGGCCGGATGATCGAGCTGCTCGCCACTCTCATGATCAACCCCCTCCCTCTGGTTCGCTGGCAGCAGGCCCTGTTGTTGCTGCCGCTCTGCCTCTGTATCAGCATCATCTACAAGACCATCAAGTGCGAGAACCTCCGGGAGATCCCCATGGCGGTCCTCAAGAACTGGATCACCATCGTGATCGGAATGTATGTGGTCGGCATCGCCCTTCTGTTGATCTACGAATTGCTGGCATAAGACTGGCCGGGCGCAAGCCCGGGCCCGGAAACGCGGTGTTCAAAGCACCGGGCGAGGCGAGCACGTCTTGCATCCCATTACTGAGTCTGCGGTGTTGTCAATTGGTCGACTGTGAGATGGCGCAGGCGGCGGAGGAAATCTTCGATGGTCCCCCGGTGCTGAGACGTGAGCGCGTGACCCCCGAATGCGACGTCATAGTAGCATTGCACGAGAACCGGGGCCTCTTGGAGAATGGCGTAACGTTCCGCCAGATCGGCGGCGAACTCGGCGGGCGTCTGATCGGGCCTGCGAGTCAGTCCGAGATCCGCGAGGAAGCGGCAGAATCGATGGTAGAACTCGACCTCGCGGCTGCGGCTTGCCTGCCTGGCGTGCCGGCCCTGCGAGAGACGCCGGGCAAGCCTCGTCAATCGACGCGCCAAGGAGACGGCGACATAGGTCAATAATAGAACCAGCGTCACCACCAGGAGCGTGAAAACCCAGTAAACCAGGCGTTCGTGCCACGACAGAGCAAGACGCCAGCCGAACAACTCGCGAATGAATGCGACCACGCCGCCGATCAGCGTTCGCTGGTCTTGAGCCGGTCTGCGAAGCCATTGGGCGAACCGATCGAGCATTCGGCGCCGCGTTTCGGCGTTGAAAGAGAGAACTCCGTCGGACCACTGGAACTGGAGGAAGTCCAGATAAGCGCGGATTCGGGCGCCCAGACCCGTCAGCCGCCCCGATTGCCTTCGGGACAACGGCGTGGGATCCAGCGTCACCCAATCGAGGCCGGGGATGAACACCTCGACCCATGCGTGTGCGTGCTTCTTGCGAATCAGGTAGAAGCCGCCGAACGAGTTGTACTCATTCGCCAGATAACCGATGACCACCCTGGCAGGGACGCCCTTGAGCTGGCACATCAGGGCCAATGCCGAGGCGAAATACTCGCAATGACCCTTTCGGGAGACCAGCAAAAAACTGCTCACCGGGTCTCCGGTCTCAGGCATCGGCGGAGGCTCGAGGGAGTAGGCAAAATGCTCGGATTGCAGGAAAGCCTCCAGCCGGCGGGCGAAGGATAAGCGGTTTCCAGGCTCTGTGAGCGGGCCGATTCCGCGCGTCTGTTCATCGATGAGACGGAGAAGCTGCTCTCGCCGTTCGTTCGCGATCGGGGGAGGCGTCGGCGGGGGGACGTCGGCGGCGCCCCGTTCGGCTGCCAGCGCTTTGGCGGCCATTGCCGGAACCGCCGGGGACTTGATCGTGTAGTCCAGTTGCTTCCGCACCGGCCTGAGAGTTTGAAGAATCTGTGTCCCGTTCCATTTTCGCACGGTCCGCAAGGTGGGCGAGCTGATCTCGAGCGGTGGATAACAGGCGAACAGCGTGATGTCGTCGGACGGCTCCAGGCGGTACTTCTGTATGAGCATCGGCCCGTGCGGCAGAGCGATGTCATTGCGGAACAGGGTGGTGGAGGGCGTTGTCTCTTCATCCGAAGTGAGCTGGTAGGTGTCAGCGCTGAGCTCCGTCACTCCCGATCGCCGCCAGCCCCAGTTGCGGTTTCCTGTCGGCGATCGGCTGGTGTACCGGTCGAGGACTTCTCCCCTTAGATAAAGCGGAACCCTCGATCCGACAGGCGTGCCATATTCGTCCGTCGCCGTCAGACGCATGATCGGCTGGTCCGATTCCTCGATCGCGCCGACCGAGGCGAATTCGATCGATCGGGCGAACCCGCTGAGGGCGCCGGCCGTGGCCGGTTGCCCAGCCTGGCCGAACATGCCGGCACCGACGCGGGGTATTGCGACGAAGACCATGACCCCGAGTCCCAGGGTTACAATGGCGACGGAGAGCGAGCCGGTGCGTTGTGCATTCAGGCCGGCGTGCGAGGTCGTTCCGTCGGGCCGGCGAAAGCCCGATGCCTGAACATTGCGCCGATCGGACCAGGCGGCTTCGCTTTCAAGGTGATGGGTGATGAAGCGCTGACACCCGGCGATGGCATACACGGCCAACACCAGCGGGAAAAGCAGGCTGCCACCGACAATGCCGCCGACGACCAGCAGCAACAGGAGAAGTATGAGCAGCATGGCATCGTCGCGATGGGTGCGCCATTGCAGCCACTTGGTAATACAGATGAGAATCATGAAATGTGCAAGAGCCAGGACCGTAGGCACGGAGAAACGCCAGCCCCACTCGATGATC
>ERZ795050.5811-NODE-5811-length-10294-cov-4.031253_pt1 | contig 10294 bp, 7 predicted proteins | sample MGYA00375134_ERZ795050 | MGnify/ENA primary metagenome ERZ795050 (study PRJEB30179, sample SAMN05720221) | activated sludge metagenome | isolation source: Anaerobic digester | place: Japan | collected 2015-05-26 ... | reverse complement strand
TGATTTTGTTGATGAGGTCAGGATATGGGTTAAGGCCGGTGATGGTGGGAATGGCTGCATTGCTTTTAGAAGGGAAAAGTTTGTTCCTAAGGGAGGTCCTTCTGGAGGTAATGGCGGAAGGGGTGGATCAATTTATTTCAGGGCTTCAGCAAATACAAAAACTCTACGTGAGTTTTATTATCATAGGCACTTCAAAGCAGAAAGTGGCAAACCAGGAGAAGGAAACAACAGAACAGGAGCAGATGGGAAAGACCTTATACTGAATGTTCCTCCAGGAACTGTGGTAATTGAGATTAGGGAAGGTGAACATGAGGTTATCCTTGCTGACCTTGACAAGATTGGAATGGAAGTGATTGCAGCAAAAGGTGGCAAAGGTGGTATGGGTAATGCTGCTTTTAAGAGTTCCACAAATCAGACACCCAGGGTAGCCACACCAGGAGAAAAGGGAGAAGAAAAGTTTATTAAACTTGAACTCAAGTTAATAGCAGAGGTGGCGATTATAGGATTTCCAAATGCAGGGAAATCAACACTGCTTTCAAAAATTTCTAATGCAACGCCAAAGATTGCTGATTATCCATTTACAACGCTTATTCCTAATCTCGGTGTTGTTGAACTTGGGGATGGAAGGCAGTTTGTTGCTGCTGATGTTCCTGGCTTGATTCAAGGTGCATCATCTGGCGCTGGACTGGGGATAAAATTTCTTCGTCATATTGAAAGAACAAAGGTAATTATTCATCTTATAGATCTTTCGCTTCCTGATGTCCAGAATAGATACTATAGTGTAAGAGACGAACTTGGTAAGTACAATGAAAAACTTCTCGATAAACCAGAGATTATAGTTGGAACAAAAATTGATATACCAGAGAGTAAAGATAATATGGAAAAACTCAGGGAGTTAGCAGGAAATGTTCTTTTTATTTCTTCTTTCACTGGAGAAGGGATAAAAGACCTTCTTGAAGGAATCTGGGCTTTTCTTAAAAAGACATAAGGAATTTTATGGATCAAACATTGAAATCCAGAAGTGAACAATTGCGAATTTCTTTTGAGGATATTAAAAAAAGGATTTCCTGGGAACAACAGGCGAAACGACTATTAGACCTTGAAGATGAAAAAAATAAAAAGGGATACTGGGACCCAAAGGTTGATACTTCAAAAATGAATGAGTGGAATATATTAAAGGAAAGGGAATCAAAGATTAAAGAAATAGAAAAATTGTTTGATAATTTTTCCGCAAGTGAAGAACTTCTTGACGAAAGTCAAGACCCAGAACTTGAAAAAGAAGCGGCCTCTATTCTTGAGAAAATTGAAGAACAAATAGAAAATTTGAAGACAGAAATCTATTTTTCAGATCCTGTAGATAGAAACAATGCCATATTAACCCTTCATGCCGGAGCAGGGGGAACAGAGGCGTGTGATTGGGTATCTATGCTTTTCAGGATGTATTCAAAATGGGCAGCGAAAAAGGATATAAAGGTTAATGTTGTTGATTTTTTGCCAGGGGAGGAGGCAGGATTAAAAAAGATAACAGCGATTTTTTCTGGAACTTATGCATATGGATATCTTAAAGGAGAGGCAGGTGTACATCGTCTTGTGAGGATATCACCATTTGATTCTAACAAAAGGCGACATACCAGTTTTGCTGCAGTAAATGTTATACCAGAGGTGGAGAAGGATATAAAAATAGAGATAAAAGATGAAGATATTGAAATAGAGATGTTTCGTTCTGGAGGAAAGGGTGGTCAAAATGTAAATAAGGTTGAAACAGCAGTAAGGATAAGGCATATTCCAACAGGAATTATTGTTCAGTGTCAGAATGAAAGATCTCAGTTTAAGAATCGCGAGATGGCTATGAAGATACTTAAAAGCCGTCTATATCAGATTCAGATTGAGGCAGAAAAAAAGAAAGAGGCAGAAAAGTGGGATTCTCAAAAAGAAATTGCCTGGGGAAGCCAGATAAGATCCTATGTATTTTGCCCTTATACAATGGTAAAAGATCATAGAACGCAGGTGGAAACAGGAAATGTTGAAGCTGTGATGGACGGGGAGATTGATCATTTTATTCAGGCAGAGATTGAATATCTTGCCACAGTGCAGAACAATCAATGAGAATTCTTATTACAGCAGGACCAACAAGAGAATATATTGATCCTGTGAGGTTTATAAGTAACCCTTCAACAGGAACGCTCGGGTTTTTAATAGCGGAGAGAGCAAAAGAAAGAGGTTATGATGTAATAATTATTGCGGGTCCCTGTAATATTCCGCAATTAAAAGGAATAAAAGTGATTTCTGTTGAGTCAGCCCTCGAGATGAAAAATAGGGTAGAGGAAAACTTTCAGTTTGTTGATGTTCTTATTATGACAGCAGCAGTTTCTGATTGGAGACCTGCGAGAGTATATAAGCAGAAAATAAAAATAAAAAAGGAATGGAATCTTAAACTTGTTCCTAACCCGGATATTCTACAATGTATTTCCATGGGTAAAAAAGAAAACCAGATTGTCGTCGGTTTTGCTCTCGAAAGCAAAAATATTCTTGAAAATGCAAAAAAGAAATTAAAAAAGAAAAAAGTGGATTTAATTGTGGCAAACCCGGTTTCGAATTTTGGGAATACCTTAAAGAAAACAGAGATGTTTTTACTTTTTTCTGATGGCAGGATAAAAAAAGTTCTTTGTACAAAAAAACATCTGGCTTATTTACTTTTAAGAGAAGTGGAAATTCTTGTAAGCAGAAAAAATAGAACAGTTTGACAGTACGAGTAGATAACAGGCACAGATAAGTTTTTAGTATAGCCGGTTATGAGAAAATATTCGCTAATTGAAAAATGAAAAAGGGGAGACAAAGAATAGCGTTTTACATTTTGTAAAACTTTACAGGATACGATTATGTGTAAAAACAAAAAAAGTTTATATCCAATTTTCTGCCTTTTTATTTTTTTACCCTGCATTCAACCATTTATAAAAGCAGAAGATTTTGAATCACCAGAAATTGTTTGTAATCGTGCACACGGGAAGATTATTGTTGATGGGTGGCTTAATGAACCTGCCTGGAAAAATGCGGAAAAGATTGATTTTGTAAGAATTATTTCTTTCGAAAAACCAGATATGGAAACAAAGGCATTCTGTCTTTATGATGATAAATATCTTTATATAGGGTTTATTATGTATGATATGGATATATGGGGTATCTATGAAAAAAGAGATAGTTTACTTTATGATGAAGATGTTGTGGAAGTTTTTCTAAAGCCGAATCTATCAAAAGACCCGTATTACGAATTTGAGGTTTCACCGAGAAATATAGTTCTCGATGCTTACCTTGGTAACAGAACTCTTGCTGGCAATATGTTTTTAAGGTTTGCAAAATGGAACTGTCCAGGATTGAAAACAGCAGTTAAGGTTAAGGGCACCTTAAATAACTGGGAGGATATTGATGAGTACTGGAGCGTTGAAATAGCAATCCCATTTAGATCTTTACCATCTCTTAAAAAAGCCCCATTACCTGATGATATCTGGTTGATTAATCTCGGAAGATACGATTATTCTATATATCAAAAGAATATAAATGAGGTCACAACCTGTAGTCCAATAACGAAATTTGATTTTCATAGATACGAGGAGTGGAGGTTTATAAGATATAAGTAAATTTTTTATGGGAGAGAGAATGAGAACATATGATTATTCTTCTGATGTTGAGTTAATCGCTATAAAACAATCTGGTTTTAAGGCGAAGTACGCGCCTCAAGAAAAGATACGGGTTCTTGAAGTTTCGGATTTTCCAAGTTTAGGTAAGATTACAGCAATCAGGTTTATTGAGTGGTGTCAAAAGAATCCAGGGGGTACAATTTCCCTTCCAACAGGCAAAACGCCCGAACATTTCATATACTGGACCTCATTGATTTTGAAAAAATGGGAAGACAGGAATATAAAAAAACTTCTCGAACAATATAATCTGGATTTTTCAAACAAACCAGATATGATGACATTTGTTTTTGTTCAGATAGATGAATTTTTTCCTGTAAATCCAGAACATGAAAATAGTTTCATAAATTATATTAAGAAATTCTATATTAAAAAATTCGGGCTTGATGAAAAAAAGGCAATGCTTATGAATACATGGATATCGCCTCGTAACCCAGATGTAAATCTTGGTGAGATATTTCCTGATGGTAAGGTTGATTTATCTTTAAGATACAGGCAGCCAGTTAATAGACAGGAACAGCGGCAACAGGAAACAATACTTGATATGGATCAGTATGCAATGGAGTACGAGCAAAAGATAAGGGAAATTGGAGGGATTGGATTTTTCCTCGGGGGTATTGGTCCTGATGGACATATTGGTTTTAATATAAGAGGGTCCGACCATTTTAGTACTACACGTCTTACTCCTATTAATTATGAAACTGCTGCGGCTGCCGCTTCTGACCTTGGTGGAATAGAAATTTCAAGGGGTAAGATTGTAATGACAGTTGGGATCGAAACCATTACTCTTAATCCTACTTCTTCAATTATTATTAACGCTGCAGGCGAAAGCAAAGCATCCGTTGTAAGGGATGCTGTGATGAACCCTCCTTCAATTATTTATCCTGCAACTGCTCTTAGTAAACTAGTAGGATCTTGTTTTTTTGTTACCACTGGAGCTGCGAGGTTACTTACTGAAAGAGAGATAAAACAACTGAAGGAAAATAAATCAATACCTCCTATGGATATCAACCGAATTGTTATAGACATAGCGGTCAAATTAAACAGGAGATTAAACTCTTTAACAGTATCTGATCTTTTATCCGATGGGAAAGGTAGTGTTCTTGTTGAAAAAGGGCTTGATATTAAACAGACAATATTATCATTGGAAAGTACTCTAAAGGAAAAAATAGAAAAAGGTACAAAAAATATTGGAGATACAAAATTTTTGCATACAGGTCCGCATCATGATGATATTATGCTTGGTTACATGCCATACATAATTCATCTTGTAAGAAATCCGAGTAATAGCCATTATTTTGCGACCCTTACGAGTGGTTTTACATCTGTTACAAATGCCTATGTGGTTATGCAGTTAAAAAAACTTGAGGAATTTCTCAAAACTGGTCAATACAGAGAGTTATCGGACAAAGGATATTTTAATCCAGACAATACCATTGCAACAATCAGGGATATTTATCATTACCTTGATGGTGTAGCGGCAAATAGCGTAGAGATTCAAAATGAGGCATCTTCAAGAAGATTATTAAGAAATATAATCTCAATTATTAAGGATCAGGATATATCTTCTATCAAAAGAAAAATTTCCTGGTTTTTTAATTATTTTGAAACCTCTTATCCCGGGAAAAAAGATGTGCCTGATGTTCAAATGCTCAAGGGAATGATAAGAGAATGGGAAGAAGAACTTTTATGGGCTCATCTCGGTTTTAATTATGATCACATATTTCATATGAGACTACCCTTTTATACAGGGGATATATTCACAAGAAAGCCCCAATTACAGGAAGATATAAAGCCGGTTTTCTCACTTATTGAAAAAATTTCCCCTGATGTGATAACTGTTGCTATGGATCCAGAAGCAAGCGGTCCTGATACCCATTATAAAGTTCTTCAGGCAATAGCAGCCGCATTAAAACTATATCTCGAAAAACATCCTGAAAAGAAGGTTCGTGTATGGGGATATAGGAACGTATGGTATAGATTTCACCCATCTGAAGCAGATATTATTGTGCCTGTTTCTATGAATTCTTTTGCAATAATTAAAAGTGCTTTTAATATTTGTTTTGGTTCTCAAAGGAGCGCGTCTTTTCCGAGTTATGAGTATGATGGGCCATTTTGCGACCTTGCCCAGAAGATTATGGCCGATCAATACGCAATGTTGAAAATCTGCCTTGGAAGAGAATTTTTCTATTCAAACCCAGTCCCCCGTATTAGAGCTACCAGAGGTTTAACGTTCTTACGGGATATGGACCCCGAGGAATTTTTCGCCGAGGCAAGACACTTAAAGGAATTAACTGAAACCGAAGATACCATTGGAAGACAGGAATGAGAAAGCCATTGATTGGAGTTATCGGAGTTACCGCAGGGCTTTATAAGGAAAAAATTCCTGATTTTGTGGATAATCTTGATAGATATTTTAAGTGTTTTGTTAAAGAAAATTTTTGGTTTGCGGATACTATTTCATTTCCTGCTTTATATGCGCGTGATAAAGTAGACAAGTCCTTCCAAGAGATGAAAAAACTTAATGTTGATGGAATTATTATAATATTTCTATCTTACAGCCCGAGTTTAATCATTGAACCAGTTTTGAAAAAATACAACATTCCTGTACTTATCTGGAATACCCAGCAGATTATGGAAATATCCGAAAATTTTTCAGATGAAGATATGATGAACAATCATGGAATGCACGGAGTTCAGGATCTTACAAGTTTACTGCTCAGGAATAAAATTCCATTTTCTCTTATCACAGGACACTCAAAACAAAAAGATACACTTCTGGAGGTTGAAAAATGGTGCAGATGCGCCTGTGTAGCAAATGATCTTCAGAGAATAAGAGTTGGAAGAATTGGTGGAATATTCAAGGATATGGGTGATTTTTCTGTTCCAAATAGTTTTATTAAAAAGAATCTTGGACCAACTGTAATTAATATTGATATAAATCATCTTTCAGAATCAGCAGGTAATGTGCCTCGAAAAGTTATTCAAAAAACAATGTCTGATGATAAGAAGAAATATATTATTGATAATAATCTTGACGACAAAACACTCGAGAATGAAATTCGGCTTGAGTATGGTATCAGGAAACTCATTGAGGAATACAGAATAGAAGCAATAACTATAAATTTTACTTGTTTCAAAGGTAAATATGGATGTGAAGCAATTCCATTTGCATCAATATCAAAGATAATGTCAGAAGGTGTGGGTTATGCTGGTGAGGGAGACGCCCTGGGTGCGATAAGCGTTTGGATTCTTAATAAACTTGCAAAAACAGCAATGTTTACTGAAATGTTTTCAACCGACTATAAAAATAACAGGATTTTTATGTCTCATATGGGAGAATCTAATCTTCTTATGGCAAAAAATCCAGAAGAGATAAAACTTATAAAAAAAGATATGAGCATTTCCTGCGCTAATACCAGCACAGCAATGTTTTTGTTTCAGTTGAAACCCGGGAATATCACCCTTTTTAATCTTGCACCGTGCGGAGAAAATGGCTTTCGTATGATTACAACAAATGGTTATATTGAGGATACTAAATTGTTTCCTGATATTACAGCGCCGCATTTTCTTTTAAGGATTGATGGTGATGTAAGAAAATTTTTAACTGATTATAGTTTACTTGGTGGAACACACCATCTTGCTATGGCATATGGTGATTTTACGGATGATATAAGAATGCTATCTGATATCCTCGGGATAGAGTTTTTTAAAATTTGAAAAATGGAAAAAATTCTTTCATTTGATAGTGGCACAACAAATACAAAGATTTTTACATATTCATTAGGCGGATCAATACTTCAATCCTTTTCTATAAAAAATCAAATTTTCTTTCCTGAACCATTGTTTGCAGAACAAAATAGCGATGACTGGATTTATGCTTTAAGAAAGGGTATTTCTCAAATAAAAAGCAGGAAAGAAATAATTGGAATCAGCGGAAGTTTTCAGGGTGGGACATTTGTTCTTCTTGATAAAAATGGGTTTCCTTTAATGCCTGGGATAACATGGCTTGATAACAGAGCAAAGGATATTGCGAGGTTTGTTGTCAGCAGATATGGCGAGGACTTCTTTTACAGGAAAACAGGCTATGTCCCGGGTGGGTGGTCATGTCTTGCTATATTACTTTGGCTGAAAAAATATCAACCTGAATGTTTTAAGAAGATTGAACGTATTTCTTTTGTTGCTGATTATATAAACCATTATTTTACCGGTAATTTTGTTCTTGACCATACAAATGCTGCAATAACTACACTATACAATATAAAAAAAGGTACCTGGGACGAGGAAATCCTCGAAATTATCGGAATAAAAAAGCAGATGTTGCCAGAGATTGCAGAGGCAGGAGATGTCGCTGGTACATTGAAAGAAGGTGTTTCCCGGGAAACTGGTTTAAAAAGTGGAATTCCAGTTCTGGTAGGAGGACATGACCAATATTGTGCAAGTTTTGGATCTGGTGCGTGTGCGAAGGGTAAAGTTCTTGTTTCCTGTGGAACTGCCTGGGTTTTGCTTGCAACGACAGACAGGATTTTTTTTGACCCGCTGAGAAATTTTTCACCAGGTCCTCATGTTAAGACAGGTTTATACGGATTGATGTCTTCCATAAGTAATGGCGGGGTTGTCTATGACTGGGGAACAAAGGTTTTTTCAGTCAGAACTTATAATTTCAATAGACCATCCTCCCTGGTTGTAATACCCGAATTAACCACTGCAAGTGGTGTTATTGCAGGGATTTCTCTTTCTACAAAACCAGATGATATATTACAGGCAATTATTGAATCCCTTTGTTTTCAGGTTCGTGAAGGACTCGAAAGAATGGAAAAAATCCTGTCATCAGAAGAAAAAATCAAGGGTATTGTTATGATTGGAGGTGCAGCAAGCCATAGGTGTCTTGGACAGTTGCTTGCAGACATAACAGGAAGGAGTGTTTTTATTCCTGAAATAAACGAGGCAGCAGTATACGGTGCAATGAAACTGTTTAGGGACATCAACCAGAAGTTTAAAACCAGGGGTATCTATTTCAGATGCAGAAAAAGATTATATGTTGATTACTCCAGAAATTTTGAAAAATATCTTTCCCATAAGAGAACAATAGTTGGTTGCTAAATTGCATGAATCTAAAATAATATCCAATAAAAAATTGTAAAAGATATTGTATCAATGATTGAAAAAATTATAGGTTTAAGGGACTTGAGGTTAATAAGAAAGAAGTATGTAGTAAGCACCTTCAGGTGCGATATATTTATGCTGTTATGAAAAGGTACGGGACTGAAGTCCCTCACTACATTTCCCTCATAAAATCCTTTCTGTATATTTTTATTTTCTTACAATTTCCTATTATTTATTGACAAAACCTTTTCAGGGGTTAATATACAGATAAGCAAAGGAGGATTGATGAACCAATTGGTAATAATCCTACCCGCTGTAGTGGTTTTCTTATCTTTTCTTCAAGCAAGCACAAATCAACAATTCTATGATTATAAATACCAGGTCTATGATCAAACACCCAGTATTCTCGAACATGAAGTATCTGTTTATATTACGGGACCAGGAAGTATGTCTCTTGATGGGGCTGGAGTATAATAACAGATGGAGACAAGGCAGAGATAACCATGGACATAGAATCTTCTATCTGGATAGAACCGAGGAAAATAAGTGATACAACTGGAGACATAATAGTAGAAGTAGAATTTACGCCAACAGATCCGCCGGGTAATCCAGTTTATGCCTATATAGGTCTGACTGTGTTTGATGTAGAGATAGCAAATGCAGACAATTGTTATTCAGAAACCCCCTGTTGTGACAGGATTTTTTACCGGAGAAATAAAGGCATACAAAGCAAAAGCAGAGCCATCTGATTTTAACTGGGATATATGCGAATGGATGAATGTATTCTCTGACTGGATAATAGCAGAAACAGATGAAGATTACTGTTATATATATGGGATACTACCTGACTATGGAATACTTAATGTTCGCCTGCAAAGTGATAATAGTGGAGATGCAACAGTAGACAGGATAAACTTTGGTATATTCTCAACAAACATTCAGGTGAACAACAAAGAAGAATCTCAAGAAGAATCCACAGGTACTTACATACAAAAAGGGCAACTGGTACCTGCTAGGATAGGGCCAAGCATGTTAGAGATAGGAAGTGGTGAATTTGTAAAGATGGAAGGACCTGAAGAAATTCACTTCAAGATACAAGCAATAGAAAATTCAGACAAGATATCCTTATGGGAATACGATGAAACGACAGGTGTATACCTAAAGAAGAGTTTTCCCTACACCTATAGTTGCATGCCAAGCCCAGGAAACCCATTTACATCAAAAACCCTCTATCTTAAAGGAGAACAAACATCAAACACAGACAAAGACATTATTCTTATTCTTACAGGACAGGCAAACCCTGATAATATATCCACAGACACAGCAATAATCACTGTCTTTGATATAGACCTTGACTGGGATGGATTAGGTGAAGATGCAGAAGAAGAGACAGGGATATATATACCTCTTAATGTAGATGATGATAATTCAGACACAATTTTGGACAAGAATCAATCTCCTGTTTTTGGTGAGAATGATATGAAAAAACTTATTAT
>ERZ795050.5808-NODE-5808-length-10300-cov-3.643436_pt1 | contig 10300 bp, 8 predicted proteins | sample MGYA00375134_ERZ795050 | MGnify/ENA primary metagenome ERZ795050 (study PRJEB30179, sample SAMN05720221) | activated sludge metagenome | isolation source: Anaerobic digester | place: Japan | collected 2015-05-26 ... | reverse complement strand
TTATGGCAAGTGTTATTATACTTTCAATAGCGGCATTTTTGATGTACAGAATGGTAGCGTGGATTGAAAAGCTTGTGGTGAAGAAAAGGTAACGGACGATTTGTTTGGGAGGTGTTTTATATGAGGAAAATGCTTATGTGTTTAGTTGTGGCAACGGTGTTGATACTGGGTTTAGCAGGATGTCAGGAAAGTGAATACATGGTAGTGCGGTTAAGTGAGGTTACCCGTTCGGTATTCTATGCACCGCAATATGTTGCTCTGAATCTGGGCTTTTTTGAGGAAGAAGGTCTGAAGATTGATCTTACAACCGGTCAAGGGGCCGACAAGGTTATGACATCGGTTTTATCGGGGCAGGCGGATATAGGCTTTTCCGGACCGGAAGCGGCCATTTATGTGTACAATGAAGGAAAACAAGACCATGCCGTTGTATTTGCACAGCTTACAAAACGGGACGGATCGTTTTTGGTGGGAAGAAAGCCCGAGCCGGATTTCAAATGGAGCAATGTCAGGGAAAAAACGATTATAGGAGGCAGAAAAGGCGGAGTTCCGGAAATGACCCTTGAGTATGTGCTGAAGAAAAACAACCTTATACCGGGAGTAGACGTAAACGTTGACACAAGTGTTCAATTTGCCTTGATGGCAGGAGCATTTACCGGAGGACAGGGGGACTATGTAACGCTGTTTGAACCGGTGGCTTCAACGGTTGAAAAGGAAGGAAAAGGGTATATTGTTGCATCCATCGGGGAAGAGAGCGGTGAGATACCGTATACAGCATATTACGCAAGCAAAAGCTACATAGAAAAAAACAGGAATGTGATTCAGAAATTCACCAATGCCATTTACAAAGGCCAGAAGTGGGTTGACAGCCATACACCGGAGGAGATAGCAGAGGTTATTCAGCCTTCGTTCCCCGATTCGGATTTGGAGACTCTTACCACAGTGGCAAAAAGGTACAAGGAAACGGATGCTTGGAGCAAGGATCCGGTATTAAATAGAGAGTCGTTGCAGCTTCTGCAAAAGGTAATGAGCCTTGCGGGAGAGCTTGAAAAGGAAGCTCCTTATGAGAAAATCGTAACTACAGAGTTTGCGGAGGAAGCGATAAAGAGTATTGGGGAATAGCCGAACTTGTATAACCGAAATAAAGCAGAATTGCGTGGAGAACCATGCAATTCTGCTTTTTAGTGGAATTTCCGGCTATGTAAAATAATTTTATTTGAAACATTTTTAGAGTTTTTAGAAAAGTAATAATTGTGTTTTTATTTATATTTGATTCTTATTGTGACAAAAATAAACAAAAAAATAAGTATAAAAGTGCTTGACAATCATTTTACGACATGCTACTATATTTTGTGTTATTATTAAGTACCATCTTATACAAAGTAAAGAGATAATAGTATTAGCTGCATATATTTACTATGATAATTATTAGGGGTCGAAATGAAGTATACTTTTGTTAAACAACATGATGCTACAGATTGTGCAGCAGCATGCCTAGCAATGGTTTGTCTGCATTATAAAAAAGAAACTACAATAACAAAACTTAGAGATATGATGGGTACTGATTTAAAAGGTACAAATCTGATTGGCTTAAAAAACTGTTGTGACGAATTGGGTTTTACTTCCCAAGCAGTTCGAGTTGATAAAGAAGGTTTTTTAAGTAAATATACCCTACCATGTATTGCGAATGTTATTACAAAAGAGGGTCTTAGTCATTTCGTTGTCATATTTAAGATTACCAAAACCCATGTAATTATAGGTGACCCTGCAAAGGATTTATTGCGCCTCAAGATAGACGAGTTTTACGAAAACTTTACAGGTGTATTGCTTATATTGAAGCCTAATCAGGACTTTGTAAGCGGTAATATAAAGGGAGAAAAAATCTTTAATAGATTTTTAAGGCTTTTATTGCCGCAGAAAAAACTCTTCATTTACTCAATTTTTGCTTCAGCCGTATTAACGGTATTAGGAATAGTATCTTCATTATTTAATAAAAAGTGATTATGGATGAAATATTACCATACCGTTTAAAAGGCATGCTGGTTTCGGTATTGATAATATTTTCAGTCATTGCAGTTACTCAGGTGATAATTGGATTTGTAAGGCAATGGATGATGATATATCTTTCGCAGAAGATAGATATTCCTTTGTTATTGGGTTATTTTGAACATGTCTATAAACTTCCTATGAAGTTTTTCGCTTCAAGGAAAACAGGAGATATTATCACAAGATTTTCTGATGCATTTACCATCAAAGATATATTTACAAATATTGCGTTGACGCTGATCATGGATATTTCCATGGCACTGATAACCGGTGTTATTCTATTTAAGATGAATGTCACTCTCTTTGTGGTAATTGTTTTTCTTACAGTGATAAGTATTGGTTTAGTATTTGTTTTTAAACAGCCGTATAAGAAGCTTAACGAGGAGCAGATGCAGCAATCTTCTGTACTGAATTCACAAATAATTGAGGGACTTAGAGCTGTTGAAACAATTAAGGGCAATGCAAATGAGGAAACGGAATTAGAGAATATTGAGAGGGAATACATAAGATCCCTAAGAATAGGGCTTAGAGGTGGAATGCTGTCTAATATTCAGGGGTCTATATCCAGTATTGTACAGACTGTTGGAAATTTGCTCTTGATGTATTTTGGTGTGACACAGGTTATAGATAATGAAATATCCTTGGGAAGTATGATGGCATTTATGACATTGTCGGGATATTTTATGGAACCGGTGGGAAGGCTTGTACAATTGCAGATACAGATACAGGAAGCCAATATATCAATGAAAAGAATTACAGAGATTTTGGATAGTGAGAGAGAACAAGAAGGCGGGAATTATCAAGATATTGAGAGAATAGACGGGGATATTGAGATAAAGAATGTTACTTTTAGATATGGAAACAGAAAACCGGTGCTAAAAGATATTTCGTTTAAAATTCCTAAAGGGAAAAAGGTTGCATTGATAGGAAGCAGCGGAAGCGGTAAATCTACAATTGCTAAGTTGTTACTCAAATATTATGAGCCGGAAAAAGGAGAAATACTCATAGATGGTGTTGATATTAATGAATTCAGTAATATCTCACTTAGGAAAGCAATTTCATATGTGCCTCAGAGTATTGAACTATTTTCTAAAAGTATCTATGACAATATAAGGGTAACAAAGATGAACGCATCATTGGACGAAGTAAAGGAGGCAGCTAAACAGGCTGATGCCCATGAATTTATCAAGAAGCTTCCAATGCAGTATTACACATATCTTGAGGAAGCGGGTAATGGGCTAAGCGGTGGAGAAAAACAAAGAATTGCGTTGGCAAGGGCATTTCTAAAAAAAAGTGAGTTCTACATATTGGATGAGCCCACAAGTAACCTTGATTTTGCGACAGAAGGTATTATTTTTGATATGATTTACAACAAATTCAAGAATAAATCCATGCTGATTATTGCCCATAGATTGGCGACTATTAAGAACTGTGATGAGATTATTGTAATGGACAAGGGAGAGATTATTGAGAAGGGGACTCATGAGGAGTTGCTGGCGATAAAGGGTAAGTATTATGAACTTTGGGAGATGCAGCAAGGGAACTATATTGTGAAGAATGATCATGATGAAATGATAGAAGAAATAGCATGTATTGATGAAGACGAAATGTGTTATTAGGATGTTACATTAATGTTAACATACATTTATAATACTTGATCGCGAGCAAGTAAAAATACTAGTTTAAAGGAGGAAAATGAAATGAATTATGATGGTACATTAGTAATGCCTAACAATTATGTTGTAATGGACAATAATGAAATGGAGTATCTTGATGGGGGAGGCGAACTTTGGATTGAGATTGGAAAAAACAGCTTTATTATCCATGCATTATCGGCAGTTGGGGGAACCTTAACTATTTCAGCAGCAAAATCAATTCTAGCTAGTTTAGGAATAGCCATTGCAACGTCAATAGAATTAGGGACAGCAGGAATGGGAACATTATATGCAGGTGCATTTTTGCTTGCTTGGGGAAGTATCATACCACCATTAGCAGGAGCAGCAGTAACATATGGAGTTCAGAGTCTCAAAGGGAAAAAATTTAAAATATGTAGTGTTTCATTCTTGCCAGACTTTACTCTTAAAATATAAAAACATTCAGAAATTTTAAAATGAAGTCAGTCAAAGTTGCAGAAACGCAGCTTTGGCTGCCTTCCTTCAATATGTTTTGATGGAGGTACTTTGATGAATAATAAATATTCAAACAAGAGGGGAATAAAATACTATATATTATTGGCTTTAGTAATTTTTATATCTAGTTATATTGTATCGTGGTTTCAACTATCCAACCTTATTGGTTTTTTAACTATTTTCATACCATGTGTTATATTTGATATTATATGGATTAACTATCATTTTAAATTATAATTATTTGTTGAGGAATATAAAGAAAGTTGAAAAACTATATAAAAAGTTGATTGAATAAGGAAATTTCTTTCTAAATCAGCTACAAATATTTTTATTAATAATTATAATATTTTTACTAAAAAACTAGTAACAACTTACTTTTGTGATTTATACCATTAAAATTTAATGTATTACAAAGAACTAATTACAGGTTGTAATAAATAAAAGAGAATAAAATTTTTTAGAAATACGCTAAACATGGATTATAGGGGATAAGATATGAAAATTGATATAAAAAGTTTAATTTTAGACATTTTTATAATTAGTCTGTGTATTTTTTGTATATTTTATCTATCTGATATTATTTATAAAAATAAAAGTTTATTAATAATAGATTATATTTTACTTTTTTTGGTTGTTTTCTATATATCTATTACTATTCATGAGTTTGCTCATTCTTTAGTTTATATTTTTCACCATATGAAAATAAGGGCAATATATATTTTTCCATTTTGTTTTATAAAGGATAAAAATGCTTGGAGAACTGTGTTTAATTTAAATAATATAGGTCTTATGGGGGCATCTGTTGTAGAACAATTTGAAATAAGTAATGAAGCTGATTTTAAGAGAATGGTTAGAGTGTTTGCGAAATCGATGTTATTTGCAACAGTATCGGGCATTGTAATGACAGTTTTTGGATTGGGACTGATAATTCTGGGTTATATAGTTGGAGACAGTAGTAATTTAATTACTGTAGGATGTATGTTTTTACTAGTAAATTTTATTCTAGTAATTAATAGCTTTAATAGAACAGGAAATACGGGTGGTGATTATTTTGCATATAAATATATATTTAATAATTATGAAGTTGCTGCACAGTTTATTTTTAATTACATGAAGTTATCGTCAAATTACGACAAGCTTCGAAAGAATAGTAATTATTTAAGAAAAATGCTCACAGAAATATTTGAAAGAAGGGTTAAAGAAAACATAATAGATGTTGATGCTATTTCAATTGCAACAGGTTTTATATCTGACTTTTTAGTTGCTAAAATTGTATTGCCAGATTCAATAGAAAGGTATGTCGAGAAATTTAACAAAAATGCTAATGAATTTAACAAAATTAAAAATTTGGAGATATGCAAGAAGTTTATTACTAAGACTGCGTATTATTATGAGTTTATAGGTAAACATGAGGTAGCTAAAAAGATTTATAATGACTTTATTTTACAGTTTCCAAATGAAAATGTTAGTAATTATTTTAAATTACAGGCAGAGCATATAATCCAGCATAAGGATAATTCCGCTTTTTTGAATGAAATGAAGAATATTAAGCCTGATTTATATTATTCTTTTTATCGATTGTTTGATGGATATATACATGATGAAGTCTTTCTAAATGAAAAACTTAGAGAGAATTAAATATAAATTTATGTTTTTTAAATGGATGTATTAAAATAAACAAGGTAAGAACTGAAAATATAACAGAAGCTGTTTTTAGCATTTCAAAAGTATCAGAGGGGGATTGTAATGAAGAATGAAAAAATAAAAATAAGCGATAGAAAAATTCTAAAGTTAACAAATGTATTAATCAAGGAAGTAGATTTGGAACAAATCAGAGATATAAATAAACAAGTGTTACAGATAGAAAACTATTTAAGAAACAAAGGTGTACAACCATTAGGTCCTATTATTCAATATTCAAAACTGGAAATAGGTGATTATCAGGAAGGGAAAATTGTAATCAAGTTGTTAAGGCAGTCAAATACATTCATACACAATGTTGAACCTCCATATAAAATGGAATCGATAATAAGAGTGCCCAACTGTATGTATGCAAGATACATAGGAGAAGAGAGCAAACTTAAATTTGCGTATGATAAAATCAACCTGATAGCTTTTGAAGAAGACATTCCCTTAAAAGGTGATAGTTACACGGTGTTTGTAGCAAAAAATGATGATGGCATAATTGCAGACGTATTTATGGAGCGTGCGGATAATGAGTAAGCAGGTTAAGACACTAAGTGAATTAAAGGACAGCAGAATACTTTATGATAAAAAGCTTCCTGAGATCGGATACATATTAATAATAGCTGTTATTGTATTAATAATAATTGTTCTAATTTGGAGTATTGTAACTCCTAAAATAGAAATAATCAAAGCCTCCGGAACGGTACAGAGTATTAATAAAAACTATGTAATGGTACCGTATAGCGGTGAGATAGTGGATATAAACATTGAGGAAGGAAAGTATGTTGAAAAGGGAGATATACTATTAACGGTAAAAAGCACGGATTTTGATTTACAGGCCAAACAATTGGAAGGGAAGAAAGAACTTTGCATAGAAAGATTGAGACAGCTGAGAAGGCTAGTAGATTCTATAAGAGATGACGTAAACTATTTTGATGAAAGTAATGATAAAGATAAACTATATTATTTTCAGTTCGAAAACTATAAAAGCCAGATTGCACAGCAGAAAGTTGATGTGGGAACGTATAAGGCTTACGGTTATACCGATGCACAAATAGAAAGTGAAATACAAAAAAATCAGAGTAAAATAGCAGAGATTTATTATTCTACTCTAAAGTCAGTGGAAGATTCTATATTACAATATCAAAACGAATTGGAGAATATAGAGATTCAACTTGAAGCGATTGAGAGGGGACAAGAAGAGTATCAGGTGGAGGCTAATACTACCGGGAAAATACATATGTTGGCAGATTACAAGGAAGGAATGGTGGTTCAGGCAGGAAGTGCAGTTGCCAATATTGCCTCGGAACAGGATGAATATAAGATACAGGCATATGTAGATGCCAACAGTATAGCACGTATATCTGTCGGAGACAAGGTCAGTATTGCAGTTTCAGGCCTGGCACAGACTGTATACGGAACAATTACCGGACAAGTAGTCAGGATGGATAGTGACATAACTACGGATAGTGAAAAGGGTACCAGTTATTTTAAAGTCGATATAGTGCCGGATAATACGTACATAATTAGTAAAAAAGGATATAAGGTCAATCTTTCCAACGGCATGCCGGTAGAGGTTCGTATTCAGTACGATCAAGTGACTTATTTTGATTATGTGATGGAATCATTAGGTATATTGACAAGATAGGGGTTCGGATATGGTAAAAAAATACTTAATATTGTTTTTGGCAGTTCTAATTATGTTTTTGCATCTTAATAATTATACATATATATTTGCAGAAGAAAATCCCAAAGCAAATGTGGACAATACTGAAGAAATGAGAGAAGAAGACCAAAAAAAGACTGAAGAAGACACAAAAGAAGAGGATATAAAGGAAAATGATGAAACAAACTATATAAAAGTCACAGATTTAGATATAGCAGAATACAAAACAAATATGGAAGTAGGCGAAAAACAGCTTCTCATGGTCACAGTATTGCCGCTTGATGCTACGGATAAAAAGGTAAGGTATTATTCGAGCAAGGAATCGGTCGCAACAATAAATGAACTGGGAAGGATTACTGCTTTATCTCCCGGAACGACCCAAATTACCATTGAAGCCGCTGATGGAGTAAGGAAGGAATTCAAGCTAAGAGTAGATTCGCCAAAAAGTGCATACATAAGTGTTTCAGAATTAGATCTTGGTGATTATCAAGAAGAAATGAGGGTTGGGGATAGGCAGTTGCTTTCAGTAACCGTTCTGCCTTTTGATGCAACCGACAAAAGTGTAAAATATACATCAAGTGATGAGAAAGTGGCCGGTGTCAATGGCCTTGGCAGAATTACTGCTCTTTCGGAAGGAGAGACAGTAATAACAGCAAAAGCAGGAAATAAAGAAAAATCCTTTGTTTTGAAGGTATTGCCCAAAAAAGACACTAGGGTCAAGGATATTGATTTGGGGGATTACAAAGAACAAATGCAGGTGGGGGAGACCCAATTATTGATGCCGGCGGTTATACCACAGGATGCAGAAAATCCCGGGTTTAAATATACATCTAAAAATACAAAAGTTGCAACAGTAAATGAACTGGGAAGAATTAGAGCACATAAAGAAGGGACTGCTGAGATTGTTGTGGAGGCGAGTGGAGTTAAGAAACAGTTTGTTTTGTCTGTTTATGAAGAAATAAAAGTAACGGAAATGGATTTGGGAGATTATCAAAAGACGATGAAAGTGGGAGAAAAACAACTGCTAACACCTTCTGTATTGCCCAGGGAGGCATCGGACAGGAAAATTACGTATAAATCCACCAATGAAGAAGTTGCATCGGTTAATGTGTTTGGAAGGATCGAAGCCCATTCTGTTGGGGAGACCAAAATAGTTGTCAGCGTGGATGGAATTGAAAAGTCTTTTAATTTAAAGGTAATAGAAAACAAGGATTATCCTGTGGAAGATATTGCTGTCGGAAAATACAATGAAAAGATGGAAGTCGGCAAGTCTCAGAAATTATCTGTCACAGTATTGCCGAATTACGCAAAGGATTCAACTGTGGAATATAGTTCGGAAGATTATAGAATTGCTACGGTAGATTCATCCGGAGAGATTAAAGCAATAAAAGAAGGAAAGACAGTAATAAACATCAAAGCAGGAGATGTGACAAAGCAGATTGCAATTCAGGTAGTAACAGCAACAGAAAAAATAGAGATAAACAAAACATATGTTGTATTGAAAACCGATGAACAGTTTCAATTAAAATGTAAGGTATTTCCACCTGAAGCAAATCAAAAACTTGAATATAAATCCATCGATTCTTCAATTGCAAGGGTTGATGGCAATGGTTTAATAACAGCAGTTAATACAGGTATAGCTACGATTATTGTTTCTAATGGGTATATTCAGTCGGAAGTTACGGTACTTGTTAATAAAGAATTTATTGAAATGGATGAAGTAGTTTTTCCTGCAGTAAATCCTAATTTTGAGACAGACCCTCTTACAGAAATTATTAAGAATTCTGATGATTTGAAAGTGGTTATAGACAAAAGTGAGTTTTCTGAGGTGACAAAGTCGGCTCTGAAATATTTGTATGACTCGAAACAGATTCTTGTAGTGGATGGAAATGAGTACATAATTACCATAAAAGGAAGTGATATTGTTAATTATGAAAATGTACTGATTACCAATGTTGAGTATAACGAAACAAAGGACGGAATTGAAATTGTAGTAAATAACAAAAATAACCTTCCGGGGATTATAAGCATTTCCTTTGATGATGTTCGAATTCAAAGAGCCAAACATTTATACTTATATAACGAATCGAAGAATAAGTATGAGATTATTAGCAATGCTATAGAAGATGGGACAATTTCAATAGATATAGGAGGCAAATATTTAGTAACCGAAAGAGAATTATCATTTTTGCAAGTTAACATATTTATGATAATAATAGGAGTTTTCTGCTTTGTAGCTATAGCTGCTGTATACATTATAACAAAGAAGAGATATTGGTTTTGGTAAGAGTTGGTTGCATAGTTCAAAGGCCAGAAGTGGGTTGACAGCCATACGCCCGAAGAGATAGCAGAGGTTATCCAGCCCTCGTTCCCCGATTCGGATTTGGAGACCCTCACCACAGTTGTAAAAAGGTACAAGGAAACGGATGCTTGGAGCAAGGATCCGGTATTAAATAGAGAGTCGTTGCAGCTTCTGCAAAAGGTAATGAGCCTTGCGGGAGAGCTTGAAAAGGAAGCTCCTTATGAGAAAATCGTAACTACAGAGTTTGCGGAGGAAGCGATAAAGAGTATTGGGGAATAGCCGAACTTGTATAGCAAACCAAAAGCAGAATTGCGTGGAAATCCATGCGGTTCTGCTTTTTTAATGGGATTTCGCGAAGTGAAATGACCGAAAAGCGATAGGTGCTAGATGCTCCCGGAGCTCTTGTTTAGTAAGCGTAAACGTGTGTCCTGAAGATTGATTGCGATGAGAGGGGGAATGAAGGACGCAATCAAA
>ERZ795050.5799-NODE-5799-length-10310-cov-4.905412_pt1 | contig 10310 bp, 24 predicted proteins | sample MGYA00375134_ERZ795050 | MGnify/ENA primary metagenome ERZ795050 (study PRJEB30179, sample SAMN05720221) | activated sludge metagenome | isolation source: Anaerobic digester | place: Japan | collected 2015-05-26 ... | reverse complement strand
TGTTCCAGAATCAGTGAAATTGTTGAACGCGTATATTACTGTGATTGGAATTCGTAGATAGGAGAATTGTATATGCCGAGAATTGGAAAAATCATTAGGTATCAGAGAAAGAAACTTGAAATGACACAGCAACAAGCAAGTGAATTAATTGGTATTTCAAGAACGTTGTTGTGTGCAATTGAAACTGGAAGGTCTAGACCTCATAGGGCTATGACAATGTTGATTCTTTCTAAATTGGGTACAACACGTGGAGAAGTATTGAGGGAAATGAATCCTGCTCCCGAGATTACTACTACTCCTGTAGCCGAAACCGTAGCACCTGAACCAGAAGCAAGTATTGCGTTGAAAGATAAACTTGCTGTAATCCTGGAAAATTGCTGTAGTGAAATAGAACGATCTGAGGAAAAGAGAATTTTTGAACTGGCTCCTGGAGTTCAGATTGTAGTTGGATAATAATCTAAAAGGGGGTAGATGAAATAGTCTACCCCCTCAAACTTTAATATTAACTTGGAGATTTTATGACTGAAACTAACTATTATTTTGCTACATATAGTCCATATACATATCCATTATTTTTGAAATCTAAAATGGATAGAACAGGAATTCAAAAAAGATACTCAGGAATAGCAAAATCTGTTAAAGTTGGAGATGTTATGATAATATATATGACTGGGGTTTCTAGATTTTGTGGAATTTTAGAAGTCCAGTCAGAAGCATTTATTTCTGATGATAGAATTTACTTTGAAAATGATCCATATAATTTACAGTTTAAAGTGAAACCTGTAGTTTTACTTGATATTGAACATTCTTTACCAATTTCTACTATTTGGAATGAATTATCAATTACAAAAGGAAGAAGTAAAAACTCAGGGTGGGGAGCACTATTTCAAAGATCTCTTGGAAGATCGCAAGAAGATGATGCTTTATTTTTAGTAAAAAAACTTATTGAACAAAATGAAATCAAGAAAGTATTTCCATTATCTAAAAACGATAATATTGCAATTGCATCTTGGATTAGACTTGGTGATAGAATCAGAGAAGAATCTTTTGAGGTTAAAACAGATTCTGATGAATCTATTATTGTTACTATTCCAACAACAAATGGTGATGAAGTTAAAGAAGAAACAGATGAAATTAAAGAGTCAATAAAAATTCAATCAGTTGTTGCAAAAATTGGAGAAATAATGGGATATAAAGTTTGGATTCCTGCTAATAATAGACAACTTGTTAAAAAAGTAGGAAATATAAATGACTCTACTTTATTGAAAGTTCTACCACTAAATTATGATGATGCAACAATAAAAACTATTGAACAAATAGATGCAATATTTTTTAGCAAGAAAACTATAGTAAGAGTATTTGAAGTTGAACATACTACATCAATATACTCTGGAATTTTAAGAATGTCTGATTTGTTATCTCTTCAAACTAATATGCATATAAATATACATATTGTTGCTCCAGAAGATAGAAGAGAAAAAGTTTTTGCTGAAATTCAAAGACCAACGTTTTCACTTCTTGAAAGCGGTGCATTATCAGATAAATGTTCATTTATTAGTTATGATAATATAAACGAAATTCTTTCTTTAAAACATTTATCTAATATGAATCATAATATAATTGATGAGTATTCTGAATATGTCAGATAGATGAAAGCAGAAGGAGAATCAATGACACTAGAGATCTTAGAAAATACAGAAAATAAAAACGAGAAGAAGGGGATGCCAAAAATAGCATCTGTAGAAACAAAACCAAATGAAGGATGGACCTGGTTATATAATACTCCAAAATGGCATTATTTTGTGAAGCAACAATCTCTTTGTAGAAGGTGGATGTTATTTACAGGAGGTGCATATTTAGAACCAGAAATGAGGTCTAATAGAATTGGTTATTGTAAAATTTGTGAGAAAAAATTGAAAGCTATGAGGCCTAATTTATGAAAAACGAACAAATCGTTATCAGTATTCCAGATTGTCACTATGCAGCCAGTATGGATGATTTCATTCAAAATGATTTAAATTTTGAGTTAAATTCTGTCGGTTGTGGTTCAACTGATTTCATGGGTTATGGAGATATTAGAAATGTAAAGAAAATTCTCAAAGAACAATATGGAAAAAAATTAGTAGATAACATGGATATTGCATACACTAAAGACTTAGGATTTGAAGAGGTGGATGAGGAAATTCAATATGAAAGAAGACACGGAAGATAAGACTAAAGATTATTGTACGTGGGAAGAACTGGAAGCTGAGTGGGAAAGGAAAAGACTAGCAAAAAAATGGTATAACCACGCATGGGATTGGGTTTGGTTTAAGATCTTATTTCATCTTAAACCATCTGAGATTAGATGGCAACTAAGAAGATTGAAATGTTATTTCATTCGTGGTAAAAAGGGATGGTCAGAAATTGATGTTTGGGATCTTCATCATTATTTATCTGATGTAATAAGTAGCAGTGTGAAACACTTAAAGGATAATCATCATGGATTTCCAACTATGATCCTTCCAGATGATTATAATTATGACTCAACATATGATGACGACGAAAAGAGAAAAGAAATAGATGATGCATGCGCTAAAAAATGGGTTGAGATGCTTGATACTATTTCTTGGACATTTATGGTCAATAGAAAAATAGGTGAAGATGAATGGTATTTGATAAGAAGAGAAAATTTTAAAGAAGAAGAAAAATATAATCAGTATCTTGACTTTTGTAAGTCAATGGTCGAAAAATATAACGATCCAAAAGATCCGCATCATATTATGACGGATGAAGAAATAAAGCGGTATGATGAAGGTTGGGAACTATTCAAAAAATATTATTTCTGTCTATGGGATTGAGAAATGTGGAAAACTGTAGCGAATAGATATGTTTTAAAAGAAGAGGAAAAACTAGCAGGATCAATAGCTGATTGGATATTTAATTCTCATTATTGGATTGAGAATTATCCTGGTTATTATAAATGTGATTGGTGTGGAATTTCTAAAACTAGTACAATGCCAATTACAAAGGACGATCCTCTTTGTCCAGAGAATCCTGCCATTAAAAAACTTATGGGAAAATAACTATGGGAAAAGGATATTATTTCACACTGAGTATTGAAATTCCTAATGAAATTTCAGAACAAAAGGCTCGGGAAATCTACTCTCATCAGAATTATATATCATCTCTCAAAGATCAGTATGGTTGTGAAGTAGACTTCATTCGAGTTGCAAACAAGAGAGCCGAGTATAAAATATATATGTATGACAAGGGAGATGTAGTAAATGGATAAGGAAGAGATAAAAAAAGCTCTTATTCCAAGATTAAAACTATTGGAAAATGGGCAGATATCAAGTGAAAATATGGCAACACTAATTACTATGTATATTTTAGAGTTATTTGAAGAATGGAAGAAGGAGGAAAAAAAGTGAGTGAACTACCAGATATTCAACATACCTCAAAACCAGCTATTCCACTTTATATTAACCAAGTTGGAGTTCAGCATGTAAAAGCACCATTCTTTTTAGATTCCATGTATGGTGGAAGACATGAGTTAGTTGCTGATATTACAATGACTACTGATCTCAAACCTGAGTTGAAAGGGATCAGTATGTCTAAACTAATAAGATGCTTAAATAATTATTTAGATCAACCTTTGAAGCACAAACTAATTAAGAAAATTCTAGAAGAATTTAAAGTTGAGGTTGAAACTAACTCATGTAATAGTTCAATAAGATTTGACTTTCTTCTTCCAATACAAAAGAAATCTCCAAAGAGTGGTTGGGTGTTTCCCCAATATTATAAATGTATGTTTGAGGGGAGAATGGAAGGTGATGTATTTAAATTCTTTCAAAAGGTTCGTGTTCAATACGCCTCTTATTGTCCGTGCTCTGCTGCTTTGTGTGGACACCTTGATGAAAATAATTCAGCAGGTTATCCTCATGCCCAACGGTCCTTCGCAGAGGTTCTTGTTGAAATTGTACCGCCCAATATTGTATGGTTGGAGGAGATTATTGGTATGGTTGAGAATTCCATCAAAACTATCCCATATCCCATTATCCAACGTATTGATGAGCAGGAGATTGCACGACTGGCTGCGGAGAATCCTATATTTGTAGAAGATGCAATTAGAATGATTTGTAACTCATTGAATAAGCATCTCTATATTAAAGATTGGATTGTTAAATGTACACACGAAGAATCAATCCATACAAGTGATGCAATTGCAATTTCATGGAAGGGTATCAAAGATGGATTCGATGGAAGGAAATATTTATGACGTATTGGGAATTAGTAAAACAACTTCAGCAGGAATATGAAATCAAAATCTTTACCTGGATATGGAAAAAGAGATTAGATGATTTAGAAGCTAAAGTTGTAAAAGTAATGGGTTTTCGATCTGCTATAATAGATAGAAAAGGTGGCCAAAGAGATTATGCAACATTTTTATTTAAAATAAGATTTCATAAATGGACATGGTATATATGATTTGGTTTACATCTGACTATCATTTAAATCACTTCAATATAATTCGATACTGTAATAGACCATTTAAGACAAGTAAGGAGATGGATGAAAGAATTATTAGTAATCATAACGAAATTGTTGCACCCAATGATGAAGTTTATTTCTTAGGAGACTTTCAATTTGGTGGAGATCACGAAAGATATTATCCCAGAATGAATGGTGTATTTACGTTTATTCAAGGAAACCATGATAGAAGTCGTCCATTTAGAAGTCGTCAAGGATTTATATTGAAGAATATAAACGGGTTCAAAGTCCTGATGTGTCATTGGCCAAAATATGTGAGAGATTTTGATGATCTCAAAAAACAGGCTGATATCTTAGTATGTGGTCATATTCATGAAAAAGGTAGATTTATTATATGGAATGGGTATGATTTACTAATTAATGTTGGTGTGGATGTGTGGGAATTTAAACCAGTTACCTTTAATGAAATTATAAAAATATATCCAAAAAGAGAGAATCGTGAGTCATGGATTTTAGAGATGAGATCAAAAAGTCCAAAAGAAATCTTTGAAAATAGTTCTAGTTACGATAAATTGGAGAAAGACAATGAATCCATATAAACTAAAAAAACCAAAATATCCAACATTTGAAAAGTATGAAAAACTCGATTTTAATGTAAATTTCGATTCTTCATATGGTGTCAAATCAACCATGCATGATATGAAAGTTGTTATTGGATTGAAACATAATGGAGAAATAGAAATTATCAAAAATGAATCTTTTGATGGCGGGTTTAAGTTTGTCAATACCAATGTAATAATGAGAATGTTTATTAAAATGTTTAGAATTGGAATTATGAGATTTAATATAAATAAACTTAAATTATTTACAGAGCAAATTGAAAAAGATTTAGAAAATGCTATTATGAGTATTGTTGAAAAGTACGACCTCTCTAAAAGTGGGAGAAACTATAATGGAAAAGACTGTCACGGCAGAACACGAGTGGAAAATAAGTAAAGTTGAGATCTTTACTGAAAGTGGAACATGGCAAGAAATAGAATTTAAAAAAATTAAAAAGGGGGATATCTTCAGAATGTTTAATGGAGATATTCCTATTACTGATATTTGGGGAAACGATGTTTGGCAAGCAACAGAGAAAGCTTATTATGATAGAAAGAAAAAAATATATACCGCCGATTGCAAACCTGTAGCTACTACGAAAGGATAAAATATGGGTCTTGATATATACTTGAAATATGGAAAGAATGAGATAGTACAAGAAGATTCGAAGAAGTATCCAAACCATTTTTTTAAAATTGGATATTTTAGAAGTTCATATAACGAGTGGGGACTAAACCATGTTCTTTCAAGAACTGTCGGAAAAAATCTGTATTATATATTTGAACCACCAGATAGAAAATATACTTTTAAACCGAACTGGTTAGATTGTAGAATGAGATGTCTTAATGTACTTGAAGAGTTTAATGACTTCACTATAAATAAGTTGAGAAATGTTGCTATAACTAAAATTGGTATTTCCTCATCTACAGAAGGTGAAATTCCAAGGAGTGAAAAAGATGCTACAGATATATTTTTAAAGATGAGAGATGAAAAAGATGTTGACTCAACCTTCAGGTCTTTTACTAATAGAAATGGTCATTTCTATTTTGACGGTTTAAAATGTTATGCATTTATTCCTGGAAAGAATTCTTTCGGAAGAGATTGTGTGTATATTGTTTTCAATCCGGAATTAGAAGAGAATGAAAAAAATGAAGTAAATCCGAATGTTTATAAAGATTATTCTAGGTGTTTAGAAATAGTTTTAGAAACAATTGATTATGTATTAGAACATCCGAAGAAAGAAATTAAGAAATTTAATCTCTGTTGGAGTGGATAGTGACAATCTCATCATTTACTATGGAATATAGTTTCCTATCTAATTTTTATCCATGTCTTATTGAGTTTGATGGAGATATTTATCCTTCTCTAGAACATGCATATCAAGCAGCAAAAACAAATGATCCAAATGAACGAAAAAAAATAAGAGAAGAAAAACAAGTTAGAAGAGCTAAACAGATTGGGCGTCATGTGACTATAAGAGAAGATTGGGAACAAATAAAAGTTGAAGTAATGAGAGACTTACTAAAAAAGAAATTTGAAAATCCACAATTGCGAAAATTGTTACTAGATACATATCCACATGATTTAGTTGAGGGAAATAACTGGGGAGATACATTTTGGGGAGTTTGTAGAGGACATGGAAAAAATATGTTGGGTGTATTATTAATGCAACTTCGTAGTGAACTCAGGGGTGAAGGATGGTAAAATGAACCAGGATACATTATTTGAACTATACACTATAGAAAGAGAATATCAGAAAAGAGTTTTTGGAGACTATAGAAATAATGACAGTCTTAATCTTGCTAGTTTTATAGTATTTCTCGACACTTATCTTAAAAGAGCTAAAGAGTCTTATGCCGAAAGTTGGTCAGCTAATTTACCTCCTTGGTTGATAGAATGTACAGAATCTAATGACCAAGGAACAGCTCCAATTAAAACTTATGAGTTTATTATAAAAATTATGGTTCTCGCAGGAGCAATATTAGAAACATATACTGATATTAATCCTGAAGAATGGAGAAAAGAAGGAATTAAAGATAAATGGAAAAAGGAGTAATAATGGAAGACCAAAAGTTTATGGTAAGTGGGCAAGAAGAGAAGGTCTCTGAAAAGAAGGAAAAAGAAATTGTTCTACCAAAAAAAGGAATAAAATTTATGATTATGGGACAAGAATACGTTGTCACCTATGTGAACGAGGGAAAAAAGAGATTCACATCAGAACCATGTGAAGGTGTATACTAAAAAAACGAGGTGGAAAATGCACGAAAATCTGCAAGATATGATAGCAGAAGTAACTAAAGAATCGAAACCTACTAATATGGAGAAACTAGAAATACCTTCTACAGAAACATCTGTTGGTAAGAATACAAAAAGTAAAGAAGAAGAAAACAAATCTACAAGAATCGGTGTTATATCTCTTTATGATTGGTTTGAAAAACATAAAGATAAATTTATTAGTCATATCAAAAAGGTCAAGGTTGAATCTAAAGATGTAAATCAAAAAAGAAACTTAGCATTATCTGTACTGGTTGGAAAAGAGGGAAGTTCGGAAAGAGATCTATTTATTATTAAACCAGCGGATCAAATTAAGGTTCTAGATCTTCCTGGTGTTGGAATGAATATTTATAATAATGGTTTTCGGATCCTATATGATGTTGGAAATTCGATTATTCTAAAAGCATATGGAATTAAAACTGGACTTATTATTACATATTGTCTAAATGTTGATGGTATGCTAATTCCATATTCTAGTACAAAACTAAAGAAGAAGGATCCAGGTATTGAAATTGTTGAACCAAAAGTTCAAGAAATTGGAAGAAGACTTGGACTTAACGCAGATCTTGAAAGTGCGATTCTTCTTTATAAGCAACTACAAAAAGCAGATGAAAAAATTGTTACTAATATGGATCTTTTGAAATGGTTTATTACAAGAGAAAAAGGAGTTGTAGATATCAATCATTTTCTATTAATTGATAAAGTATTGATGTTTGTCTTTGCAGGGTAAAATCATGAAAAAGTGGGTGTGGTATATATATTTATTTATGAATGTATACCACACCCATAATTTTTTGATATAAAAAATAAGCAAGGTCAAAAAAAGATGAGTGCTGAAAAATTCAAATGTAAAAAATGCAATGGAACTGGGAATATAAACAACAGAAGAAGATAATTTTATAAACTCAATATGTGTTTTTTGTGGTGGTTCAGGATATGTAGATTGGGTTGAATATATTACTGGGCGAAATAGGAGAAAATTAGATAGTCTAAAAGATGATTTTGAAAACTTTCATAAGGAATATATAAAAGAAATGTCAAATGTTATTGCTGAATCTATTGATAAAAAAATAATGAAGGAACTATTGAGAACAATGATGGACGACGGAAAATTCATGTGCAAAAAATGCAGGGGAAGCGGACTACAGAGGGACGGTCAGTGCGAAGCATGCAAGGGGTTTGGATACCTAGATTGGATAGACAACATTACAGGAAAAAGTAAAAAGAAAAAGAAAAGTGATATCGCTAAATTATTTTCTAAGAGGAGTGGAAGGGTCAGAATACGATGAAAGTTGATTGTCCTGATTGTAAAGGTAAGGGGTGGGATGGTTATACTATATTAATATTTATAAACTGTAGAAAGGGACCTCCAAATCAAGAATATGCATCTAAAAAAGATTGTAAATTATGTAAAGGAACAGGAAAAATAGACTGGTTAACAAGAGTAACTAGAAAGGGTATTTAGAAAAGATTCTATCCTATGGAAACTTATATATGTAGCAAGTGTAATGGGAAAGGGAGTACTTTTTACTCAATAGATAATACGTGGTTAAAACTGAGATGGGGAACATGTCCAAAATGTAAAGGATATGGAAATCTTGACTGGATTGAAATGATAATAGGAAAGAAAAATTACAATTTCGAATCTGATTATTTTAATCCAAGATTTGGAACTTTAAGTTCAGGACCAAGGTAGTTTACGATGATGTCACAAAAAAAGATATAGATTAGAATAGGAAAAGTGACATGAATACGTTTACAAAATGTACTAAATGTAATGGACAAGGTATTGTTAAAGTTGAACCACAAAAAGAAGTAGATCTTCCTTTTCAATTAGATATATGTGAATTTTGTCATGGTGATGGAGAAGTTGATTGGATTCATCGAATTGTTGGAAAGAGATCTCTAACTTGGGAACAAAAATATAAGATATGGAAAGAATTCGATAAATGTATTGAGTTCCACTGTGTCGGGAGAAAAATAAAAAAATGAATATTAGTAAGAATTGTAAACTTTTCATGAGAGATGTATATTTATATGATATCTCTTCTTGTCATTACACCATTATGGAGAATCTAGGATTTGATCTCTCAAAGATAGACAAAACTAATAAGGAAAAAAGAAATACTCAAATTGGATTATTAATGAGGGATAATCCAAGATTGACATCTATCTTAAGATCAACTACAACATCTCTTATAAATGAGTATCTATTACGAAATAATATAACAGATGATGATTTAATAATACGACAATATGATGGAGTAATTACAAAAAAACCAATAAAAGAAATAGTAAACCCATCTATGCCTTTGGAATTGAGATCAATATTTCAAGTTATGATTATTTCGTTTAACAGAAATATGTATATTGCAAACGATGGAACTAATGTAATAATAAAAGGTGTTCCACATAGATATGATTCCATAGATAACATATATAAAGAAATTGTTAGTATAAATTACTTAAATAAAGAAAGTGTTTTTAAATCACTTCAAAATATAAAAGATAAAATTTTATCTTCTGATGATGTCTCGTTATATTGCATCCCAACAGAAGAAGATAAGTATGCAGTATTCTTTAAGCAATATGGTCAATTAGAAGTATCTAAAAGTATGGCAAGAATAATGGATACAGATGATATAGATAAGAAATATTATTTTACTTATTATATTGAACCATTTACTAAAAGTATAACTGTGGAGTTTGTATGAAAAAAGTTAAGAAGAAGTATATAGGAAAAGTAAAAAATGGAGTGTTTGCAAAATGTCCTACCTGTAAAGCAAAGGGATATACAGGAACGGAACTGAGTCAATCCAAACAAACGTATACTATTTCTCCAGATGTAAATGGTGAAACAACAATAAAATATTATTACGAAAATAAGAAAATAATATGCAATGAATGTAAAGGGACTGGAGTAGTTTTATGGATAGATAAAATTATTAGGAAGGTTTAGAAAT
>ERZ795050.5777-NODE-5777-length-10343-cov-3.937500_pt1 | contig 10343 bp, 13 predicted proteins | sample MGYA00375134_ERZ795050 | MGnify/ENA primary metagenome ERZ795050 (study PRJEB30179, sample SAMN05720221) | activated sludge metagenome | isolation source: Anaerobic digester | place: Japan | collected 2015-05-26 ... | reverse complement strand
CGGAGGAAGACATAGATCGGTTGCTATTTCGGATGAATTGTTTTCGTATCTTTCCGAGAGGGAGCACAGAGTTGTTATAGATCACAGGGACATAGATAAAGACGGCAGGGGTGCCAAAAAATGAGGATTATTAATGTGGTAAAGCAAATTTTTACAAACGGGACAGTTGAAAAAGACGGGAAGGACACTTTAAAAACATCTTTTCTGCAAGAAGAGGTTGAAACCTTAACTTGTGAAGAAAAACGAATGGAAAGTGATCCAAAAATTGTGACAATTGGAGGAGGTACCGGCCTTTCAACCATGTTGAGGGGTCTTAAGGTTTACAGTTCAAATATCACTGCCGTTGTCACGGTTGCTGACGATGGAGGAGGATCAGGAGTTTTAAGACAGGATCTTGGAATTTTACCTCCGGGAGATATCAGAAACTGTATTTTGGCACTGGCCAATACGGAGCCCATCATGGAAAAACTGTTACAGTACAGGTTTCAAGATGGGATGTTAAAAGGTCAAAGCTTCGGTAATCTTTTTCTTGCTGCAATGGATGGTATTTGTCCCAGCTTTGAGCAGGCAGTTCAAAGAATGAGTGATGTGCTGGCAGTAAAGGGAAGGGTACTTCCGGTTACTTTACAGGATATTAAGCTTTGTGCACAATTAGAGGATGGATATGTGATTGTTGGCGAGTCAAAAATAGGTGAACATCACAAGTTTCATAAGGGGTCCATTAAGAAGGTGTACTTGGAGCCCGAGTTTGCAGAGCCTCTGGATGAAGTAATAGAGGCGATAAATGAGGCCGATGTTATTGTATTGGGTCCTGGAAGCCTTTATACAAGCATAATTCCAAATCTTTTGGTTAATGGAGTGTGTGAGGCGATAAGAGATTCAAAGGCTTTGAAAATATATGTGTGCAATGTAATGACCCAACCGGGAGAGACGGAAGGGTATACTGTGGAGGATCATATCGGGGCAATAGAAAGGCATTCCTTTAAAGGAATTGTTGATTACTGCATATACAACACTGCCGATATACCGGAGGATTTGAAGAGAAAGTATAGAGACGACGGAGCAGAGGTAGTAAGACTTGAAACCGGGGAGATGAGAATATCAGGTATTAAATTGCTGGGTGAAGATTTTGTTTGTATAAATAATTCTTATATTAGACATGATACAAAAAGGTTGGCACAGACAATTATTAATTTAGTTGAAAAAACTCTGTTCAGTAGAGGCAAAAAAATGCCGACCTATTACAATAAGAATCGGTTTAAAGACATGGCCCAGTAATTTGTAATTTTTATATATTATTAAGAGCAGCTCTGCCTTATGCAAGGTAGAGTTTTGGCTTGGATAAAAATCAGATATGGAGGATGGGAAGCATGGATTTTGGAAAATCAAGCTGGAGAACTTATGAACAGGGAATACAGAAGGAATGGCTTTTGACTAACGGAATTGGCGGGTTTTCATCCTCAACCATAATCGGTTCAAATACAAGAAGATATCACGGGCTTTTGGTAGCATCGCTCAAACCTCCCGTGGCCAGACATCTCATTTTATCAAAGATTGACGAGAGTGTTACCGTTGATGATGAAGTTTATAATCTTTTTTCCTATGAAGTACCGGGCTTTATACAGAAAGGGTACCATTACCTGGAACGCTTCCAGTATAATTTTATTCCGAAGTACGTTTACAGAGTGAAGGATGTTTATATTGAAAAAGAAATATGCATGGTTTATGGAGAAAACACCGTTGCCGTGGTTTACCGAATCATAAACGGAACAAAAGAAGTGAACTTGAGACTTACCCCTTTAGTAAACTTCAGGGACTATCATTTTAATTCCAGCAGGGCATATATGAATTTTGTAAAGGAATACAAAAGCAAGATATTAACTGTTCGGCCCACCTATTACGACATTGACATTTCTTTGTACTGCAGTGAGGGAAAATATAAGGATTTGGACGACACATGGTTTTATAATATGGATTATGCGGTAGAAAGGGAGAGGGGTCTTTCCTCAACCGAAGACCACTATATACCCGGTTGTTTTGATATAAGAATTGAACCGATGGAGCAAAAGTGCATTACGTTTATCTGCACAGTCGAAAAAAACATTGGCTGCAAGGATGGCATAAAAATAATCAATAGCGAAGAAAAAAGGCTTGTGTCATTGATTGATAAAGCAGGATATAAGGATGAACTGGCTAAAAGATTTGTTTTGGCTGCGGACAATTTTATCGTTCACCGCAAATCAACGAATGCAAAAACCATAATTGCGGGATACCCGTGGTTTACCGATTGGGGAAGGGACACCATGATAGCTTTTACCGGGCTTACCCTCTCAACAAGACGGTTCGAAGATGCAAAGGAAATACTCTATACCTTTTCAAAATACATTAAGGATGGGCTTATCCCAAACATGTTCCCCGATGGTGGAAATGAACCGCCATACAACAGTGTGGATGCACCTTTATGGTATTTTGTGGCTACAAAAAAATATGCCGATTATACCAAAGACTATGACTTTATTGAAAAAAACCTTTATAGCGTGCTAAAGGAGATAATCGAGTCCTATACAAAGGGAACGCGGTTTGACATAAAAATGGATGAGGATTACCTTATTACTGCCGGAGACGAACATACACAGCTTACATGGATGGATGCAAAGGTAGGTGACTGGGTAGTTACACCGAGGCATGGAAAGACGGTAGAAATTAATGCCCTTTGGTACAATGCACTAAAGGTGATGTCAGAGCTGTCAAAGCATTTGAAGCAGGAATTTGCCGGCTACGATGAATTGGCACAAAAGGTTAAGGAATCGTTTGTTAAGAGCTTCTGGAACGAAGAGAAGCAGTGCCTTTATGACTGCATAACAAAGGATTACACAGATGATAAAGTCCGTCCTAACCAGATAATGGCGGTAAGCCTGGATTATCCCGTGATTGAAGGAGAAAGGGCTGAGAAGGTTGTAAACAAGGTTTTCAGTGAGCTGTATACTGCTTATGGACTGAGGAGTTTATCTTCCGAATCCGGTGAGTTTGTGGGAGTGTATGCCGGAGACCAGTACAGAAGAGACGGTGCGTATCATCAGGGAACAGTCTGGACGTGGCCTCTTGGTCAGTTTATAACTGCATACATGAAGGTGAACAATTATTCATCTTGGGCTAAGGAAGTGGCGGTAAAATTTATTGAACCGTTTATAGACCATTTTGAGGATGCATGCCTTGGTTCCATATCCGAAATATTTGACGGGAACGAACCGCTGATACCCAGAGGCTGCTTTGCCCAGGCATGGAGTGTGGCTGAAATATTGAGGGCATATGTTGAGGATGTAATGCGGTTATAAGTAGATGATTCAAACCGGCATGTACAGGAATCGGTTTCTGTTTTTCTGTCATGGGGCACTAGAAATTTATTGAGATTTAGGGTATAATTTGTGTACGGATTAACTGCCGGATAAATTATCATAAGTTGAAGGATTATTTATTATATGAGGTGTATGAGTTGTCATTTTCATCTACAGTTAAGAATGAGTTATGCAGAATAAACATAGGCAGCAACAGCATTTTTATTTGTGAGCTTGCGGCAGCAATCAGAATCAGCGGAATAATAAAAGTTGTGAGCCCTGACGAAATAAACATGAGGATTATTACTGAAAATGCTGCTTTTGCCCGGAGGATTTTTTCACTTGTTAAAGAGTTGTACGGTATAAATGTGGAAATGAGTATAAGAAGAAGCCGGAAGCTTAAAAAACATATTGTATATATGCTGGTGCTAACATGTTCAAAGGGTTTGAAGAAAGTACTTAGTGATGCTAATATTAAAACATCGGACACAGTGGAATATTTGCCGTATGCAGGGACGATCAACAGGAAGAGCGGCCTAAAGGCATATTTAAGGGGAGCTTTTTTAGCTTCAGGTTCGATGAGTGATCCCGAAAAGACATATCATCTTGAGATAATATGTCATAACCACGCATTGGCAAAGGAACTGAATGAAATAATGGACAGTTTCAATTTAAATGCAAAAGTGATTATGAGAAAAGGAAGCTATGTGGTATATCTGAAAGAGGGTGAAAATATAGTTGATTTCTTAAACATAATCGGAGCACATTCTGCACTCTTAGAACTTGAAAATATAAGAATTCTAAAGGAGATGCGCAATAACGTCAACAGAATAGTAAATTGTGAGACAGCAAATCTTCAAAAGACGGTGAATGCTTCGGTTAGGCAGGTGGACAACATCAGGTATATCCGGGATAATCTTGGCTTTGAAAAATTACCTGAGAATTTAAGAGATATTGCACAGCTAAGGCTTAAATACAGCGATGCCAGCCTTAAGGAGCTTGGAGAAATGTTAAGCCCTTCGCTGGGAAAGTCAGGAGTTAATCATAGATTGAGGAAACTGGACATTATTGCTGAGAGAATAAGAAGTATGAAAGGGGAATAATCAAATTGGTTGAACAGACTATTAAAATAACTAATCCATCAGGGTTGCATGCACGACCGGCCGCAATGTTTGTTCAAACAGCCGGAAAGTTTACATCTAACATATGGATTAAAAAGGGTGAGAGACAGGTTGATGCAAAGAGCATAATGGGTCTTATGTCCTTAGCTGTTGCCCAGGGAGAAGAGATAGAAATCAGTGCAGACGGTGAAGATGAGAAATTGGCAGTGAATGAGCTTGTTGATCTTGTAACGTCAAGCTTTGGAGAGTATGATTAACCTGGAATAAATTATGACGAGCATGCTTTGCTCATGAAGCACTTAGTGCCATTGTGTGGCACTGATAGGTCTATATATTTATCAATGTTATATAATGCCTTATAAGTATTGGGATACCTTTTAATCAAATTAAAGGTATTTTTTCTTGTTGTTATTTGTCGATATTTTCTTGCCCAAATTACAAAACCTTACATTATTCTATGAAGGGGAAATATAGTCTATGAAGAATAAAGTTTAGGATGACAAAGGTTGGAGGAGGATAATATTGAATTTAAAATTAACAAACAGAGGCACAACTTTAATTGCTGCCATTACAGGAGAGCTGGATCATCATTCTGCCGAACACATTATACAGAAGCTGGATGCAGAAATAATGAAATCCACTACAAAGAATTTGATTATGGACTTTTCAAAGGTTAATTTTATGGATAGTTCAGGTATTGGGGTTGTTATTGGAAGATATAAAAAAATCCAAAGGTTAAACGGGAAATTATTTATAACGGGTATTAACGATAAAATCAGTCGGATTTTTAATATATCCGGACTTTTAAAATTGGTACCAGCTTGTGAAAACATAGACGATGCTATAAATAAAATGTAAAGGGGAATATAGAATGAATCCTATAAATGAAGTAAAATTGGAATTTATCAGCAAGTCAAGCAATGAAGCATTTGCAAGAGTAGTTGCGGCGGCTTTTGTATCACAAATAGATCCGAATCTGGAAGAACTCGCAGATGTAAAAACTGCAGTTTCGGAAGCTGTAACCAATGCCATAATTCATGGTTATGAAAACAGCAGCGGAATTGTAAAAATGGAATGCAAACTATATACAAATGCCGTAGAAATAACCGTAATCGATGAAGGTAAGGGAATAGAAGATATTGAACAGGCAAGGCAACCCATGTATACTTCCAGACCGGAGATGGAGAGATCCGGTATGGGATTTACTGTCATGGAGAATTTTATGGACAAGGTTGAGGTTGTTTCTGAAGCAGGAAAAGGGACAACAGTAAAAATGTATAAGGTCTTCAAGTCTGTTGGAAATTAACACGGGTAATGTTTAAAAACTTGTTGAATGTTAAGAATAATTCTAGCGGTTATCAGTTGTTACACGATTTGAGATATTGAGGGAGTAGGTTTTTAATAATATTTTTGGTGTTTTGTGCCTTGAGCTTGCGAAAGGAATGTATATAAATATGGATGAAATATTTGAAAAGGAGACTCTGGAATTAATTCGAGAGGCTAAAAAGGGAAACAAGGATGCTCAGTCCGTATTGGTCGAAAAAAATATAGGCCTGGTTTGGAGTATTGTGAGAAGATTTCAGAACAGGGGATACGAAACTGAGGATATTTTCCAGATAGGTTGTATAGGACTTATAAAGGCCATAAGCAAGTTTGATTGTTCCTTTGACGTCAAATTTTCTACATATGCGGTTCCGATGATCATTGGAGAAATTAAGAGATTTATAAGGGATGACGGTATTATAAAGGTTAGCCGTTCTCTCAAGGAATTATCCAATAAAGCCAGAGTTACCAAGGAAATTATGACAAAGGAATTGGGACGGGAGCCGTCGGTAAGCGAGATTTCATCCCGCCTTGAAATTCCAGTTGAAGATTTGGTTATGGCAATGGAAGCAAGCTGTACACCGGAATCGTTATATAGCACAGTTGGAGAAGGGGATAATTCTTCAGCACTTTTGATAGACAGGATTAATAATGAAAGCAATGACAATGAGATAGACCTCGTTGACAAAATTGACCTTAAAAAGGTACTCGATACCCTTAAACCAAGGGAAAAGCAAATTATTATTTTGAGATATTTCAAGGAAAAAACCCAGGTTCAGATAGCAAAAATGCTGGGTATTTCACAGGTTCAGGTTTCGAGAATCGAAAAGAAAATATTGGAGGATATTAGAAAGAAAATTAAGTATGTATAGAGTGCATATATAATAAAACAATATGTTCCTGCATATTGTTTTTTTTTTTTACAATACTAAACTATATAGAAATTATAAGTATGAAGGATTGATTCAATATGGCAGAAGTATTAAGAAGGCATAAATTTGTGTTAATAGTTTTAAGCCTTTTAATAATCATTACCTTTTTAGCATTCACGTTATTAATGCGAAAGCAGGAAAAAATTCCGTCAAAAGGAATTTTCGTTTTACAGACCTGTGATGAAATTTCTCTTTTTGAGTTTTCAGGAAAAAGAATTGCTTAAAAGCCGGGAGGTTAATTATGAAAAAAACAATGACCAATAAAGAATATCAAATTTATGTGGAGAAAAAATCCCCGAAATCCAATATCGGCAGAAATATAATCAGGGCTTTCATAGTTGGGGGACTTATTTGTATAATAGGACAGTTTTTTACCAATGCATTAAAAATGAGAGGATATGGACAGGAAGAAGTAGCTGGAATTACATCACTTTTGATGATATTTTTGGGGGCATTGTTTACAGGACTTAATCTGTATGACGATCTGGGAAGATTTGCCGGTGCAGGTTCTATAGTTCCTATAACAGGATTTGCAAACTCTATCGTTTCACCAGCAATGGAGTTTAAGAGTGAAGGATATGTGATGGGCGTGGGAGGAAGAATGTTTGTTATTGCCGGCCCCGTCCTTGTATATGGAATTTCTGCATCAATAATTGCAGGAATTGTATATTATCTATTAAGCTAGGGCAAGGAGTGGAATATGAGTACAAAAAGATTGGGAAATCAAACAGTAAAGCTTCAGAATCCTCCAAGTATTGTTTCAACTGCTTGCATTGCAGGACCGAAAGAAGGAAAAGGGCCTTTAAGGCTGTATTTCGACAATATAGTTGAAGATGAGATGTGCGGCGAGAAAAGCTGGGAAAAAGCTGAAAGCAAATTAATCAGAGAAACCTTTGCACTGATTTTAAAGAAAGCCAATAAATCTGCCGAGCAAATAAATTATGTTTTTTCAGGAGACCTTTTAAACCAATGTATAGCTGCAAATTTCGGACTTAGAGAGTCGGAAGTTCCTTTCTTTGGAGTTTATGGTGCTTGTTCGACTATGGCTGAGTCGATGAGTTTAGGTTCAATGCTTATAGACGGCGGATTTGCGGAAGATATTGTGTGTGTTACGTCAAGTCATTTTTGTTCAGCGGAAAAACAGTTCAGGTTTCCTCTGGAGCTCGGAACGCAGCGTACTCCAACAGCACAATGGACAGTGACAGGATCCGGAGGTGTTTTGTTGTCGGCAAAAGGTGACGGACCCTATATAACCCATATCACTACCGGCAAAATTGTAGATAAAGGCATTAAGGATGCCAACAATATGGGAGCAGCCATGGCACCGGCTGCGGTTGATACTATCGTTACCCACTTCATGGACACAGGTTTTTCTCCCGAAAGATATGACCTGATAGTGACAGGAGACCTTGGTGAGGTGGGAAGAGATATATGTGCCGAGCTTGTGCAGGAGCAGGGCTATAACATAAGCGGCATATATAATGATTGCGGTTTGATGATATACGACCGGGAAAGGCAGGATACACATGCCGGAGGCAGTGGATGCGGTTGTTGTGCAACAGTGTTTGCGGGATTTATTTATTGGAAAATGATGGAGGGAAGTCTGAAAAATGTATTATTTGTTGCAACCGGGGCTCTCTTAAGCCCCACAAGCACCCAACAAGGGGAATCGATACCATCTATAGCACATGCAGTAAGTATTTCTACGGTATTACAGTAGTAAAATGCCAATACTCATTTTTGGGGTGATTTTATGGATAATGTTTTAATGTCTTATGTTAACGCCTTTATTGTTGGAGGAGTAATCTGTGCGGCGGGGCAGATACTAATTGACAAAACGAAGCTTACATCTGCGAGAATACTTGTATTGTTTGTAACAGCAGGTGCAATATTGACGGCCATGGGGATTTATCAGAAGATTGTGGATATTGGAGGTGCCGGAGCGACCATTCCTCTTACAGGTTTTGGTTACAACCTTGTAAAGGGAACCTTTAGCGATGTAGATAAAATAGGTGTTCTCGGTGCGTTTACCGGCGGAATAAAGGCTACTGCAGCAGGAATTGCCGCAGCTGTTTTTTTTGGATATTTTATGTCTGTTGCATTTACACCAAAAGCAAAAAGGTAGCAATATTTTTTTGTCCGGCATATGGCTTAAAAATTTAAAATATAGGTGTGATAAAATGTATAAAAAAAGAGTGATTTTTGTCACCGATGGTGATATGGTAGCTATGAGAGCCGTGGAAATCGCCACGGCTAATATCGGTGGCAGATGTATTTCTGCTTCTGCGGGCAATCCAACTACATTGACTGCTGAAGAAATTGTAGAGATGATTAAAAAAGCCGAACATGATCCTGTGGTGGTGATGGTAGATGACAGGGGATATAAAGGAAAAGGTAAGGGTGAGACAGCAATGGAAGCAGTTATGAACAATGATTATATTGAAACCCTTGGCGTTTTAGCCGTATCTTCGAAAGGAAAGGATTGCGGCAAGTTTAAGGTATCATGTTCGGTAACAAGAGAAGGTAAAATAATAGAAGGTACTGTGGATAAAGACGGAAAGGAAACTCATACCGGATTAGTTTGCGGTGATACATTGAGTATATTGAGGGAACATGACGACATGGTCATTGTTGGAATAGGGGATCCGGGGAAAATGGATTTTAATGATGAAATAGAAAAAGGTGCTCCCATTACTACTAAAGCTTTAAATGAAGTTTTGAAAAGAAGTGCTGCAAGGCATTGATGTCTTGCAGCACACTAGGTAATATGTGGATGCTGAAAAATACAAAAGAGTACAGCATAGAAATACTTGCGAAAAAGTGTAGAAAAAAAAGAGGAATTTATAACAGGTTTATAGAATAATAAATAATACGAAAATTATTCTTTTTTACCTCATTGCTGTTTGTATTCACCTGAACTGAATTTCAATTACCATTGGCTATCATTGTGAAATCTTATTAAAATATAGTGTCTGGTATTGTACCAAGCATCACTAATGCGTCTTAGTTTTTTAGCAGCACATATAAAAAAAGGTGGTATTGATTTATGAATGTCGAATACATTAACCCTTTCATAGAAGCTAGTCAATCGGTATTAAAGCAGATTGCAAAAATCGATGCCCGATTGGGAGAAGTATACATTAAGACGTCTCCTTATACAGGGGATAATATTCTGATATTTGTAGGATTAACCGGAAAAATAAGAGGACAGGCGATTTTTGCAATGAGCAAGAAAGTTGCTTTGATAATAGCTTCCAATATGATGGGAGGGGCGGAAATTATAGAGCTGGACGAAATATCTAAAAGTGCTCTTTCGGAGCTTACAAATATGATTCTTGGAAATACTGCCACTATTCTTTACAATAGGGGAATAGGTATCGAAATAACACCACCCTCATTTCTCATGGGTGACAATATGCAGATATCGCCGACAAAAATGAAGACGATATGTATTCCACTCCGTTTTGAAGATGATAAACAAATTGAAATACATATATCCGTAATCGAATAGTTTTATATTATAGTTTTTATTATAGAAATAAAAAAAGGCCATTAGGAGCGGTCAGATAGGGATTATTAATTCCTGAAAAATTCGGCATAGTCGTTGATATTCGGCTATGCCGTTTTTTGTT
>ERZ795050.5774-NODE-5774-length-10345-cov-3.248591_pt1 | contig 10345 bp, 8 predicted proteins | sample MGYA00375134_ERZ795050 | MGnify/ENA primary metagenome ERZ795050 (study PRJEB30179, sample SAMN05720221) | activated sludge metagenome | isolation source: Anaerobic digester | place: Japan | collected 2015-05-26 ... | reverse complement strand
GAGACTCCTTTTGGAAAAGTGGATAAAGTGTTAGGAGGTTCAGCAGTCTATTTTTCGGTGGCTGCAAGTTTTTTTACAGAAGTATTTTTAGTTGGAGTGGTGGGAAAAGACTTCCGTGAAGACCACGTGAATATTCTCCGGGAGCGCGGTATTGATCTTCGGGGGTTAAAACAGGAAGGAGGAGCAACCTTCCACTGGGAAGGTAAGTATGGATATGATCTCAATGAAGCTCACACGCTTGAGACCAAACTCAATGTTTTTGAGAAATTTACTCCGGTTATCCCTGAAGCGTATCGGGATGTAGAATATGTTTTTTTAGCTAATATTGACCCGGAACTTCAGTTGAGAGTGTTAAAACAGGTCCGTAAGCCCAAGGTGGTGGCCTTAGATACCATGAATTTTTGGATTGAAAACAAGCCGGCTGCTTTAAAAGAGACCATCAAACTTGTAGATATTCTTATCATCAATGAAGCGGAAGCCCGGGAGCTTGCTAAAGAATATAATTTGGTTAAAGCCGCCCGGACAATCTCAAGCTTTGGTCCCAAGGCGCTGATCATAAAGCAGGGAACCTATGGAGCATTACTGTTCACCGATTCTTCCATTTTTTCCGCTCCAGCCTATCCGCTTGAGGTAACCCTTGATCCTACGGGAGCTGGTGATAGTTTTGCCGGAGGTTTTATGGGTTATCTGGCTAAATGCCAAAACCTCCAGGATGTGGGGATTCGTCAGGCAATCATTTTCGGGAGCGTTATGGCCTCATTTTGCGTTGAGCAGTTTAGCGTTGAACGGCTACGTTTCTTAACCAATCAGGAAATTTCCAGCCGTTTTACGGAATTCTTAAACCTGACGTGTTTCAAGGAAATTTAAAATTGCAGGAAGGATCTTTTCGGATTTTATTTATGGGGACCTCTCCCTTTGCGGCGCCGTGTTTAAAAATTTTGTTAGCAAAGGGAGAAAATGTCGTCGGGGTTTTTACCCAGCCAGATAGACCTCAGGGACGAGGTCTTAAAATTAAAACTTCATTGATCAAAGGGTTAGCCTTAGAGAACTACCTTCCTCTGTTTCAGCCAGTAAAAATAAACCATGATGAATCGGTTACTATCATTAAAAGCCTATTTCCGGATATCATTGTGGTTGCTGCTTTCGGCCAGATTATCTCCCCGCGGATTTTAGATATTCCGCGATTCGGTTGTATCAATGTCCACGCTTCTCTTTTGCCAAAATACCGGGGCGCGGCACCGATAAACTGGGTAATCATCAACGGGGAAAAAGAAACCGGGATAACAACCATGTTAATGGATAAAGGGCTTGATACCGGAGATATTTTAGTTCAGAGAAAGCTTGAAATTTTTCCGGAAGAAAATGCGGGACAACTCCATGACCGTTTATCGTTTTTAGGAGCAGAAGTCTTGCTGGAGACCATTGACAGATTAAAGCAAGGAAGGCTAACTTCGTCTAAGCAGGAAGAATCTGAAGCTTCTTATGCTCCGCCTATGAAAAAAGAGGATGGAGTGATTGACTGGGAAAAATCAGCCGAGAAAATTTATAATCATATTCGGGGGATGAATCCCTGGCCGGGTGCTTTCACTTATCTGGAAGGGAAAATTTTGAAAGTTTTTCAGGCTAAACATGTTCTTCAAGGCCCTCCCTCAGTACCTGGTAAAGTCGTAAAAACCTCTGACGAAGGTATCTTGATTGGTGCTGGCGAAGGACACGTTTTGCTTACGGAAGTTCAATTAGAAAACCACAAACGAATGCCTGCTGCAGTTTTCCTTCGAGGACATCCTTTAAACATTGGTACGCGCCTGGGATAATCGAACCATTTTTCTTAAAAACTTTTTGATTTTAATGTGTTATTTAGTTGCTACTCTTTTCTAAATAACACTTTTAGTTCGCCTAAAAAATTTTTAATGAAATCTTTACTTTTTTATAAAAGTTATGATAGATTTTCACACCAGGTTGAACAAACGTCGTGCTTCAGCGGTATAATTTTTTAAAATAAATAAGGAGTTAGGTTAATTGAATACCAGGAATTTTTTTCTAATCCTTATAGTGCCTGCTTGCGCGAGATTATGTAGATGCGGTTATCCCTCCCCGGAAAGCCGCGTCCCCGGATCATTCGGGCTTCAGGATTTAGAGATGCTTAAAACGCAAAAAATAAAATTGGCCCTGGGAAAAACACGGGAATATTTCCGTCTAATATAATAAAATTCAACAGAAAGGAACGTGATGTAAGTAATGGAAAAACAACAAGCAACAAACCCAAAGAAACAAATTAAAATCACTGATACCACTTTTCGGGATGGACATCAGTCTTTATTAGCCACTCGGATGCGGACCGAAGATATGCTTCCGATTGCCGAGGAGATGGATTCCATGGGGTTTCATTCCATGGAAGTGTGGGGAGGCGCAACATTTGATGTAACTACCCGTTTTTTGAATGAGGACCCCTGGGAAAGACTGCGAACATTGAAAAAAATGCTCCCGAAAACCCCCTTGCAGATGCTTTTACGGGGACAAAACCTGGTGGGCTACCGGAACTATGCTGATGATGTGGTCAGAGAGTTTGTTTTGCATTCTGCTGAATGTGGGATGGATATTTTCCGGGTATTTGATGCGTTAAACGACGAAAGAAATTTCGAGTCAGCCTTTAGGGCGATCAAGGAGGCTGGTAAACACATCCAGGCTACCATCTGTTACTCTCTTACGGAGAGAAGGTTAGGCGGTCCCGTTTTTAACATCGAATACTTTGTTGAGAAAGCTAAGACCATGGTGGCAATGGGAGCAGATTCCTTGTGTATAAAGGATATGGCAGGCTTGATAGCTCCCTATGATGCCTATGATTTAGTCAAAGCGCTCAAAGCTGAGGTTACGGTTCCCATCCAACTCCATACTCATTATACGAGTGGAATGGCTTCTATGGCTTATCTTAAAGCAATTGAGGCTGGAGTTGATATGGTAGATTGTGCTTTAGCTCCTTTTGCGTTAAGGTCCTCTCAACCCGCTTTGGAACCTCTTATTGTTACTCTCGAGGGAACCCCGTATGAGATTGGAATAGATCTCAACAAAGCCCTCCAGATCGGGGAATATATTGAAGCCATTGCCCCGAAATATCGTAATTACTTAGACACTACCAAGATGGCTGTGATTGATACCAATGTGCTCCTCCACCAAATACCCGGCGGGATGATCAGCAATTTGGTGAGCCAGTTGAGAGATGCGAAAGCGCTCCATCGGATTGGCGAAGTTTATAAAGAACTTCCGAACACCCGAAGAGAGTTGGGCTTTCCGCCTCTGGTAACACCTACCAGTCAAATTGTAGGCGTGCAGGCAGTTTTCAATGTCTTAATGGGCCGATACAAGATGATCGCTAAAGAGGTGAAAGACTTATGCTACGGTCTTTATGGGAAAACACCTCAGCCTATTCACCCAGAAGTTCAGAAAAAAGCACTCAAGGGATACCCGCGGGGATCCGAGCCTATCACCTGTAGGGCGGCGGATGTGTTAGAGCCCGAGATGGAAAAGGCGCGAGAGGCCACGAAGGGTATTGCCAAGGATATTGGCGATGTTCTTATCTATGCTCTCTATCCTCAGACGGGAATGCAGTTCTTAAAGTGGAAATACGGTCTGGAAAAACCACCGGCTTCAGTGAAACCCAAAACTCTCGAAGAAGTGGAAAAGGAGGATGAGCTTATTCGGAAGGCTTTGGCTGGAGAACTTGTAGAAAAATCAGCGATAGAAAAGAGCTAAAAGCACCAACGCCACGTTTTATGCTCCTCCCGTCCTGATAAAAGAACATACAGAAAGTACTCGAACGTTTTTATTATCTTTGCAGTTTTCAATCCCACCGATCGCGCAGAATGCACCGCGGAGGATGTAGCTTTAATAGATATTAATTAATACAAACGCATTTAGTTTTTTGACATGAGGCCCCCTCACCTTATCCCTCTCCCCAGCGGGGAGAGGGATAAGGTGAGGGGAGAAAACATCGGGTGTAATGAGACTTAATGCGTTTGTATTAGTAATTTCTGACCTATTTCAATAAGATCAGTGAAACTGAGGGTGCTTATATCGGCAAGCTTCGCGTGTTCGGGCTTGTTGATTAAAAAAAATGAATGCTTTAGATTTTATTATCCTTTCCATAACTTTTATTTCCGGCCTATATAGTTTCTTTCGGGGATTTATTCGGGAAATTTTTTCTATCTTATCGCTTGTCCTCGGTCTTTTATTAGCAGTTAGGTTCTATCATGTGCCTGCGCATCAGCTTTCATCGTGGGTAAGTGATCCAATGACCAGGAACCTCATTGGTTTTATTTTTATTTTTATCGGGGTTGGCTTGGTTATTACCCTAAGCGGAATTATAATTCGAAGAGTTTTAACACTCTGTAAACTCAGCGCACTTGATCGAGTGTTAGGGGTACTGCTTGGTTTTCTTAAAGGTATTTTTATTAGTATGGTTATTGTTTTTCTTTTAATCTTCTTTTTGCCTCACGATCACTCACTGTTGATTCGATCAAAGCTCAGCCTTTATTTAGTGAGATTAGGCGAAATCTCTTTAGAGGTAGTCCCGGATAAAATAAAAAGCAAAATTAATACTAAAAAAGAAATGTTGCTTGATTATTGGAAGGAAAATTCTGCTGTTCTAAAGGGAAGGGTTGGCCCAAAGCCAGAGGTGGTGGTGACACCAAGGGGTGAGAAATGAGGTCAACATTACCGGAGCATCAGCGTTTCCTTTAGCCTTGACATACTAACCTGCTTGTAATATTTTTCAATATCAGTGCATGCTTGAGGGGAATTACTATCCAATCTAAGCGTAGAAAGATAACGGTTTTTAATTGCGCGGAGAGTTGTTTTTTGGTTATTTCATGATTAACCAATGGATTTTTCAGCCCTTTTTAAAGGAGCACATTGAAGATGTGAACGTGTCCAAAAGAAAGGTTTCCCTCACCAAAACCCTTACAGGAATTTATAGTGAATTTTGATCAGATTCGCGGGCACCGAAAAATTTTGGAACTTTTGACCCGGGTTGTGCAAACCAAACGGTTAGCACATGCATATGTTTTTTCTGGCCCTGAAGGTATTGGCAAACGCCTTACGGCAGTTGCCTTGGCAAAAAATTTGTTGTGTTCTTCGGGCGGAGGGAGAAATTGCGGAACCTGTTCAGCCTGTATTCAAGTTGACCGGGGCAGCCATCCGGACTTTATGATGGTTGAGCCTGAAAAAGGCGTGATTACCATTGATAGCATCCGCAACCTAAAGCGGGAACTAAGCCGGAAGAGTTTTTCCGGAGGATATAAAGTTTGCCTTATTGACGATGCGGATAAGATGAATCTTCAGGCTGAGAATGCGCTTTTAAAAACCCTGGAAGAACCGACTCCGGATACGGTAATTATCCTGATAACCGGAAAACCTTACCATCTTTTACCGACCGTTCTGTCACGGTGTCAACACCTTAAATTTCAGCCGCTGACGCTTTTTGATGCTTCGGAATTAATCATGACCGGTGCTGGCATGGAGAGGGATGATGCTTTATTGATGGCATCACTTACGGGGGGGAGTCCGGGAAAGGCTTTTACCCTTAACGTAGGGCAGCTTAAGGAATTAAGAGATTCATGGGTTAACCAGGTGGGATTTTTTTCAAAAGGTGAAGGTGGGGATTTTTTTGGGGGAGAAGAAAAATTTTTAAGCGATAAGGAAGACGTGGATTTAAAAATCAACCTTTTGCGTCTCTGGTATAGAGATCTTATTTTATATAAAATCTATGGGAATGTTGATTGGGTTTTAAATAAAGATAAAGCAGAAGAAATTGTTTTGCAAAGCAGTACGTTGACTCTTGAAAGGCTCTTAAATGCTTTACTCGGAACCGAGAAATACAGCACTACGCTTGAATATAATGCCAACCCTCAATTAACGTTGGAAGCTCTTCTCATGACGTTAAACCCCAAGAGTGAATTTTTTTTGGAATAAGAAACTTTAATGAGAAGGATTAATAAAAAAGACTGGTTATGCGAGTAGCACAGGTAAAATTAGAAAAACGACATATTGTATTGAGATGCGATACCCAAGAGGAGAACTTTAATCTTGGAGACTTGGTTGTGGTAGAAACCAAAGAAGGCCCCCAGCTGGGCAGGGTTATTTCTGAACCCCGGGATTTCAACACCGCAATTTTTTCTAAGCTCACCCCACCGGTTATCCACTTAGCAACAGAAGAGGACCGCAAACAGCAAGAAGAAGAAGAAAAAAAGGCGGCAGAAGCCATGAAAAGATGCAAGGAAAAAGTTGAGCAGCTTGCACTTCCCATGAAGGTAGTCGGGGTGGACTTTCAATCTGGTGGAGAAAAGGTCACCTTTTTTTTTACTGCGGAGACCAGGATCAATTTTCGCGAATTGGTTAAGCAGTTAGCTTCGGAGTTTCATACCCGGATAGAAATGAGGCAGATCGGTGCCCGCAATGAAGCCAAAATGATGGGGGGCGTTGGTTGTTGCGGATTGCCTCTTTGCTGCGTCTCCTTTCTCCCAGATTTTGAGCCGGTTACTATTCGGATGGCTAAAGACCAAGGGCTTTCCTTAGATCCCACAAAAATCTCCGGATTATGCGGACGGCTTTTGTGTTGTTTAGAGTATGAAGCAATTACTTATAGTGAATTTCTCAAAGATCTTCCAAAATGCGGAAGTCGAATAACGACATCGTTTGGGGAAGGTAAGGTCATTAAACAGAATGTTCTTACAAAAAAATTGTTAGTAGAATTCGCAGATGGCCGACAGCTCACGATAAATGCTGAAGAAATTAAAGAAAAGACACTATACTAAAGGACGCTTCGATGACAAAAACTTTTTACGTTACTACTCCCATATATTATGTCAACGATGTACCACATATTGGTCATGCGTATACTACTATTGCAGCGGATGTATTGGCCCGGTATAAACGGTTAACTGGCTATGACGTTTTCTTTTTGACCGGGACTGATGAACATGGCCACAAAGTTGAACAATCAGCAGCAGCCTTTGGTGAAAAACCAATCGACTTGGCTAACCGGGTGGTAAAACGATTCCAGGATTTATGGATAAGACTCAATATCAGTAATAATGGCTTTATTAGAACCACTGAGGAACGGCATAAAAAGGTAGTGCAATACCTTTTCAAAAAAGCACGGGATAAGGGGGATATCTACCTGGGTTACTATGAAGATTGGTATTGCACTCCTTGCGAAACGTTTTGGACGCAAAATCAGTTACATGAAGGGAAGTGCCCTGATTGTGGTCGGGAGGTAGAAAAATTAAAAGAAGAAAGTTATTTTTTTCGCATGTCTAAGTATCAAAATGACCTCTTAACCCACATCGAAAATCACCCGGAATTTATCCAGCCCGAGAGCAGGAGAAATGAAATAGTCAGTTTTATCAAAGCAGGTTTAAGGGATTTAAGCGTGAGCCGCACCTCTTTTCAATGGGGTGTGCCAGTACCAGGAAATGCCCGGCATATTATCTATGTCTGGATTGATGCGCTGATTAACTATATCTCCGGCGCTGGGTATTTGCATGATCCGGATAAATTTACCCGCTACTGGCCAGCAGATGTGCACCTCATCGGGAAAGATATACTTCGTCATCACACTATTTACTGGCCTACTTTTCTTATGTCGGTAGGCATTCCTTTGTTTAAAAAGGCTTTTGCCCATGGTTGGTGGACCAATGAAGAAAAAAAGATGTCTAAGTCCCTGGGAAACTTTATCGAACCCGTAAAATTAATTGATGACTATGGAGTTGACCAGGTTCGATATTTCCTCATGCGGGAGGTCCCGTTTGGCCTTGATGCGGATTTTTCCCATAAAGCCATGGTTAATCGGATAAACAGTGACTTGGCCAATGATCTTGGGAACCTGTTTAACCGAAGTCTCGTTATGGCAAGTAAGTATTTTGGAGAGATGGTTCCTGCTCGTGGTCAGGGAAATGACCGGTTGAGGGATATCCAGGAGAAAACTTTTATTCAGGTTGAGAGCGCTTTCAATGAGCTTGCATATCAGAAAGCGCTTATTGCCATCGGGGAGCTGGTATCAGCGGTAAATAAATATATTGACGAGACTGCTCCTTTTACCTTAGCAAAATACGAAGAGAGAAAAGGTGAATTAAGCATGGTTATCTACAACATTCTTGATGCCCTTCGGATCATTACTCTTTTCACCTTCCCTTTTATGCCTGCCACAGCAGAAAAAATGTGGGATGCGTTGGGGATAAAAGAAAAAATTACCCACCAAGACTTATCCCAAAAATATACGTGGGGCGATCTTCCTCCGGGGGCAAATCTTAAAAAAATTCCTCCCCTCTTTCCCCGGATTCTTTGAAACGTTAACCTCTTTGAATGTATTATCATACCAGGTTGCATTCAAAAGCAGATCGGGCAGCGACGATCAAAACGTGAAAAGTGAGACGTGAAGTGTGAAGTGTTTTAACATCTTACGGTTAACTTTTTACGATTTACGAAAACTGGCGAGGAGACAACAAAGATATGCAAATGAAGGCGATGTGGTATCAATCCTCAATTCCGGCTCGCGCTGAAACTCCCTGGGTGTAATAATGTTTAATTTCCTTCATCTCAGTTACCAGGTCAGCAGCGTCAATCAGTTTGGGATGAGCTTTTCGGCCTGTAAAGACCAATTCGACATGATCCGGTTTTTTTTTGATCAAATCGAGAAGATCATCGACCGAGATAAGGTCAAACCAGACAGCAACATTTGCCTCATCCAGAATGACGAGATCATACTTTCCTGAAACGATGGCTTCGCGGGCCTCTTTGAGTCCCCGAAGGGCCAAATCCTTATCGTCGGCGGTTGGTTTATCTTTGATCAAACAATCTCGCCCGTACTGAGCGAACGTAATGCAGTCGCTTAATTTTGCTAAAGGAATAACTTCGCTCGAGGCCTTCCCTTTAAGAAATTGGGCAATGAATACTTTCATGCCTGCCCCAACCGCCCTTAAGGCAAGACCGATAGCAGCCGTGGTTTTTCCCTTCCCATCGCCCGTATAAATATGAATATATCCTTTGTTGAGTGGCATTAATCCCTTCCAGTTAAGGTAGAACAAATTTTGAAGACAATGATGGATGTCCTGAAAATAACTTTTTCATTTTATTCATTATTGCCCTAAAAAACAATCCCAAAATGCATAAAGCTGGATTTTTTGCTTTGGACTTTTAGGCCCTTATGACGCTATTATCATAGCGGTGCTCCTTGGGCAGGAATAAATTGACTTATGAGAAGAAATTGTATAAATTTTGTCCAAAGATTTTTATTGGTTTTTAGACGCTAATACAAACGCATTTAGTTTTTTGACATGAGTCCCCCTCACCTTATCCCTCTCCCCAGCGGGGAGAGAGGAGAAAACATCGGGTGTAATGAGACTTAATGCGTTTGTATTAGGTAACTAAAAAAAACAATAAATCCATTAAGATAGTAAAAATATGCGATTTTTGGGATTGGATATTGGAAGCAAGCGGATCGGATTAGCCTTAAGTGATGAATTGGGTATAACTGCCCAAGGTCTCACGACCCTAACTCGCACTACGCCTGGAAATGATATTCGGAAACTCTTAGAAATTGCCGGCCAGCATAGAGTGGAAAAAATTGTCATTGGGCTTCCCAAAAATATGAATGGCACCTTGGGAAAATCTGCTGAGCAGGTTTTAAGCTTTATCCAGGTGATGAAGGAGAAAACAGCTATCCCCATTGATGTTTGGGATGAACGGCTTTCTACTGTGGCGGTAAACCGTACTCTGATAAGTGCCAACGTCCGCCGTCGTCACCGAAAAGAAGTTGTGGATAAATTAGCCGCCGTGTATATTTTGCAGGGATTTTTGGATAGCTATACACAGCGCAACTGATTTTTCGTCCATCCTGGTTAACGATGAAAAAGACCTTTACCAATACTACGTGTTTAATTCTGACACTGGGAATTCCTGCTCTCATCGGAATATTGTTATCATTTGCAGTTCCCCCGCCACCGCACATGGAGGTTGTTGAGGTAATTACTATACCCCCGGGTGTAAGTTTGCCTGAGGTCACTCATCTTCTTTACTCAAAAAGCATCATCCGGAATCAGACTCTTTTTAATCTGTTGGTCCGATATCGGAGGGCGGATACCCAGATAAAATCTGGAGAATATCAATTCACCAACCGGATGCTTCCCCATGATGTTTTGAATAAATTAATTCGGGGAGAGCAACTCAAGTACAGTATTACTATTCCGGAAGGGTTGACAATTGTGCAAATAGCCCTTTTGTATGAAAAAGCGGGAATGGCTGAAAAAAACCGATTTGTTGAGGTGGCAAGTGATCTAAACTTTATTGCCTC
>ERZ795050.5771-NODE-5771-length-10349-cov-6.109287_pt1 | contig 10349 bp, 11 predicted proteins | sample MGYA00375134_ERZ795050 | MGnify/ENA primary metagenome ERZ795050 (study PRJEB30179, sample SAMN05720221) | activated sludge metagenome | isolation source: Anaerobic digester | place: Japan | collected 2015-05-26 ... | reverse complement strand
TTAAAGCATCTAATATGAAGCGGTAATTAAATGATACTTTTACTTCGTCTCCTTCAGTAATCGCCGACATACTTAATTCACTTTCTCCTATTTCATCGTCCTGACTTTTTATTTCTATATTATTCTCTCCAACTTTTATTAACACTTCGTTTGTTTTTCCCCCAAAGAGTCCGGCCATTTTAATTTGTTTTACAAATTCATCTTTATTTAAGATGATTTTTGTTTTTGATGTTTTAGGAATAATCTCCTCATATGATGGATATTCACCATCAATTTGTCTTGAAACAAGGTTAATTTCCGGATGAGTTGAGTTAGGTAAAAATGTTTCAAACATTACTTGTGATTCTGAAAAATATATTCTTATTTTCTCCCCTTCTTCTTCTGGCAAAATATTAATCAATTCTCTAGTTGTTTTTTGAGGTAGGATAAAATTGATTTCTTTTTCAAATAAATTCTTAAAGTCATCTTTTATTGTTTTTTCAGTAAGACGAAAACTATCCGTTGCTACCAATTTAATACTTCCCTTATTAAAGGAAAAATACACTCCTGATATTTCTGGTTTTACTTGAGAAGTGCTCACCATATCAACAACGCTTATTAGCCCATCTTTTAGTTTTTTTCCATCCATTTCTATATAGATATCCTTAAGAAACTTAGGAATAATTGGAAACTCTTCAGAAGAAAAGCCCTTAATTTGTGTTTTTATATTTTTTCCTTCAATTAAAAGAGTATTTCCTTTAGTTTTTATATCTATCTTTTCTTCAGGCAAAACTCCCACTAATTGACTGATAAACTTAGCAGGAACAGCAATACTTCCTTCTTTTTCGGTCTTACAATGTCCCCACCATTCAATTCCAACTTCCAAATCAGTTGATGATATTTTCAAAAAATTAGGAAGTGCCTCAATTAATAAATTATTAAGAATTGGAAGTGTTAAGTTTTTCCCGGTAATCTTTTCCGTAAAACTTAATCCTTTTTTTAATTCTTTAGCAAGTATTGTGAAGTTCATATTTTTTTATAATAAATTTTATTATTTGTTATTATTATTAGTTTCTTATTTTTTGTGGATAATCTTTTTATTATTGATTTTTTCTTTTATTTATAATCTTTTTTAATTATTTAATCTGTGGATAAAGTAGGTATTAATTATTATGAAATGTCTGTTTAATTTTTGATAACTTTTTTGTTATTAATTTTATCAAAATGATTTAAGCACTTTTTCCACATTATTTACTATATATTCTTTGTAAAATTAAATCTATCTCTTGTCTTGTTTTATCATTTTCTTCGTAAGAATTTTCTATTAATTGACAAGCGTGCATTACTGTTGTGTGATCTTTTCCTCCAAACTTTCTCCCTATTTCAGAATATGACATTTTCAATTCTTTTTTTAATAAATACATTGCGATTTGCCTTGGACGAGCGTATTCCTTTTTTCTGGAAGTTAGAAACATATTATTTGAGGAAATATCATAGAAACTATATATTGATTCGATTATTTTTTTATAATTAGTGATTTTAACCGGAGAAACAATAATGTTTTTTAATAATTTTTTAGCGTCATCAATATTTATATCTTTATTTTTATTGGTTTTTTTATAAATTACCAGTCGACTTATTGAACTTTCTAATTCTCTTATATTTTTTTGAACATTATTAGCAATATATTCTAAAACATCTTGAGGAACATTAAGATTCTTTTCTTCTGCTTTTTGGTTTAAGATAGCTAATCTTGTTTCATAGTCAGGCATATTTATATCCGCAATCATTCCCCCATTAAAACGGGACTTTAATCTTTCTGTAATCGCTGGGATGTTGTCAGGGTGTCTATCAGAAGAAAGAATAATTTGTTTATTTTTTTGATGAAGAGAATTAAATGTATGAAAAAACTCTTCTTGGGTTTTATCCTTTCCGGCTATAAACTGAATATCATCAACTATTAATACATCAATCTCTCTTAAGTTCTTCTTTAGGTCTTCAATACTTTGAGATCTAATAGCGCTAACAATTTTTGATATCAACCTTTCGGCAGGAATATATTTTACTTTCTTAGAAGGAAAATCTTCTTTTATTTTATTCCCAATGGCTTGCAATAAATGTGTTTTTCCTAATCCTACTCCTCCGTATATAAAAAGAGGGTTATAGTTTTTTCCTGGCTCTTCGACAACAGACATTGCGGCGGCATAAGCAATTTCATTGAATGGTCCAATTATGAAATTATTAAAATTATACTTAGGGTTAAGGTTTGTTTCTTTATCTACTTCTAACTCTGAAAAACCAAGTTGTTCAATGGGCTCATCTTTTTCTTTTTTTGTTGATTTTTTTATTGGTGTTTTTGTAGTTACTGGGACAACAATATATTTAATATCTTTAACTTCTTCGTTAATTGATTTTATTATTTTTAATATCTCTTTATGATATTTTTGTTCCATCCACTCTTTTGAAAATGAATTAGGGACAGAGACAACAACAATATCATCTTCAATAGAAGATATATTAGTGTTAGCAAACCATGTAGCAAAATTTGCTGGAGATATATTCAATTGGATTTGAGACAAAACTGATTGCCAAATTTCTTCATTTGTCATAGCATCATTATATCCTACTATCGTCAACAAATCAAAAAAACATTATAAAATAAGGGCAAAAATAGTCCCTGTGGATATGGTGTGGAAAAACAGCTAATAAATAAGTTGTATTATCCTGTACATTTATGTACAGGATAAAAGAACGATATAAAAATTAAAATCTCTTTAAGGGAGAGAACAAACTAATTGACCAAGAACGCTTTTTTTGGTATAGTTTTCTCATAAGTAATAATTAAAAACGTTATGAGTAAAACTTATCAACCTAAGAAAAAGAAAAGGCAGGCAACCCATGGTTTTCTAGAAAGATCTAGCACAAAAAGTGGCCAGAAGATTTTAGCTAACAGGAGAAGAAAAGGGAGAGCAAGACTTTCTGTTTAATGCTCTATGTTACCAAAAGAAAATCGGCTTAAAAAAAAGAAAGAATTTGAAGCTATTTTTGAAAATGGAAGAACAATTAAAGGAAAAAACATTATTGTAAAGTATTTAGGAAACGGATTAGAATATACAAAAGTGGGATTTATAGTAAGTAAAAAGGTCTCTAAAAAAGCAGTAGAAAGAAATAGAATAAAAAGACAATTAAGAGAGGCCGTAAAATCAACAAATTTGAAAAGAGGATTAAGTATGATAATTATCGCCTTACCAACAATTAAAGATGTTTCATATACTGAAATAGAAAGTGACATCAAAAAAACATTAAAGTTATGAATATTTTTTCAACAATCTATAATACCATACTTTATCAGCCAATGCTGAATTTTTTGGTTTTAATATATGTCCTTACAGGTAATTTTGGTATTGCTGTAATAGTTCTTACAGTTTTAATTAAGTGTTTAACCAATCCATTAAATAAAAAAGCAATAGAGTCCCAAAAGGCAATGACAGAAATTCAGCCAAAATTAAAAGAGATTCAAAAAAAATACAAAGACGCTCCAGAAAAACAAGCTCAAGAAATGATTGCTTTATACAAAGAAAAAAACTTTAATCCTTTTTCAAGTATTTTTTTACTTCTTATTCAAATTCCTATTATTATTGCGTTATTTCAAATATTCAAAGGTGGGATAGTAATTGACCCTCAATATATGTATTCTTTTGTTCATCTTCCAGAAACGATTAATCCTTACTTTTTAGGAATTGACCTGTCTCAGCCAAATATAATTTTAGCAGTGCTGACAGCAATAGCCCAATATTTCCAAGCAAAAACAAACTTTACAAAACAAGAAACGGACACTAAGGAACCAAAAGACAAAACAATGCAGATTACAGAAATGATGCAAAAGCAGATGGTGTTTATCTTCCCAATAATTACATTGTTTGTTTTATCTACCCTGCCATCAGCACTTGCTGTTTATTGGTTAATAACAACCGCAATGACAATTTATCAACAAAAGAAGATATTAAAAGAGAAAAATGATTAATAAAGAAGAAATTAAAAATATAACAGAAGAATTTTTTAACAAAGCTGGCTTTGAGACAAGTATTAATATTGAGCAAAAAGAAGGAGTTATTAATATTGATATTAAAACCGAAGATGCTCAAACACTGATTGGAAGACAAGGTCTTACCTTAGCTGATATTCAATTACTTTTAAGAAAGATAATTAAAAAGGAAACCAATGAAGATTTCTATCTCTTTGTGGATATTGATAATTACAAAAAAAATAAAGAAAACTACTTAAAAGACCTTGCTTGGAGTGTTGCTGATGAAGTATTGAAAACGGGCCAAGAAAAGGAAATTCCTCTAATGTCATCATTTGATAGAAGGATAGTTCACATAGAGCTACAGCAAAGAAATGATGTTTTAGTAGAAAGTATTGGGGAAGGAGAGGAAAGAAGAATTATCATAAAACCTGCTAGATAAGTAGGTTTTTTGCTTGTTTAATTTTAACTATCTCTTCCGGGCTTGTAGTAATAATTTGATCTTCGGTATATGAAGCCACTATTCTAATAGAAACATGTTTTTGTCCAGCAAAGAATATTCCTTCCCCTACCGGTGCTTCAAGTAGAAGGAATTTTTCCTGTTCAGTCAAATTAAAAGTTTGTTGGACCAAGTCAATCGTTGCCGGGCTTTGTTTTAATAATAATTGTATAGAAGAGTTTGTAATAATTGGTTTTCCGTAATCAGATTGCATAAAATCAGAAACATCTTGAGTAATAGTTGTAACTCCTAACCAATATTTTCGAGCTCTTTTGCATATTCCAAATAAGAATGATGCACCATCTTCAGTTTTCATCATCCACCAGGCCTCGTCAATAACTAACAATCTTTTTTTAAGAGTAGCCCTAGCTGTGTTCCAGATATAACGCATAATAATAAACATTGCCATTGGACGAAGCTCATCTTCCATATCTCTTATACCAAAAACAACTAAATGATTGTCCATTGAAATGTTTGATTTTTGATTAAAAAATGATGCAAAAGTTCCTTTAGTAAACTTTCTTAATCTTTCAACTAAAGAATCAGCACCTTCCATTGTTTCTAAGACCGATTCAAGGTCAGACATAATGGGGACATTTTCTGCCCACATTGATGGGTCAGAATTGGGGGTAATATCTTTTGCGGCATACGTCTCAGATAATGCTTGGTCCATAATAGCATCTTCTTCAGGAGTTAATCCGCCAAGCATTATTCTCATCAATCCAACTAAGTTAATAATATTAGAACGCAAAACATCTTCTACTCTCTCGTCTTCTCTTGGCTCAGGCAAATCAAATGGGTTAATGTGGCTTTCAGAACTTAAAGATATTTTAAAGAATGATCCATCTACAGATTCAGAGAGTGTTTTGAATTCATTTTCAGGGTCGATAATAATACACTCTGTTCCCATCATTAAGGAGCGAAGAATTTCTAATTTAACAGCATACGATTTACCAGATCCTGATTTAGCAAAAATAACCATATTAGCGTTTTCCATACTAAAGCGATCAAACAAAACAAGTGAATTATTGTGCTTATTTATTCCGTAAAGTATTCCTTCGTTTGAGCTAAGGTCAAAAGATATAAAAGGAAAAATACTTGATAGCGGAGTTGTATTAAGAGTGTTATGAATTTGTAATAAATCAGTTCCATAAGGGAAAGTTGAAAGAAGTCCCTCTTTTTGTTGATATAGGGCTGGCTTGATATAAATTAAACGGGATTCAAGAGTAGACCTTAGCGTTGTTTCAATTTTTTCAAGCTCTTTAGTATCGTCAGCATAGACGGTGATATATAATCCAAACTTAAACATTTTTTCTTGTGCTGTTTGAAGTCGTCCTCTCAAGTCCTCTAAATCTTGATATGCTGTTTCTAAGGCAGGGTCTCTGATTAGCCCCTTTTCTTCTCTTTCCATAATTTCCGCCTGAACTTCGGTTACGCTTTTTCTTAATTGTTTCAAAATACTACCAGTTTCAATTGGATGAAAAAAGAAAGAGATATCAAGAGGAATATCCATATTAATAATTGGAGAAAGCCAACCAGTAGTTAAGTATCTTGGATAAGAAAAGACAAAGTAGGTTTTAGCTAATTTTTCTTCTAATTTAATATAGTTTGGGTGGACTTCAATTGAAGCAGGAGCAATAATATCTATCGCAGAAGTCACCTCCCTTTCCATATATTTTTCCTGTTTTTGTTTTTTGTTTCCGAATAATCCCATATTATATTATAACTTCAGGTGGCAGTTCAGGATAATATCCTAATTCTGCCTGATTAACGTGATGAAGCGACCATAATAATTCAATTAATTCTTCCGACCCTAAGTTGACTGATTTTAATCCGCACCTTCTTATCCCTAAAGAAACATATTCCATTCTTTGCCATAATTGGTATTTCCCTGTTTGAAATTTCTTTTCCGTTAAATCCATTCCAGTTTTAGAAGAAGTTTGGCCAGGAACACCAGCAATTTCTAGCATTGGAAAATACGGGACAACGATATAGAATTTTTTACTCATAATAGAACCAGTAGAAACAATCTCTTCAATAAAGCTACGGTATTCAGCCGTTTGGACTTTCATTAATTGGTTTTTTTGTTTTTCTTCTAACTCTTTAATTTTTTCAATATATCCTGTAATATTTACTTTTCTAGAGTTAACTATAATCTGACAAGAAAAATCAAGAGAGTTGAGAAAGTTTTGAAATTGATAAATAATAGCCATTTGCTCATCTTCTGACTTGAGGCCAAAGTTTAAAGAAGAAACTAAAATTACTCCTTTTAGGGATTTGTCCTTTTGAATCATTATGCCTTCTCTGATTTGCTGAATTGGTATAAATTGTTGAGATGGTGCTTTTGCCATTATTGTTCAAAATCAATTTTTTTAATTAGGTCATCTATTTTTCCATTGTCTCTCATTTTCAAGGGAGACTTTTCTTGCTTAATAATTGAGAGTTTTGTTCTTTCTCTTTCAGTTGATAGAAATACCGGGGACTGTTTTCTTTTCCAGAGATATAGTCGAGGAGCTACATTAAAGTTTGTCCAATTTTTCATTACTGTCGGTAGAGACTGTCCTTCTATTTTATAAAAAGAGATTGTTAGTGCTATTGCTGTTAGAAGTCCTGCTAAAAGAATAAAAAGAAAAAAGTTTTTTTCACCGATAGAAAGATAAAGAAAGAAACAAATAACTAAAACCACTCCTATTATAATACTCTGCTTTATATTCAATGGTCCTAATATTTTCGCTTCGTGTTCAATAAATTGAGGGACTCTGTATTGCATATTAAATTAACGGTTCCTTATATGGATCTTTATATTCATTTTTACTAGGCATTGGAATTTCAGTGCCATCCTTATTTCTTTTATTATCGCTTACAATTTTGTTTTCTGCAATGTTTGTAGAGTATATTTTATTCAGTGCTATTCTAAGACCGCTAAATATTTTTCTATCTATTTCCATACTGATAGCTTTTGCCTTGTTTGTTTCCATGTCCATTTCTAATTCAAGGGTGACGAAGAAATCCTTAATGGGTAGTTTGCCCATTAATGTTTTTCCAACATATTTCATTAGTTTAGATTTAGATTCTTCACTTGTAATTCCATTTGCTTCACAGATATTAGAAACAATCTCAAAATTCTCTTCAGAAAAAAGAGCTTCTTTTATAGCATCGGGAAGTTTTTCATACTCTTTCCAAAAAGTTTCTTTTGAGTCGCCAGTGCTTTTCATACAATTATTTTAACATATTTTTTTATTCAATACTACTATTTACAAAATAAATAAAATGTTTTATAGTCTAAGTGTTCCCTATAAAGGGAGCTATGGCTATTTGAAAATTAGGAGGAAGTGAAGATGGAAGTAAAAAGTCCATTAACAACAGGAGGAATGATTATTGCTTTTGCAGTAATCACTGGTATCGTGATTGGATTACTATTTGGCGCACTGGGAACCCTGGTAGCGTTAATTTTAATTCCCGTGGTGATTTTTTTAGTGCTCTATTTAATATGGGCCCCACATGGGATTTTCGCCTTTTTCTTAGAAGAGGGCTACGCAAAAATTATTATGGAAGGAAATTCCTTCTATGATATGCACATCAAAAGGAAGGGAAAATATCTTATCGATAATTATGATGTGGTAGACGAGGGTTCTGGATGGCCCAGAAAAAAATTACCATTCACTATTTTTGGAATGGTCCCATATCTCTGGCCATTTCGTAAGGTCTACACCTATAATCAAAGGTGGGTGAAATTTAAAGATGGCGTAAAAGAGAAGAGAGAAGAAGTTCTCGATCATGTTATCATCATGCCATACGTTTATGGTGTTGAAGTAAGGGCTGCTGAGACGCTCGGAAAGATTCCAATAGATATAATGATGGAGGTTGAGACAGAGATTTTCAATCCATATAAGGCAATGTTTCAGATCAAGGACTGGAACGCCGCGATGACTTCCTGGGTTGAGGGAGCGTCTCGTGATTTTGTTTCTAAGAACACTTATGAACAAATTATAAGAGGAGAGCTATCAGAAAGTCTTAAGGAACATATTATTGAAAAAGTGGGAAAAACGCTTAAACAATATGGGGTTAAAATAAACAACATGGCCGTTATTCAAGTCGTCCCTTCAAACATTGAGTATGAAAAAGCAACTCAGCAAAGAATTATTGAAGAGAGAAAAAAAGAGGCCACTATTGTAAAAGCCGAGGCAGATGCCCAAAAAGAGGCGATCGCTCGGATGGGAAGTGCTCTGCAGATGGTTGCTTCGGCAACCGGGCAGACAGTAGAAAAGCTCAATAAAGAGCTTGAAGCTAATCCGAGTGCTCTTCATACAAAGTATAAGGAGCAGTTCACAGTTGCAATGGACCTTGTAAATAGGAACATGGCAATTGATGGCAAGGCATATTTTGAGATGAATATGCCAAACAACACTTCAGGTGGTGGCACTGATTTCAGTAACATGTTAGGCGCAATTATTGCCGCTAACAAAATCATTGAGCAACAAAAAAAAGAGCCATCAAAATCAGATCCTCCGTCTTCGAAAGGAGAAAAAGTATACACCAGGCAGGAGATCGATGATCTAATTGCTTGGGGGAAAAAACAGAGGAAACAATAATTATTCCTCTTTTTTATTTCAATAATTGATAACCAATACTCTTAGGGTTTACTTTTTTTTCAATGTTTGGCTGAGCAATTTCGATGTCTTCTTTTTCAATTAACTCTTTAATATCTTTATTTTCCTTTATCAACAAAGCTATTTCTTTTGCTTTTTCTTCTGAAAAACCAAACTCTTCTTTTAGTAGAGGACTAACATCTTCATATGTAATTAAATTATTAATCAATCGATCAACGATATTCCTTAATTTTACAAAAGGATGAAATTGGGCAATTCTTTCTCCGTTTTCCATTCTTTTTATTACGACATCATTAAAAATCATTGATAGTGTTTTCTCTAGAAGGGTAGTTTTTTCTGAATAATCAAAAGAACTATCAACAACATCTTTTTCTAATTTGTTTTTTAATATAATTTCACCCAAGAAAGAAATAATATTATCGTTTATTTTTTTCATTTTTTTATTTTCTTAAAAACTCTGCCATATTTGCTGCTTGTTCTTTTTCTTTGTCTGTTAATCCTTCTCTTTGTTCTTTTTCTCGAAGCTGATCTAATTTTGCTGTTACTATTTGTTCATAATTATTTTTATAGTCTCCAGGAGAAAGAGTACTGCCAATATCTAGTGCTGCTTTTGATTGTGCCTCTGTTGACTTTGATTTTTCAATCCCTTTAATTAGGGCAACAGAATGGGCTTGTGTGGACCGCCTATCCTGTCGAATAAATTCTCCTTGCGGAGTTTCTACCAATTCTTTTGCTATAAATCCTCTTTCTAATGCTGTTGGCTTGAATTTTTTTATAATTTCAGTAGCGGATGTTCCTCTTAGCATTTTTCCATAATCAACTTCTATCCCTTTTCCTTTTGAGGTCTCTAAAAATTCCAAAATAGCATCGTCCTTGATGTCGCCATTATTAGCCGCAGCGACAAATAGATTTTCCGCTCGTTTAGAAAGCTCTTTTTTCGATAAAGACCCACTTATTCTTTCTTTTTCAATTTGTTGTTGAGCCATTTTGAACTTTGCAACATTTTCTTCTGGTGTTCCATCAAAGTAATTATCCATACCTTCTTTTAATTGTTTTTCTGTTTCTGCTGACCTTTTAGCCCAAGTGTTTTCTTCTCCGATGCGGAGATAGTCCTTTCCTTTTCCTACTACCCCGCTTACGCTTGCTTTTGCTTTATCTACTTCTGCTCTTCCAATATCCCTACCTTCCTTGCTTAATGGGTTTTGTCCAGTAAATAGAGCGGCAGTCGTTCCTATTG
>ERZ795050.5753-NODE-5753-length-10374-cov-152.219207_pt1 | contig 10374 bp, 5 predicted proteins | sample MGYA00375134_ERZ795050 | MGnify/ENA primary metagenome ERZ795050 (study PRJEB30179, sample SAMN05720221) | activated sludge metagenome | isolation source: Anaerobic digester | place: Japan | collected 2015-05-26 ... | reverse complement strand
ATTACTGCAGGCAAGAGGTTATAAAGTAACTATTCAGAAACTCGACCCCTATATCAATGTCGATCCGGGAACACTCAATCCGTATGAACATGGCGAATGTTATGTAACCGAGGACGGGGCTGAAACCGATCTCGACCTTGGCCATTACGAGCGTTTTTCGAACGAACCCACCTCTCAGGCAAATAATGTGACCACCGGAAGAATCTATCAAGCAGTAATCGAAAAGGAAAGACGAGGAGACTATTTGGGTTCTACCGTGCAGGTTATCCCGCATATAACCGACGAAATTAAATACCGTATCAAACTGCTTTCCAAATATAAGGATTACGACTTCATTATCACTGAGATAGGAGGTACGGTAGGCGACATAGAGTCGCTGCCTTATATCGAAACTGTACGTCAGATGCGCTGGGAAATGGGTAATCTCTGTGTAGTGATTCATCTTACACTGGTTCCTTATCTCTCTTCGACGGGGGAACTGAAGACAAAACCTACCCAACATTCCGTAAAGACTTTACTCGAACAAGGAGTCCAACCCGACATCATTGTCTGCCGTACCGAAAAACCTCTCAATGAGGCTTTGCGCAATAAGATTGCACTGTTTTGCAATGTTTCTTCTCAAGCCGTAATCGAATCCATAGATATGGAATCCATTTATGAAGTCCCATTGAAATTAAGAGACGAAGGCCTCGACAGAGAAGTACTGCGTAAATGTGGACTTCCGTTCGAGGGGCAACCCGACCTCAAGAGCTGGGAAGAGTTTCTTTATAAGATGAAGAACCCCAAATATTCTGTGGAAATTGGGCTGGTTGGGAAATACGTAGAATTGAAAGACAGCTATAAATCTATCATGGAATCGTTCGTGCATGCCGGAACTTATAATCAGGTTAAGGTTGAACTGCGAATGATACATTCGGAATTTTTGACCCAAGAAAATCTTTCGGAAAAACTATCGGGGCTTCATGGTATATTAGTTGCACCTGGATTTGGAATTCGGGGTATCGAGGGTAAGATTCTGGCCATCCATTATGCTCGAACAAGAGGAATTCCGTTTTTGGGAATATGTCTGGGTATGCAATGTGCTGTAATAGAGTTTGCCCAAAATGTAATGGGACTCAAGAAGGCCAATTCTACCGAGTTCGATCCACGTACACCTGACCCTGTGATCGACATCATGGAACAGCAGAAAAAGATTTCGGGTATGGGTGGAACCATGCGGTTAGGGGCTTATCCCTGCCAGTTGATGGAAGGATCGAAATCAAGAAATATTTATAAGGTTCCACTTATCCTCGAGCGACATAGGCATCGTTACGAGTTTAATAATAAATATCTCGAACAGTTCGAACAAGCCGGAATGATAGCCGCCGGCATCAATCCCAAAGAGAATTTGGTTGAAATCGTCGAAATCCCAAAGCATCCATGGTTTATAGGCGTTCAATTTCATCCAGAATTTAAAAGTACAGTGGCTTCGCCTCATCCATTATTTATAAGCTTTGTAGAAGCTGCCTGTCTGCACCTCGAACAAAACACTTGATAAGTGTTGTCAGGATATTGGGAGATTCGGTGCCTGAGGTACGAGGGGACGAGAAGATAAGGGAACTTTTAAGACAGGTAATTGGAAAGTCAGCTCGAATAAGATTATATGAAATATTTTTTAATGCTCATATATTCAATCTCATCCTTTCAACTTTTAACTTTTATCTCACCAATCCCTTCTCGCCATCCATCAGAAACCTTGAACTCCTGACCACATGTGTTAGTGTGTTTCGATAATCTGAAAGAGTTCGTCGAGTTTTGGAGTAAGAATGATTTCGGTTCGGCGGTTTTTTGCTCTGCCTTCGCTTGTGCTGTTAGTAGCAAGAGGCGCATATTCGCTTCTTCCAGCAGCAGTCAAACGGCTGGGATGAACTCCGGGATTACGAGTAATGACTTTTACGATAGCTGTTGCCCTCATTACGCTGAGATCCCAGTTGTCCTTTACCTGTCCACTTCCTCTATAGGGAACATTATCCGTATGGCCTTCAATAAGAACATTGATATCGGGATTAGAGGCAAGAACCTCAGCCAGTTTTTGAAGAGCAGAAATCCCTCTGTCGTTTACCTCCCATGAACCACTCCTGAAAAGCAGGCTTTCTTCCAGCGAAACATAAACCTTACCATTACGAATTTCGATGCTCAAGCCTTTGCCCTCGAAACCTAACAAAGCTTGCGAGACTTTTTGCCTCAATGCATTGACAATGGAATCTTTTTGATTTAGAATCTTCTGCAACTCATTCAAATGCTTTTGCTTAACAGCCAATTCTGCTTCAAGTGCTTGTAATGAATCTTGTTTATGAATCAATTTTTCCTGAGATGACTGCAATTCAGCCATAATTCTCTGAATCTCGGCTTTATTGCCGGCTTCCGTCTTCCCCGCAATATCGAGCAATTCGTTGTACGAAAATTTCAATCTTTCATAATCAGCTTGAAAATCGCGAAGATTCTGCCCTATGCGGATAGTGTCGTTGATTAAACGCTGAAAGTTCTTATTTAGTCTTTCGAGGCGTACTTTGAGTTCGGTATTATCGGCAATCAAATCATTGTTTTGACTTTTTTGGGCAATAAGCTCCTCTTCGCATTGGCGCCGCTTTTGTTCGGTTTCGGTATATTTTTTCTGGGAAACACATGAACTAACCATGATGGCCATTATTGCACAAACGAAGATTTTCAGTAAACTTTTCATCTGGTGTCGATTTTATTTGATTCAGAAAAATAACGTTAAACTATTACAAATCGTCTTTATAAGAGATTTTTTGACTGCGCGATTTAAATAACCCCCATTCCATCTTGTAGTATATATAAGACAGTTATCATATAGAACGGGATCTTCGTTTCATACTTGCAAAAATAAATAGCTTTCGTTCAATTATCATTCTGATGATATTATTGGAAAATAGAATGATTGATTATGTTTGCATAAAGATAAATAGCAAAGGGATTGATTAGTAAGCTTAGAATTATCAATGACCCGGTTTATGGGTTTATCCCTATACCTAACGAGCTAATTTTTAGCCTGATCGAGCATTCGTTTTTTCAGCGTATGAGAAGGATAAAACAGTTGGGGCTTACGCATTTGGTTTATCCAGGAGCGCTGCATACGCGTTTTCATCATTCACTGGGTTCGATGTATCTGATGAGGGAAGCCATTCAGGTTTTACGTGAGCGTGGGATAGAAATCAGCGAGCAGGAAAGCGAAGGAGCATTGATAGCAATTCTGTTGCACGATTTGGGTCATGGCCCATTTTCGCATTCATTGGAGAGTGCAATTGTTAGGAATATAGGTCATGAACATTTGACAGGCCTTTTCCTGAACGAGCTGAATAAAGAATATGATGATGCATTGGGAATAGGTTTATCCATGTTTCAAGGCGATTATGAGAGGAAATTTTTCCATCAGCTCTTATCGGGGCAACTCGATATGGATCGTCTGGATTATCTTCGAAGGGATAGTTTTTTTACGGGAGTATCGGAAGGTCAAATTGGCTCGGAACGTATTATTAAAATGCTAAATGTAGTGGATGATAACCTGGTAATCGAAGAAAAAGGCCGGTTGTCGCTCGAGCATTTTCTTTCGGCAAGGCGTATTATGTATTGGCAGGTATATTTTCACAAAACCGTGCTTGCTGCCGAAACCCTACTCATTAAAATTTTAAATAGAGCCAAGTATTTAGCAGCTCAGGGCGAGAAACTGTTTGCTACAACGCATTTCTTACGATTTCTTCGAGAAGATTTCTTCCTATGTGATTTCCAGGAAGATCCTACACTGCTAAGGTCTTTTGCACGCATCGATGATTTCGATGTGTTTTCCTCGATAAAAGCCTGGACTGAGCACCCCGACCCTATCTTATCCTGTTTGAGCAATTATCTGGTCGACCGCCGCCTTTTTAGAATTTATTTTTCGGATAAACCCTTCGATCATAATCATTTAGAGATTGCTAAAAATAGAGTGGAAAAAATATTGAATCTCAAAAAAGGAGAAGGAGATTGGTTTATAGGAACAGGTGAGGTATGTGTCATGGCTTATGATCAGGAAACTGGGCCTATTTTGGTAAAAACAGCACAGGGAAATATCGAGGAATTAATTTCTGCGATTTCATCACCCAATAATTTAATACCTCTTCAACCCGAAGTAAAGTATTTTTTATGCTTGCCTAAAACAGTGAAATTGAACCCTGATTCTGAAGAAGAAGAATGAAGATTTTTTGAATGGAAGAGATTCAAGGCGAGGAAGAAATATATAGGCAGGGAGATAAATTTGAAACTTTCGACTCTTTATTTTTATTTTCAATATTTTTAAAAATATGATGATGATTCGAATGGGCATTTCCCCGATGAAAAATTTTCGGACGTACGACTTCGATTGCCTTTTCTTAAACAGCCCCCTGGGTATTCACGTAAGGAATGTTCAGAGTTGTGTCAAATCACTGAAAGAGAAAGGTGCAGACTGGGTTTGTTAATCGCGCAAAGCATCGTGGGCAGTGTTACAAGTTTACAGAATCGATGAAGCGGGAAGCACAGGCGAGGATGAATAAGGAGTGTTCGTAATACAGCACAGCGAAAGAACCTGGCATTGGTGAGGCTGCCATTTATTATCTTATCAAAAAGGGAAATTTTAAAACAGCATCAAGAGATTCTGACAAAAGGAGTTCACCTCAACAACTCAATGCACTTAAGTATTCAGTTTTGTGAAGGCTATGCGCTTGTTTGCATAAACACGATAAACCGATCTATTTTTGAATCAGGAATTCTAAAATAAATCTGAAATAAAAATAAGATTCTTATACAATCATGATCATAAAGACGAAAGAGGTCGCTCCCAAGATGAGAGCAGCCTCTTTAGCCATGAAAAGAGATTTATGTAAGGTTTACTCCTTTGAATTTTTGCGAGCGTCATAAACTTTTTTAGCTCCATAGGCACCCCCTAAGGCAAGCATTATACCAATACCCGTCCCTAAAGGAGCACCACCACCTCTTGACTGATTAGTAGATTGTCCATGACCACCTGCAGGAGGAGGAGGAGGATTTTGTGGTTGAGAATAAACCGAAAGGGAAGCAACTAAAATAGCTGCGAATAACATCAATCGAAAAATGTATCTTTTCATAAGTTTATAGATTTATATATTATTGAACAATCATTTTTTGTACATAAGCCTGATTGGCATTAATTACTCTTACCAGATAGATTCCTTTGGCAAGCTGAAGATTGACAAAATTTTCGGTAGAATTGAGTTTTCTTATCAATTGCCCATTGAGTTGATAAACCTCGATTTGTTTATGTCCGTCCATTTGCAGCATATACATTATACCATTGGAATAGTAGAGCCGGTAATTATTATTAATCGGTTCATCTATACCTACGCTTCCAAAGCTTAATTTGAAACGCAGCGCAGGATCGCCTTCTGAAGCTGTAAATTCATAAACCGGGTTTTGACTCATATCTTGTATGCTTCCAGTTTTTAAATCTTTCAGGTAAAGTGTGGCAGAATAAGGATTTTCGATGAGTTGGATACGATATTGATTTACATTTTCCAATTTCTCAAAACCATAATTTAGCTCGAGACCATTATAGATTGTGGGTAAGGATTGCGTAGAAAGCTTTTCGCCTCCAGCCATGCAATAAAACTTCGGTGCATAACCCGCCAAGAAACGGCTGTCGGATGAAAATTCGAAACCTTCAGTAGTTCCTTCTTCTGTTCTTATATAGGTTTTTTGGGTTGACGAATTATCGGCTGGCGAAGCGGCTAAAACAATACTCGAAGCATCATCCGACGATTTGTACCAGTTGGTTGAATTGTGAACCCGTGAAGCTGCTGGTATAGTGAGAGAAGTTGAAGCACTTACCTGTACAAAAAATCCTTGGGTGGCAGGTATTATGCCATTTGAATTGACATCTTCATAAGATTTATTGCTAGAATTCCAAATTTTTGCTACTCCACCAATATCTGTAAGTGTCCAATTCCCATCGTTCCATTTTAAAGCGCTTGGATAAGGATTTCCTAATAGATGCCATCCATTCCCTTTATCAGAAGTATAACTTAGGTTAGAAATAGTAATATTACTATTGTTGGGCGTACCCGTGAATTTCTTATCGGTTTGTGTTTCATCATAAGCAATTAGATATCCACGACCTTCGACAAAGAGACTGCTGTTATCGTTCCAAGGAATAAAACTGCCATCCTTGTAATTTATCCACAAATTCTGTGTTTCATCCCATCCATAAAAATCATAAATGCCAGTAGTGAAAGTAGAAATTTCTTGGTCTTGAACGGGAGAGCTGATATCGTGCCAACCATCATCCCAAGTATTCCAATCGGCACCGGCCACATAGCGTTCCATTTCGAAAGTACCACTTCCTGAGTAGCTGCCATTTAAAATAAAAGAAGCTGTTCCTGTTGATTCACTTTGTAGAGAAAAATTGCCACTGTTTGTGAGGTTGCCGCTGAGCGTTAAGGCAGCGGAAGAAGATAATTCAAAAATGGCACCCGAAGAAACTGTCATATTGTAAAGCGTGGCAGTTTTATTTAGTTTTACTCCATTTGTATTGTCTACTTGGATAGTAGAATTACTGGTAGCTGAAAGGGTACCTTCTCCCGAAATGGTTTGCAAGGAAGTTCCATTAAGAAGAACCGTGCCAGGTGAAGAAGGATTGAAATTCAAAGTAGCTCCTGTATATATATTAATATTCCCCTTAATAGAATGACCCGGTGTGCCTGTCATATTAAAATTCATGGTGCCTTGCTTAATGGTTAGGTTATCAATAGATACAGCATTTGAACCCTCTGGAGAAATACTTCCATTATAATCCAACTCAAAATCGGCATAGGTTCTGCCTGAAAATGATGGTGTCCCGCTTCCCCTATGAGAGTATAAACTCCCTGTCTGAAATACAACTACATTATTAGACTGACTCGCCCCAAAAGGATTGCTTCCTGCCATATAAATATAAGTCGAACCACTTTGGAAAACCACAGAATTGTAAACTGTTGTTCCAAATGGATTCCCACTAAAACCACTACCCGCTGTAAAAGTTCCCGAAAAAATGATTGCACTGGCAGCAGAAGCTGTCAATTTATGAGCAGCTCCAGAAAATGTCATTGAGCCGGCTATATTTCCGGTAGCACTTGTTTGCAGAGAAATGGTCAGGGCATTCGAACCGGAAATATTAAGTTCACAACCAGAAGCCACAGAAAGGTCATCACCTTCGTCACCATTAATAGTAAGGGTAATACTTGCTGAAGCCTGTAAGGTAATTTTTGCGCCATCTGTAACTTTTAGTTGGCCGATGGTTTGCGTAGGGACTGCCGTAACTGTTTTGGTTCCACTATTAAATATCAAGATATCGTTATCTTGGGGAGAAGTCCGCGTTGGGCTCCAATTAGTGGCTTCCTGCCACGAAGCATTATCATCACCTATCCAAGTATAGGTAGTGGCAGCTTGAGCTTGAGTGGTAACACTTGCTTCGGGAGGATCGGGTGAAGTTTTGTAATTTATCGTACTTTCTGTACCATTGTATGGGTAAATTTTAAAATAATAGGTCTGATTGGAACTTAATCCTGTAAAGCTATGAGACTGAACTCCTGAAGCCACATTTTTTACCAATTCACCGTCGGCTTCTGCGGACCCATCCACAGGAGCTACGATAGCAGCAAAACTTGTAGAACTACCTTTAATTAAATAATATGAGGCATCGGCATCTGTCCATGTGAGTTGAATTTCGGACGAAGAAGTTGCATTTGCCGTAAAATTGGAAACATGATTGGAAGGCTCAGTGGCGAAAACGACACCCGAACAGCTTATTTCCTGTGAAGTAGCTCCCGTTGAAGAAGCGGTAATGCTTTCATCATAAGTTCCAACGGAAAGCCCACTTTTCAGGCGAACATAAATTGAAGTAGAACTAACGCTTCCACCGGTCTGTGGCAAATTAATGGTATTGGTAAAGCCACTTCCCGAAGTTTGAGAAACCTCATAATTTGTTGGTGCAGTTAAGGTGATATCGTTAGTCAAATTCTGGCCACTCACGGTAAACGATTGTTCTGATGAAGGACCAGCACCCAACACATAACTAAAACCACTCAGAGAAGAAGGATTTACCGAAATACTGGGTGAAGTTCCACCATTGGCTGTGATGGAAACATCATCTATACCCAAAGCCTGTGCATTAGATGTTGTATTTCCAGAAGTAACAGAATAGTTCCATGCCAAGTACAAGCTACTTCCAGCGGCAATAGATTGATTCAAAGTTTTGCTGGTAACATTTACTGTTGCTCCTGGTGCAGAAGCAAAACCATTATTAGCAGTATCAGCTGAGAAACTTATCGTAAAATCATCTCCTGCGTTTGTCCATGTACTTCCATCAGTGGAATAATACATTTGAATGGTAAATCCATCGGGATTCTTACCATTCCGATATTTTTCCACATTGTAACTGATAGTGAGGCTGCTGATGGCAGTGCTGCCATTGTTGGTGAGCTGTACATATACATTCACACTTTTAGAGGCACTGCCGGAAGAAATTCCTCCCACTGCCCTGTCGGTGGCCGAATCTGGAACCCCTGCCGCATAATTATAAATGCCATTCTGAGCATTACTAGCCATATTATTCCCTGCTCTCAGTTCTGTTGCAGTTCCAGCAGCGGAATAGGTTCCAACAGAACGTACTGTAGTATTTTTATCTACCTTCCATCCATTAGGAAGATTAGCAGTGGCAGATGTACCCATACCATCGAAGTTCTCGGTAATGGTGTTACCCGCCGAAATGTTTACCTGGCTCCATACCTGAAGATGGAAGCCCAAAAGTAAAACGAGAAAAATTGTGTAGAATTGTTTTAATTGTTTCATAAAAATGTAATTTAAAGGGTTACAAGTTGTTGCATGTCTTTGATTAAAATAATACTAAACTTTTCTTTACAAAAGTCAAAATACTAAACCTTTATAGAGTGCGAACAAAAATAAATAAATTTTTTAAAATAAAATAAGATTCTTGAAAATTTAATGTTAAATTTATCCAAATTTAATTGTCTAATTTCAATATTTAGGGAAAATATTCATAATTTCCCATTTAATCAAACTCTCTCCGTCCCCTCGTCTTCTAGTTTCCATTTCTCCACTTTATAAACTTTTAACCCATCAATCCCTAACCTTCTATGGAGAACTATTTTTATCCAATCTCTCTGAATCTCAATAAACTTCCATAAGGCAAACGGCGGCCATAATGATCCTGAATAAACAGTTCGCCGCATTCTTTTCCCTTCACTTCTCCAAATATGTCGTCGAAGAGGTTTTCGGTAATCAATGGTGAAATTCCTTTTGCATAAAGGTTAAGAACAAAAAAACGGTTCTGTGAAAACATCAGTTGTCTCGCGTCTTTCAATAAGTCATTGATTCCTTCTTCCAGAATCCATTTTTCTCCTTCGGCTCCACGCCCATAAGCCGGTGGGTCCATGATGATGCCATGATACTTATGTCCACGGCGAATCTCACGTTTCACGAATTTTACCACATCTTCCAGCATCCATCTTATTCCACTGAGCTGATTGAGAGTCATATTTTCGTTAGTCCAAGTAATCAGTTGCTTGAGAGCTTCTACGTGAACTACCTCGGCACCTGCTGCCAGTGCTACAATCGAAGCCGCCCCTGTATAGGCAAACAGATTCAGGACTTTTGGCTTGTCGATCTTCATCATCGAAATGGTTTCATAGATATATTCCCAATTGGTAGCCTGTTCGGGGAATATGCCTACATGCCTAAAGGGAGTCAAACCCAAGCGCATCTTCAGATAGAAATGATCCATCGGAAATTCGATCACCCACTGGTCGGGCATGTCTTTCTTCTTGTACCATTCTCCGGATTCTTCCTTGTCGTTGCGGCTCGAATTATAAGTGCGTCTAAAAACTGCCTGCGATTTCCCTTCCCATTCTTCATCGCTTAAATGTTTGTCCCATATTGCTTTAGGCTCAGGCCTAACAAGCACATAAGGCCCGAATCGTTCCAGTTTTTGCGATTTGCCCGTATCCAGAAGTTCATAATCTCTCCAGCACTTCGTCTCGATGAGTTCCATTAATTCAGGAATAATTCATGCGGTGCAAATGTATTAAAAATGCCAAATGTTTATCGGGGATGCTAAAGGGTATGAGTCATTTTCAGAACTATGGTTTTCGAGCCAATGTTCGAAATAAACCAATCATCTTGGGATCAAGCAATAAAATTCAAAGAAGGCAATTCTGGTTATTCGAAAAATGGATGACAGGGTTTTGTGTTTGAATGCATCACCCTCAGGATGTATTCTTTCGGGCAATTCTAAAATTTCTACCTTTGCTCTCTGGCTGTGGTTGGCCG
>ERZ795050.5751-NODE-5751-length-10381-cov-5.500194_pt1 | contig 10381 bp, 8 predicted proteins | sample MGYA00375134_ERZ795050 | MGnify/ENA primary metagenome ERZ795050 (study PRJEB30179, sample SAMN05720221) | activated sludge metagenome | isolation source: Anaerobic digester | place: Japan | collected 2015-05-26 ... | reverse complement strand
ATGCGGAGGTGATGGGGAATAAAGTGCCTCTGGATTCCCGCCTGCGCTTCGTGCTCGGTCGAGCACGCAGGAATGACGGAATGCTCGCGCACCAGGGGCACGCGGAATCCAGAACGCTCGGGCACCGTCGTCACAAGCGGTGAGTGCGGCGGGCGCCGCACTCACAAATGAGCGCGATTTTGCGCGCATTGCGCGCTACTTGTGGCGCTCACAGCACCACCACCGCCTTGAGCGCCACGCGGCGCGTCCACGTATCAGCGCTGGGATCGCCGATGATGATGAACAGGTCGTAGCCCCGGCGAAGCACCTGCTGGTACGTCGCATACCCGTTCAGTCCCTGCGTGCTCTCGATGAGCCTCCCCGATACCGCGTGTTCCGGAGTAATGTCAAACTGGGCCGTGCCGATCACCTGGTACCGGTCGTCCGTGCCGCCCAGCGGCCGATCCCTGTGTCCCACCGGGTATACGTGGCGCACGCCCTGCGCGCTCAGGCTGAGGGAGGTCTGGCCGCCGATTCGCGTGTTCTGGTAGGCGGAAACGAACCGGTAATCGGTGCCCTTCACCTTGCCGGCGGTCGCTTCGATGCCGCCCTCATGGCCGAATGAGCGCCGATTCCAGCCCATCCACGCGTACAGCGTCTTGTCCACGTACGGGGGGCGATCAACCGCCTTTCCGTTCAACGCCACCGCGACGTCCGGCGTAACGTCAGCCCAGCCTTCCAGCGTCGCGTCCTTGTGGTAGAGATCACCGTTGAGCCGTTCCGAATACTTGAGCTGCGCCCAGTATCCCACCTCGGTGAACCACCGTCGCTCACGCCTTTTTTCCCATTCCAGAGACGCAGTGATATCCCGCTGACCTGCGTCCGCCGGGTTCAGAAGACCCTCCACCGGGATGAACCCGTTGCTCAGGATGCGCCCGCCAAGCGCATACCCGAAGGTTCCATTGCCGTTGTGGCGGTTCCAGTGGAACTCGAAGTCATACCCGTTCGCGGTATCGCTGGCGGTTTTCGTGAATCCCCCCTGCGTGCTGTAGTGCTCCTCCCGATCTCCCACCTGCCGCGTGAACCGGGCGATGGATACGTACATGAGATGATCGCTCGCCATGGGTGTGCCGGCGGGATGAGGGGCATCCGCGGGGCCGTGCCGCCAGACCATGTGCTGATCGAAATTCCAGGCATCCGATTTCTGCCAGGTCCATTTCCCGGCAGTATGTACCACACGGTTCCGGTCATAGGCCGTCAGGAGGCCGACGCGGCTCCTGCCAAGCTGTCCGAACAGTTTCCCGCCGCCGTACATCTCCCCGATGCGCTGGCTGTAAAAGATCCAGCTCTCCGGGTAATAGGCCGCTCCTTCGGTGACAAACGGGCGATTGTCGGCGCGCGCCTGCTCGTTGTAGGAGAAATCGAGACCCAGTACGCCAGATTCGATGTTGCGGTAATCAGGGTACGCCGTGGCAAGGATGGTCAGACCGGAGCCGGTGGTGTACTTCATGTCCGCGCCGGCGTACGTGCTGAGCTCTCCACCCACCCGTTCGGCGACTATGTACGGCATGAGCGCGGGCCTCCGGCGTTCGGCCGGCCACACGATCCCTTCCCAGTTGCCCGTTTTCGTGTCATCGCGGACGCGACCCATGTTCGGCCAGGTCATTTCCTCCTGCAGACGCGGCAGCCACCGGTGGGCTGCTACCCCGATGGTGTGCTGGCCGGCCGGTCGGCCGAAAATCACCATCGGGATCACCATTTCCACTGACCACCCGGCGCTGTCTACCCTCGCTGCAGCAACCCAGTCCCCCTGCCATTCCACCTTGCTGGGGCTGCCGTCGGGGATAGTTGTCGCTTGAGTGCCGCGCGGCGTGACGATGAACAGGTAACTGGTGTTGTGGAGGTGCTGAACATCGAAGTGAATGGCGAAATGGTCGTCGTTGGTGTACTGGCCGTCCCGTTTGGTCTCCGCCATGCGGATTTGCCCGGGGAACCTGTCGCCCATCCGGGCGGCCACATAGAGATTGGCGGAGTCGCATGCGAGGTACACGGTGGTGGGTTCGCTGGGGGGACGGTCGTAATCCACCACGTAGAAATCATCGAGGCGGACGGCTTCCGTCCAGACGGGGTCGTCGAGGATGCCGTCAAGGTGGGGTGGCGCTGAGGCGAAAACTGCCGGGATAACCGGGGCGCCGTTGGCATCCCGCGGGATGGACTCCGCCTCCGGGCTGGCCGCAAAGAAAAGGATCGACGCCGGGATGTATACCGCACACGCCCTGCTGATGCGCATAAAACCCCTGTGAACGCGGAGAATCTACGCGAACCCGTTCTCCGCGTGTTTCTTTGCAATCGCTTCTGCCAGGGCGTCCACTGCTGCAAGATCGTCCGCCGATGGTGCGCCTTTCACCATCACCGGCTCCAGGACCTCGGCCTTCAAACCCGCCAGCGTCTCCGCCAGCATGTCCACGGTTTTGCCGCCCCATCCGTACGAACCCACCACGGAAATGAATCGCGCCTTCGGCTTGAGGGCGTTCGCAAGATAGGCGGCATACAGGGCCAGCGGGTGCGGGCCGTTCAGCACGGTGGAGGTGCCTACCACGATTGTTCCGGCATCCACGAGCGCCATGGCAAGTTTGCCGACGTCCGTCACCGCGAGGTTGAAAAGTTCCACGCGCACGCCACGATCCACCAGTGACGCGGCAAGATGTTTGACCATGCGCTCAACACTGGCGTGCATGGACACGTAGGGGACCGCTACCACGTTGCCGGGAGCGCCGGAAACCCATTGCCGGTAGGCGTCAACGATCCATTCGGGCTTGTCGTACACCGGCCCGTGGCTTGGGGCGATGACCTGCGCATCCAGCCCCCCGATCTTTTCGAGGTTCTTCTGGATGATCGTGCGGAACGGCATCATGATTTCCGCATAGTACCGCTTCGCGGCCTCGTATACCTGCGCCTGGTCTTTTGCGAAAAGATCGCCGGTTGCCAGATGCGAGCCAAACAGGTCGCAACTGAAAAGGATTTTGTCCTCCTCGAGGTACGTCACCATCGTTTCCGGCCAGTGCACCCACGGCGTGTGGATGAACTTGAGCGTCTTGTCCCCGAGGGAGAGAGTCTCCCCATCGGTGACGGTCGTGATGGCGGTTTCCGGAAGGTCCAGAAGATCCAGCAGCATGCCTCTGGCTTTCGGCGACGCGAGAATTTTCGCCTCGGGGAACCGCTTTGCCAGAAGGGGCAGGGTGCCCGAATGATCCTGCTCCGCGTGGTGGCTGATGAGGTAATCCACCCGTGCAACGCCATCGAGCTGCCGCATCAGTTCGTCGGCCATGGCGGGGTCAACCGCATCCAGCAGGGCCGTCTTTTCACTGCCTTCCACGAGGTACGCGTTGTACGACGTCCCGTCCGGCAGCGGTATCAGCGAATCGAACAGACGCCGGTCCCAGTCAATGGCACCCATCCAGTACACGCGATCGGCAATCATCCTTTTTTTCACGTACTCGGTCTCCTGTTATTCGAGAACAGCAATACTCACTTCCCGCTCTAAATTTCCGACCCCCCGCCGCGCGTACGCAACCACCGAACCGTGGAGCTCCACCCCGGTGGCGGGCGCGCGGGCGGACAGCCCTGCCCCCTGCTTCTCAACATTGCGTCTGCGCCACTTCCCTAGCGATACTTTCCAAAGTGTGTACCTGTTCACTCCCACGGTTCCTTCACGGAATACCCGACCGCACATGACAACGTCCGAAACCCGCCTGACACCGATGCTTGAGCAGTACATGGCGGTGAAGCGGAAGCACCAGGATAAGCTTATCCTGTTCCGCATGGGCGATTTCTACGAAACGTTCTTTGACGACGCGGTCGAAGTCTCGAAGATTCTCGGGATTACCCTCACGTCGCGCAACCACGGCAAGGAGGGGGATGTTCCGCTGGCCGGAATCCCCCACCACGCGCTGGGAAGCTACAGCGACAAGCTCACCCGCGCCGGGCGCAGTTTCGTCATCGTCGAGCAACTGGAGGACCCGCGAAAAGCGAAGGGGATCGTCAAGCGTGGGGTGACGGAGGTCGTCACCCCCGGCACGACGCTCTCCGAGACGCTGCTGGAGGAAAAACGGAACAACTTCCTGATCGGTATTTCGGTGAACGGCGGGGTCGCCGGAATCGCGGAGGCCGATCTTTCCACGGGCGAGTTCCGCGTCACGGAGGTGTCCGCGAACGAGTTGTTCGCGGAAGTGCGCCGTATCGGGCCGGCGGAGGTTCTGGCGGCGCGCTCGTGGATTACGGAACACCGGCAGGCATTTTCGCGGCAGGTACCCGGTCCGGTTCTGACGCCGATGGAGGACTGGGCATTCGGCATCGCGGTTGCGCGGGAGCGGCTGCTGGAGCATTTCAAGGTCACGTCGCTCAAGGGCTTCGGCGCGGAGGAGTTAACAGCCGGGACGGCGGCGGCGGGGGCGGTGCTTGCATACCTGCAGGAAAACCAGCTCACCAGCCTTGAACACATCCGCCGGCTGAATGTCATCCAGCGCGCGCACCATCTGATTCTGGACGAGACCACCCAGCGGAACCTGGAGCTTTTTGCGTCGCTCTCCGCCTCCAACCCGAGGGCGACGCTGATCGGCGCCATAGACCAGACGCTCACCCCGATGGGCGGGCGGCTGCTTCGCCAGTGGATGATGCGGCCACTGAAGGACATTCCGCAGATCAACGCCCGGCTGGACGGCGTAGGATGGTTCGTGGAGAAGAGCATGGAGCGCGGTCAGGTGCGGGACATGCTGGCCAGGGTGCGCGATATCGAACGAATCATGGCGAAGGTATGCTGCGGGCGCGCCGCACCGCGCGAGCTTGCCGCGCTGGCAGCCAGTCTGGAGGCGGCGGAGCCGCTTTCCGCCACGTTGGGGGACGCGGAAGCAGACCTCGTAAGCCATGCCGCCGGCGAGATGGGCGATACCTCTGAGGTCAGCGCGCTCATACGGCACACGCTGGAGGACGATCCCCCGGCAACGCTTTCGGACGGGGGCGTGATACGGCGAGGGGTGAGCGCCGACCTGGATGAATTGCGCGAGATCGGACACGGGGGGAAGGAGTGGCTGCTCAAACTGCAGGCCACGGAACGAGAACGAACCGGCATCCCGTCGCTGAAGGTTGCCTTCAACAGGGCGTTCGGGTACTACATCGAAATCAGCAACGCTCACCGCGAGAAGGCCCCGCCGGACTACATCCGCAAGCAGACGCTCGTAAATGCGGAGCGGTACATCACGCCGGAGCTCAAGGAGTGGGAGTCCCGCGTTATTGGTGCGGAGGAGCGCGCGATCAGTCTGGAATACGAGCTGTTCACCCGCCTCAGGGATTCCGTTGCAGCCCGCGCGGACGCCGTGCTCCAGCAGGCGAGGGCCATCGCGCTGGTGGATGTGCTGGCAGCCCTCGCCGAAACGGCGGCGCGGAACAACTACCATCGGCCTGCAGTGGCGCTGGACGACGTAATCTCCATCGAAAACGGCCGGCACCCGGTGGTGGAAATGCTGCTGCCGAAGGGGTCGTTTGTACCCAACGACACCTACCTTGCCAATCCTACCGACCAGATCATGATTATCACCGGGCCCAACATGGCGGGGAAGTCCACCTACCTGCGGCAGACGGGGCATATTGTCATTCTGGCGCACATGGGCTCGTGGGTTCCCGCCGATAAGGCGCACATCGGCGTGGTGGACCGGCTGTTCACCCGGGTTGGCGCCCACGATAACCTTGCCGGCGGGGAAAGCACGTTTCTTGTGGAAATGCACGAGACCGCGAACATTCTCAACAACGCGACCCCGCGCAGCCTTCTTCTTTTCGACGAGGTGGGCCGGGGTACAAGCACGTTCGACGGGCTGTCTCTGGCATGGGCGATCGTCGAGTACCTTCACGGCACTCCGCACAAAGCCGCGAAAACGATGTTCGCCACGCACTATCACGAACTGGTGGAACTCGAGGACATCCTGCCCCGCGTGAAGAATTACAACGTGACGGTGCGCGAATGGCAGGATGAGGTGATCTTCCTGCGCAAAATCGTGCGGGGCGGGTGCGACCACAGCTACGGCATTCACGTCGCTCAGATGGCGGGATTGCCGGAAAAGGTCATCCAGCGCGCGCGGGAGGTGCTCGCATCCCTTGAGGAGAAAGACGACTCCCTTCACCGGGAGCTGGGCGCGCCCGGCCGATCGGAAGCCGAGGGCGGCTCAGCCGGCGGGGATGCCGACGCGGAGCAGATCGGGCTGTTCGCCCCCAAACCGCCGCCTGAGCACCCCATCGTGGAGGAGATCCGTAAGCTCGACCTGATGAACATGACGCCGCTTGAGGTCATGCGGGCGGTGGACACGTGGCAGCGCCGGCTTGAAGGGGAGCGAGATCGCCGTTCGGGTTGACTTGCCCGGCCAAAATGAACTACATTCGTTCACTTTTGCGGAGTCTGGATTGCAGGGCCACGCGTACCACTTGGTGGAGGGGAGAGACGATGGTAGGAGAGAAGCTGCTGGCTGCCGGCGTGATTACGCAGTCGCAACTGGAACGGGCGCTCATGGAGGCCAAGAAAAACGGGGAACGGGTGGGCGACACGGTAGTCCGCCTCGGATTTGCCACGCGCGATCAGGTGGAAGCTGCCCTCAAATAATCGACCGGCGTCGGCGCTCATTTCCGACGGAGACACATCGATGCCCGGTTCAGTGGTGGTGGTGGACAGGGATGACGAAATGCGCGACCTTTTCCACGCGGTGTTGACCCGGGCAGGCCATTCGGTTCGCACGTATTCCCGTCTGGAGGAGCTTTCCGCCGCGCCGGAGGCGCCGCCCGACGTGCTCATGGTGGCCGCCACATGCGCCCCGAACGGCGACCTGTCGGCGCTCGTGAACCAGATTTCTGCGCAATACTCCTCCAGTGAAGTCGTTTACCTTGTCAATACTTCAGAGAGTGCCCTCAAACGTCAACTCGAACGGGGAAGGATACGTCATTTCGTCCGCCCGTTTCAGATCGAGGACCTCAGGGAGCTTGTCAACACGCTGCTTGAACGCAGATCCCCCGCGCGGAGGTGAGGAATATGGCGTCGCCGACGTATCAGACGTCTGATTCCGAACCTCCTCCACGACGCATCCGCGTCCTGCCGAGTCAACTTGCCAATCTGATTGCCGCCGGCGAGGTGGTGGAGCGTCCGTCCGCGGTGCTCAAGGAACTGCTCGAGAACGCGCTGGACGCAGGCGCCCGGCGGGTAAGTGTGGAACTGGTGGCCGGCGGGCGTCGGCTGGTTCAGGTGAGCGACGACGGCCACGGCATGAACCCCGACGACGCCGTACTGTGCTTCGAGCGCCATGCGACGTCGAAGATCGCCGCGGCCGGGGACCTGAATGCGATCCACACCTACGGGTTCCGCGGAGAGGCGCTTCCCAGCATTGCCGCAGTAAGCCGTACCACGCTCCAGACATGCGCTGACGACAGCGGCCTCGGTACCGAGGTGATTATCGAAGGTGGCCAGTTGCGCGCGGTGAAGGAAGTCGGCCGCACGAGGGGCACCACCGTAACGGTGCGGGACCTTTTCTTCAACACGCCCGCGCGGCGCAAGTTTCTTCGCACGGACGCCACCGAACTTCGCCACATACTGCGCGAAATGACCGGCCTCGCGTTGACGAAACCCGATCTCGGGTTCACCCTTTCGCACGGCGGGCGCGTGTTGCTGGAGTGCAACCCCGTTTCGACCTGGCAGGAGCGTGTGCGGACGGTGTTTGGCCGCGAGATGCTGCTGCGGAGTATCCCGGTGGACAAATCGGACGGCACTGGCCGGTTGTACGGTCTGCTGGGGCGCCCGGGTGATTCGGGAGGCGGGTTCACCGAGCAGTTCCTTCTCGTGAACGGCCGTTCGGTTCAGTCGCGCGTGTTTCGCAAAGCGGTGCTCGACGGCTTCGAAGCCACCACGGAAAGCGGCAGGCAGCCATTTTTCGTGCTGTTCCTGGAACTGGACCCGGCCACGGTGGATGTCAACGTGCACCCGCAGAAGCGCGAAGTACGGTTTCGGGACGACCGCGCGGTGTACGACCTCATCTTCTCGGCGGTGCGCAGCGCCTTCTCGGATACCGCGTCCCGTGAACGCGGCGCGTCGCCCGAACCGCTCGTGGTGCCTGCTCCTGCGGAGGAAGAAGGCCCGCCTCATAATGCGGACGACCACGTTTCCGGCAACGAAGCACATCCTACGAAACCCGCCGTGAGCGGCATCCCGAGTTTCTGGAACGCACCACCGGACCGCCCGTATGTTCCCGCGACGGCAAAAGGTGCCGACCGGTTTCATCGGCTGTCGGATGGCGAGGCGACCTACCTGCCCGGCACCGGTTCCGCACGGGCCACGTTCTCCGCGCTTCCCGACATCAAGCCGAGCCCGAAAGCACGCGCGGAGGATGCGAAGGCGGCCCAGGTAGCCCTGGACCTCGTAAGCAAAGGCCCCGGATCGTTCAGCGCCTCGGAAGGACTGGGAGCGATCGCGGCTTCAGAACTCGAAAAAACGGTCTGGCAATTCCAGCGGAAGTACATCTTCGTCAACACGCGGGACGGCCTCTGGATCATTGATCAGCACGTGGCGCACGAGCGGATCCTGTACGAAGAAGCAATGGCGGGGTTTGCCGGAGATGTACCGGCGTCGCAGCAGTTGCTTTTCCCCACGGTGATTGAACTCACTCCCGAACAGGACGCCGTGTTCGATGAGGTGGAGGAGATATTCAGGTCTCTGGGCTTCGGCATTCGCCGCCTTTCGGACCGGAAAATCGAAGCAGACGCCTACCCCGGAGCGCTCCACAACTGGGAAGACGGCAATGTCATCCGGCGCATGATCGACGAGATGAGGGAACTCGGCTTCAAACGCACGGGGTTGAAAGAACAGATCGCAATCGCGTATTCGTGTCATGCCGCGGTGAAATCGGGAGAGCATCTCCCGCCCGCAACGATGCGCTGGCTCATCGAACGGTTGTTTGCAACCTCGATGCCTTACGTCTGCCCGCACGGGCGGCCGATCATCGTGAAAATCGAGACGGCCGAACTGGATCAGCGGTTCGGACGGGTGTAGGCACGGGAGCAACAGGAAACGCATGGAACGGGTGCTGTTCATTTGCACGGGGAACTCCTGCCGGAGCCCCATGGCGGCCGGGATTTTCAACCGTCTCGCGAAGCAGAGGAAAATCCGCGACATTGTGGCCGAGTCCGCCGGGGTGTTTGCGATGGAGGGCCTTCGAGCGTCCGCTTCGGCGATTACGGTGGCTCACCGGCACGGGATCAACCTCACCCGGCACCGTACCCGTCCGTACACTCCGGAAATCGGTGAACAGGCATCCCTGATCCTTACCATGACGGCCGAACAGTGGTACTGTGTGACAGAATCCACGCCGCGCGAGAAGACGTTTCTCCTCACCAATTTCGCCACTGTCGACAACCCCGGTATTGACATCGTAGATCCCTACGGGGGGTCACTGGAGACGTACGAAGAGGTGTTCGCGGAACTGGAGCGCGAGATCCTCCGCGCGTTCGACGCCATCGTAGAATGGGTGGAGGCCCACCCGACGGGATGAGCGTATGCGGAACGCGTCGGACCGGTGACCAACAAGGAGTCCCCCCCATCAGGCTCGCGTTGTTCCTCTGCATCCTCGCCGCCCGCACGGCGGCGGCTCCGTTCGGCCCCGGCGAACTCCTGGTATTCGACCTGAAATGGCAATTCGTCAGGGGCGGGGTGGCCACCATGAGCATCCACCCCGTTCCGGGCGACACGAGCCTGTGGCAGATCCGCACCCGCGCACGTTCTGTGGGGGTGCTGGATGTGTTCTACACCGTCCGCGACACCCTGAGTTCGACGATCCGGCGATCAACGCTCCTCCCCGTCCGCTACGAGAAACTCCAGCACGAGGGCTGGTACCACCGCGACAGCACCTACGTCTTCGATCAGGACCGGAATACCGTCGCACGGTTTTCCCGCGGGAGGCACGTGGGCGTGCTCTCGTTGCCGGGAGAAGTGCACGATATCCTCTCCTCGCTGTACCGCGTCCGCAGCTCGCCGCTTTCAGTGGGTTCCCATGTGTCTGTGCGCGTGTACGAAGGCGGCAAACTGTACAATGCGCGGGTGAACGTGCTGCGCCGGGAACAGGTTACGGTTCCCGCCGGCACCTTTTCCTGTGTTGTTGTCGAACCGATATTACAATCTGAGGCGATTTTTGTTCAGAGAGGGCGACTGTGGATCTGGCTTACCGACGACGCACGAAGACTTCCCGTGTTGATGGAAAGCGCGATTCCGGTAGGAACAATTCGCGCGGAACTTGTTTCGTTCCTGCCGACGTCCGGCACGTCCGGTTCCGGCACGTCGGCGTCCGGTTCCTCGCCGTGATAACCGTGCTCACGTTAACGG
>ERZ795050.5749-NODE-5749-length-10387-cov-31.505904_pt1 | contig 10387 bp, 10 predicted proteins | sample MGYA00375134_ERZ795050 | MGnify/ENA primary metagenome ERZ795050 (study PRJEB30179, sample SAMN05720221) | activated sludge metagenome | isolation source: Anaerobic digester | place: Japan | collected 2015-05-26 ... | reverse complement strand
GTTTCACCAAATCCGGGCACAGTCTGAAGGAACTTGAAGAAAACTGCTATATGCTGGCGTGCAATTTAGATTTAAGTCCTTCAGCGAGAAGACTCAAACAAATAAGTTTAAGTCTGCCAATTACTACTTTATCCCTGAGACGGTTTTGGATGATCAGGGCCTATACGATCACCTCTGGAAAAGGCGGGACTGGAAAGACGACCGTCACCGCAAACCTGGGCGTGGCGCTGGCCCAGTATGGGAGGGAGACCTGTGTAGTCGATACAGATATAGGCCTGGCAAACCTCGGGCTGGTGCTGGGTCTCTCCGAGACCCCGGTCACGCTGAATGAGGTCCTGACAGGTGAGGCACCGGTCCAGGATGCGATCTACGAGGGGCCCTACGGTCTCATGGTCGTGCCAGGCGGGCTCTCGCTCCAGCGCTTCCAGGACGTAGATCCAGAACGTCTCAAAGACGTGGTCTGTGATCTCACCGACATCTGTGATTTCCTGCTGCTTGATGCTCCAGCCGGAATCGGCCCTGATGCGGTTGTAGCGCTCACCGCGGCGGACGAGGTCCTCCTGGTCGTGAATCCTGAGATTGCCTCGATCGTGGATGCCGTCAAGGTCAGGGTTCTGACAGAGACCATTGGAGGCACGCCCGGTGGGGCCATCCTCAACCGGGCGGCACTGGAGAAGAGCAACACGAACCAGCGAAGGATCGAGAGAGCGCTCGGCGTCTCGATCATAGGCAGCATCCCTGAAGATCCCTCTGTGCGAGAGGCCTCGGTGGCCAGGATGCCGGTCGTTGTCAGATCACCAGCGTCAAAATCATCAAAAGCGTTCAGAAGGATTGCAGCATCGCTGGCGGCTATCCCTATTGAGGAGAGCCCCCAGGAGGTGCAGGAAAGATTCGTTGAGCGGCTTGCCCGCGCATTATTCAGGAGAGAACCTTGAATGACTGTGGATATTAATGCGATCATGATAGTCCTGCTCTCGGCGATCATAGTATGCCTGTTGTTTATCATGTACGTGATGTACGTGCGTATCCAGCAGCTCCTCAAAGAGGTGGAGGAACTGGCCGGCAGGATGGAGATAACCGGGAGCGAACTGGAGCAGCTGACACGAAGTGTGGAGGAGTACACGAAAAGCCGGAGGTAGGATCTCTCCTTTATTTAGACTGAAGTCTCAGGGTGGAGGAGCGGTCTGAAAGCGAAGATATATCTGCAGTTCAACCCTATATTCTTGAGACGGGGCCATAGGGTAGCCTGGCCATCCTAGGAGACTGGGGGTCTTCTGACCTGCGTTCAAATCGCAGTGGCCCCATTCCACTACTATTTTCAGTCTGTACAACCAGATAGTCTTCAGCATGAGGTTCTATCCGGGCTGCACGGAGTGTCTGATCAGTCGGGTCGAGTATGAGAGCCGGCTCTGCATCGACGATCCGGCGCGTGTCGCTGAGATTGTCGGTGCCTGCCGTGATCTCCTTCAGCGCATCGCTGCGGAGCCGCTACCCGCCCCTGTCATCGCGAGCCGGGTGCACAGGCTCGCATACCGTTTGATCGGCAACGACGACCCATATCGGTTGCTGAAGAGGGAGAACAATATGGAGGCGATGGCGGTCTGCAGAGGGGTGCGCGACGACCTTGCGACTTTCCGCGATCTGGCGCTTGCGTCGGTCATCGCCAACACCCTGGACTACGGCTCGGTGGCGCACACCGTCACCGAGAACTTTGTTGAGTTCTTCCGGCAGGAGTTTGCGGCAGGGTTGACCGTTGATGAGACCGAGGCTATGGAGGGGCTCACCTCCCGTGTGGTTTACCTCGCTGACAACTGCGGAGAGATCGTATTTGACGCCCTCTTTGCTGATCGCCTCAAGAAGGGCGGGTCGCATGTCACATTTGCCGTCCGCGGTGCACCGATCTTAAACGACGCGACCCTTGAGGATGCCCTGGCGCTCGGGCTCGATCGCCGGGTCGACCTGCTCACCCCGACAACAGACGGGATCGCCGAACTCGGCCTCAATCGCGACCTTGTCCCGCCGGCGCTTGCCGATGCTCTCGATCGCGCAACGCTCGTTATCGCCAAGGGCATGGCCAACTACGAGTCTCTCTCCGACGATCGCGACCTTCCGCCGGTGGCTTACCTGATGTCGGTCAAGTGCGGTCCAATCGGGGCTGATATAGGCATCCCGGTCGGTTCCCGGGTTGCTCTCCTCCGTGATTGAACCAAACTGACTGGCCGATGGAACGGTGGGGACTGCAACCACGAATGAGGAGGGATGAGTCCCGCTGTCAGGGTGGCTGGCATATTACCTGTGAGCCATACGTCCAACGTGCCCTGGAAAATAGATCCGGGACGGCGGACTGATCTGCTTCATCACCAGAAGAGGTTCCGGGACATCTCCAACGCCTCAATGGCGGGCAGTTTCTTCCCTGTCAGGAACTCGATCGCCGCCCCGCCACCGGTGGAGATATGCGTGAACCGGTCCTCGATCCCGAGCCGCTCGACGGCCGCGCCGGAGTGCCCGCCACCAACAACCGAGAACTCCACGCTGGATGCAGCCCTCAGGATCTCGTAAGTGCCGAGGGCGAACGGCTCCTCCTCAAATAACCCGGCCGGGCCGTTCACAACAACCGTCCCTGACGTCGTTATCACCTCAGCAAGTCTCCGGATCGCCTCTGTTCCGATATCGAGGACCTGGGCGTCTTCGGGGACGGCGTTCACCGGGTAGTCGACCCGCTCCCCTTCTTCGCGCACGGCGACTGAATCGGGTAGAACGATCCGGTCTCCGTGGACCTCAAGAAGTTTTTTAGCCCTCTCGATCTCGGCCCGGTAGCCCAGGTCTTCGATCAGCCGCTCGGATGACCGCCCGATACGGTGACCTGCCGCAAGCAGGAAGACGTTTCCGACCACCCCGACCACGATCACCCTGTCGGCCGTCCCGTGTGCAAGGACATTCTGTGCGACCGCGATTGAGTCATCCACCTTCGTCCCGCCGAGCACAAACGTCACCGGCCTTGGAGCGTCTGAAAAGACACGTGAGAGGTTTGTGATCTCTTTCTCCATCAGGAGCCCGGCCACCGATGGGAGCGCAAGCGGCAGCCCCACGATCGACGGCTGCGAGCGGTGAGCCGTCCCGAAAGCGTCGTTGACGTAGAACTCGGCCATAGACGCCAGTCTCCTGACAATGAGTGTCTTCTTTGCCTCCTCCGGCTTCAGGGTCAGGTTCTCCTCGGCGGCGAACCGCAGGTTCTCAAGCATCAGGACGTCCCCACGTTTCGCACCCCTGATGGTTTCACGTGCGCACCGCCCAAAGATGTCATCGACATAGGTCACGGGGCGGCCGAGCAGTCGCTCCAGTTTTGCCGCGTGCGCCTCAAGTGTCGTGAAATCCTTTTTGCCGGGTCTGCTCTGATGCGTCAGGACAACCAGTCTTGTATCCTCGAGAGCCTGCACCGTTGGCAGGTGTTCCCGAAACCGTTTGTCGTCCAGGATCTGGTTTGTAGAGGGATCGATGGGTGAGTTGAAGTCAACCCTCAGCATCACCGTTCCCGTCAGCTTTCCAGCATCTGCAAGGGTAGCGATCTCCACCGGGTATCACCAGTCTCCCAGATCAGGCGCTCCGTGCCTTAATCTTTTTCAGGCGGAAGAGCTCCTCGCGCTCCATCTCGTCGAGTCGCATCTTGATGAAATCTCTGGCTTCTGAAAGTTCCGGGATCACCTTGAACTCGAGCGCGTTCACCCGACGTTTGGTGCTCTCGATCTCGTCGAGCAGTCGTTTCATCGTCGTCTCGATCTCCGCTGCCTCGATGATCGCTTCGAGAAGATCCTCAAACGCCTCTGCCGTCTCGTCGATGACGGCGGAAGTCCCGAGAACCCCGTAGCCGCGGTCAAGCACGCTCTTCCGAACGGATGACGCCTCGATCTCGGGGACAACCACGCCCATGATGTTCTTGCTCTTGAGCGAGATCTGCGGAACGTCCGCCACCGAGAAGGCAGCGGCCTTCACCCTGATCGCACCCTCGACGGTCTCTGCGAGGGCGATCATCTCCATAGCACGTGTATACCTCTCGGCCACGACTCCTCGGCTGTCTTTTGCCTGCTGCAGCACCTTGAAGAACTCCAGGATCAGCCCATCGCGCTTCATCTTGAGGATGTTATAGCCGCGCTCCGAGAGTGTGATCCGCCGCTTGATGCTGATCAGTTCAGAACGGGTCGGCTTGATGTCTCGCAGCGCCATGGATGCTTACCCCTCTGCCTTCTTCCGGTATTTCGGGTGGTACTTCTGGATCATCGCGCGGTCGATACGCACGAGATGCTCTTCGGGCAGTGTCGAAAGCAGTTCCCAGCCGAGATCGAGAGTCTCCTCGATCGAGCGGTCCTCGTAGAGACCCTGTCTGACAAACCGGTCCTCAAAGAGATCTGCGAACTCAAGGAACATACGGTCGCGCTCCGAGAGCGCGTCTTTTCCGACGATGGCAACAAGCCCACGCAGGTCGTTACCTTCAGCATACGCGGCATACAGCTGGTCAGAGACCTTCTTGTGGTCCTCGCGTGTGTGCCCCTCGCCGATACCCAGGTTCATCAGACGGGATAGCGATGGCAGGACGTTGATCGGAGGGTAGATACCCTTCCTGTGCAGGTCACGGCTGACCACGATCTGTCCTTCGGTGATGTAGCCGGTCAGATCCGGGATCGGGTGGGTGATATCGTCGCCGGGCATCGTCAGGATCGGGATCTGGGTCACCGAGCCCTTGACACCCTTGATGATACCGGCACGCTCGTAGATGCTCGCAAGGTCGGTGTACATGTAGCCGGGGTAACCGCGACGGCCGGGGACCTCCTCACGGGCTGCGCCTATCTGGCGGAGCGCCTCGCAGTAGTTGGTCATATCCGTCAGGATGACAAGCACGTGGTAACCGAGATCGAACGCGAGGTATTCGGCGGTTGTGAGCGCAAGACGCGGCGTGATCGTTCGCTCAACGGCCGGGTCGTCGGCGAGGTTCAGGAAGACAACCGAACGCTCGAGAGCGCCGGTCTTCTCGAAATCGGCCATGAAGTAGTTGGCCTCTTCACGGGTTATGCCCATGGCCGCAAAGACCACGGCAAACTCTTCCTTCGATCCGGGCACCTTCGCCTGCCGGGCGATCTGGAGCGCCACATCGTTGTGGGGCAGACCGGATGCAGAGAAGATCGGGAGTTTCTGGCCACGGACCAGTGTGTTCATGCCGTCGATGGTCGAGATACCCGTCTGGATGAAATCCTCGGGCGATGAGCGGGCGTAGGGGTTGATGGCCGCGCCGGTGATATCGAGCCTCTTTTCGGGCACGATCTCGGGGCCGCCGTCGATGGGTTTGCCCCCGCCCGAGAGGATACGCCCGAGCATATCCCTGCCGACCGGCATCTTGATTGTCTCGCCGGTAAAGCGGATGCCCGAATCCCTGCCAATCCCGGCCGTAGCCTCGAAGACCTGGACAACAACGATCTCGTCGCTTGTATCCAGCACCTGGCCGCGCTTGACCGTGCCATCAGCGGTTATGATGTTGACGAGTTCGCCGTAGCCCACAGGTTCTGTCTTCTCGACAAAGACCAGCGGCCCTGCAATCTGCGTAATCGTTCTGTACTCCTTCATTCTCACACCGCCCTCAAGCCTTCGAATTCAGCATCCATATACTTCAAGATCTTCTCAAGTTCAGGCTTGTAGTCCTTGATGAACTTGATCTGGGGCAGTTCGTTCTTGCTCTTTATGCTGATGATCTGCTGGGGGGTCGCGCCAGCTGCCTGTGCGCTGCGAGCAAGGTCGGCGTAGCGCTTGATCGCCTTCATCATGTCGTACTGCTTGACCATCGGGCAGAACGTATCCACCGGGTCGTAGGCGTTCTGCTGCAGGAAGACCTCGCGGATCATCCTGGCCACCTCGATCGTGACCTGTTCCTCGTCCGGCAGCGCATCTGAACCAACCAGCTGTACAATCTCCTGGAGTTCGGCCTCTTTCTGGAGGATACCCATAGCCCATGTTCTGAGTGGATTCCATTCAGGTGAGACCTCCCGGTCATACCACTCATTGAGCCTGTCCAGGTAGAGCGAGTAGGAGTTCAGCCAGTTGATAGCCGGGAAGTGCCGGCGCTGGGAGAGTTTCGCGTCCAGCGCCCAGAACACCTTGACTATACGCAGGGTGTTCTGGGTGACCGGTTCGGAGAAATCCCCACCAGGCGGCGAGACTGCTCCGATGACAGAGACAGAGCCATCCGTCCCGTTCAAGTTGATGACGCGGCCTGCACGCTCGTAGAACTCAGAGAGGCGTGCTGCAAGGTAGGCAGGATACCCTTCTTCGCCTGGCATCTCCTCCAGACGGCTTGAGATCTCACGCATGGCCTCTGCCCACCGCGAGGTGGAGTCGGCCATCAGCGAGACATCGTAGCCCATGTCACGGAAGTACTCGGCGATCGTGACACCTGTATACACGGACGCTTCGCGAGCAGCAACCGGCATGTTCGAGGTGTTCGCGATGAGCACCGTCCGCTCCATCAGGGGTTTACCGGTCTTTGGGTCCTCAAGTTCCGGGAACTCGGTCAGAACCTCGGTCATCTCGTTGCCGCGTTCGCCGCAACCGATGTAGACGACGATCTCGGCATCCGACCACTTCGCCAGCTGCTGCTGCGTGACCGTCTTGCCGCTCCCGAATGGACCCGGGATGGCCGCGGTTCCGCCCTTCGCGATCGGGAAGAGACCATCCAGGATCCGCTGACCGGTGATCAGCGGGACGTCAGGGTTCAGTTTCTCTTTCACCGGACGGGGCACGCGAACCGGCCACCGCTGGAGCATCCTGATCTCGCTACCGTCCTCCAGGATACAGACCGTCTCATCGACCGTGAATTTTCCGGCCCTGATCTCCCTGATCCTGCCGCCTTTCATGGTGGGCGGGACCATGACCTTGTGGACGATGTTCGTCTCCTGAACGGTGCCAATGATGTCACCGCCTCTGACCTCATCGCCTTTCTTCACCGTGGGCACGAACTCCCATTTCTTCTCGTGGGAGAGGCCCGGGGCCGAGACACCGCGCTCGATAAAGTTGCCCATCGTGTTCACGAGCACCTCAAGCGGCCGCTGGATCCCGTCGTAGATACTGGTCAGCAGCCCCGGTCCGAGTTCAACCGAGAGTGAGAGACCCGTATTCTCCACTGGCTCACCGGGCCTGATGCCGGCGGTATCCTCGTAGACCTGGATGATGACGTTCTCACCCTGGATCTTGATGACCTCCCCCATCAGTTCCTCTTTGCCAACCTTAACCACGTCGTACATGTGCGCATCGAGACCGACAGCGGTTACAACCGGCCCGGAAATCCGCTTCAGGACTCCACGAGTCCTGTTCTCTTTTCTTTTCTCCATTACTTCCACAGATCAACACCCACCGATCTCTTGATTCTCTCTCTCATCGAAAGGCCGCCCTCTCCCTCTCCGATCGCGATCACCGTCGGCCAGACGGAGTTCTCGAGGGTGGTTCGAAGCCGCAGGGGAATTCGCTCCATGTCGCTGCCTTTCAGCACGAGGATGCCGACGTCCCTGTCATCCAGCACCTGGTTGATCTGTTCGACCAGCCGCGCGTTGGTCTCGGCCGCATAGGTCTTCCTGACACCCGCAAGCCGAAAACCGAGGATGAATCCCTCACTACCGACAACTGCGATCTCCATACTACATCACCAGGTAGCCCTTCAACCGCTCACCGGGAATGCCGGCCTCTTTGCCCCGGGCGAGGGCACGAAGGTTTGCGACCTCGTACTTCTTCTCCTCAAGATAGACGATGACGGGCAGGACGGAGAACGGATACCGTTTTGATATCCGCTCCATCTGGTCGAGCTGGACACGGGTAAGTGCAACCTCGATCTCATGGAGAGCGCTCATTCTCCGGATATCTTCAAGCGTGTTCAGGAGCGGAACCATCTTTACCCGCTTCTTTAAGGCGTCGATAAACTCGTCCCTGTCCTCAACCTCCAGGATCTGCTGCAGTTCGTCCACACTGAACGTGCCGCCAGGGATCATCATATCCCGAACATCCTGCTGGACATGCCCTGCCCTGAGACGGAAAAGGGTCTGGATGTTCCGGATATCGATCTCGAGGAGGATATACTTGAGGAATACGTTCCCACCCTTCACGCCTCCCCTTGCATCCTCGATGAGTCGGGCGTAGTAGCCTTTGTAGAGCTCGTTCTCCAGGTGAGCAAACGATCCGGTCTCCATTGCACTGCTGATCTCTTTCTCCAGGGTTGGATAGAACAGTTCCCCCTTTAGCGCCTCAACAACCCGTTCTGGAGACTCCTCGGTGAGAAGACGATCGAGAGCAACTTTGTCCAGTTTGCCGGCCGGGACCAGAACCTCTTTGATCTTGCCGGGGTACACCCCCTGCATCTTGCCGCGCAGGATGGTGATAACGTTCTGGATGTCCCAGCGACGGAGATAACTCACGGTGAAGTAGTTTAGTTCCCCCGGCACAAGTTCCAGGATCTTCTGGAACTCCTTGGCGAGGTTCCAGCTCAAGGCCTCCTCGACCAGGTTGATACCTGAGAAGGAGGTTCCGAGTTCATCGATCTCGGACCTGTAGTTGGTCTCGCCGATGAACCGGATGATCTCAGGCAGGCTCATGTTCAGCATCCGGAGATAATCATCGCGTGGAATCAGCCGCGATCTACGCACCCGCATGCGGGTGCAGGCGTAGACATAGTTGGTTGCAAATCCGCTACTTACCCCTGCCATATACGGACCCTCCTCATGTGAACAGTATATCTGACACGTCCTTCAGACAGGATTCCCAGATCTCATCCAGGAACGTACGGTAACTGTAGTCGATCTGCAGATCGCCGTCTTTGCTCTCGACAATGATGCCGCCGGGGATCTCGACCGGGCTACCAAGAGTGTAGCCCGACAAGTTCTTGCTTCTGGAGAGGATCTCCATTACAATCGGGGTATCCCGTTCGTTTGCGTGGACAACGCCTTCTCTGATCTCCTTTGCCGCTCTCTTCAGCAGAGATGTGAGCGCCTTCTCCTGGAACTCGGCCGGCAGATCACCGACAGCGGCAAGCGCGGCCGAGTAGACCTGATCGAGGACATCCTTCTGGGCGTTTAAGATCAGCCGCTTTACTGCCAGGTTCGCCGCGGAGGTCTCCTGGTTGATGATGTGGCTGGCCGCCCGTTCCACTTCTTCCTGCGCCGCGGTCTTGATCGCAGCAGCGCGCTCCTGTGCTTCTTTCAGGATCTTCTCTACTTCAGCCCGGGTCTCCGCCCGGATCGCCTCGGCCTCCCTTTGCCCTTTCTCCCGGATCTCGTTCACGACTGCTTCGAGTCCCATGGTCAACTCCATCAGAACAGAAGCAGCAGTGCAACCACAAGACCGAAGATAACAATTGTTTCGGGGATAACCGTCAGCAGCAGCACAAGACCGAATACGTCACGATTCTCCGCTGTTGCACCGACGGCTGCAGAGCCGATCGACAGTTCTGCAATGGCGGATGCTATGCCGGTCACACCGACTGCAAGAGCTGCGCTGAATGCCTTCATTCCTATCTGCGATGCCTGGATCATTTCAACGGTTACTTCAGCTGTGCCAAAATCTACCATTTCCTTATTCCTCCATAAACTTTGATCTCATACCGAAAGGATTGTACTTTATGCCTCCACCCTTGTAGAACTTGGTGAAGAACTCAACATAGTGGAGACGAAGTGAATGCAGACCGCCTCCCAGGATGCCAAGTGCTGTGTTCAACAGGTGACCCAGCAGGAAGACGAGTATGCCAAAGATGATAGCAATCACACCTACCGGGGTGATCGCATCAAGTTGGGGTTCTATAAGCATTCCAATCGCGATGTAGTTGACCATCATCGCGATTGCGACTGACGATAAGCCCACAGCCACAAGACGGGCGTAGGAGAGTACATGACTGAAGATCGTTGGAAGTTCCACAATCTCAAGCGGGTTCTCCTGCGCAATCCCGATGAGGCCGGCCACAAGCAGGACGGCACCCGCAACTGCGCTGGCGTTCAGTCCCATGAGTACAACCGGGAGCCCCGTAAGGTTGGGCATCAGCGGTATGGGAAAGATCGACCAGATCAGGAGCAGGATACCCCACATCACCCCAAGCCAGCCGGCGTTTGCGATGACCGCCTTTGTTGCGTGTTTGCCGTGGTGAAGTCTCCGCGCATTGGCAATGCCGAGAACACGCCCGAGCGTGACGTGCAGGATGCCTATCCAGATCGCAAGGATCAGGAGTTCGACCACCTGGGGGCCGTGACCGGTTGCGTGCCCCCCGATGTTGAGGTGTCTGGAGAAGATCAGCGGTTCCCACGGGAGCGAGTATCCCAGAAACTCGCTGTAGAGTATGCCAAAGACGATGCTTGAGATGCTTGCGTAGGTG
>ERZ795050.5746-NODE-5746-length-10397-cov-3.731773_pt1 | contig 10397 bp, 11 predicted proteins | sample MGYA00375134_ERZ795050 | MGnify/ENA primary metagenome ERZ795050 (study PRJEB30179, sample SAMN05720221) | activated sludge metagenome | isolation source: Anaerobic digester | place: Japan | collected 2015-05-26 ... | reverse complement strand
TCAAGAATGTCTGAGTTTGATAAAATATGGCTATATTTACAATCCAGACCACAAAAAAGCCATTAAACCCTATTCTTTTACTATATTTTCTTTGGCCAAATAAGAAGAAAGTTTTAGCCAATCGTTAATGTTTAATTCTTGAGCCCTGCTTTTAGGGTTTATGCCCGTTCTGTTAAGAATTTCTTCAGTTTTTTCTTTGTTTATCTTTAATCCAAGAGAAAGATTGTTGACCAGCTGTTTTCTTGGTTGAGAAAAACCGGCCCTGACTATCTTAAAGAAAAAATCATTCTTTTTCCTTTTTAAGGGTGTTATTTTAAGAATAGCGCTATCAACTTTAGGCTTGGGCCAAAAGCAATTCTTGGAAACAAAACCCTTAATGTCAGGCTGAGCATAATAATTGACGCTTATGGCCAAGAGGCTCATTTTTCCAGCTGGGGCGCAGATTCTTTGGGCGACTTCTTTTTGGACCAAAAGAAGAATTTCCTGGGGTTTGTTTTCTATTTCCAGCAGCTTTCTAATTAAAAAAGAAGTAAGATAATAAGGGATATTGGCGACAACCTTGTATTTTCCTTTTATCTCTGGCAAGTCCCTTAAAACATCGCCAGTAATAATTTCAACATTTTCCATCTTTTCCTGATTTAAAAGAGAAGTCAGGTTCTCGTCTTTTTCAATGGCAATGACTTTTTTTGCTGATTTGGCCAGTTCTTTGGTTAAGGCTCCTTTTCCTGGTCCAATTTCAAAGACAAGGTCATTTTTACTGATATTGGCTGTTTTAATTATCTTTTGGACAATGTTTTTATCAATTAAAAAATTCTGGCCCAAGGATTTTTTAGGCCTTATCTCTTGTGGTTTAATTGTGGACAATGAGCTTGACATAGATAATAGAAGGGATAAAATATAGGAAAACCGTTAAAGGTTATTTTTAAATAAAACGAGGCCTATTCTCAACAAAACTACAATTATTAATTATTGGCAAAGCCATCAAAAATTGGCCTTTTGTTTGATTTTGGCTGGATTTTGCTTGTTTGTCAACAAAGAAACCAGCCAAACAAAAGCAATAAGCCAGGTTAATTTTATCAATACTGAATCAGGATTGCAAGAACCGATTACCAGCATTCTAGCAGGGGAGAACAAGGTTTTAACAGCCATTTCCTCCCCTCTTTTTATTTCCTCTCAGTCCTTAGGGTCAATCTTTGAGGAAGAAGAAGACAATTCTATAATTAAATACACGGTTAAAAAAGGAGAAACTATCAATCAAATAGCTGATAAGTTTGGCATTTCAGCAGAAACCATTCTTTTGGTTAATGAATTAAGCTCAAGCTTGGTCAAGGAAGGAGATGAATTGATGATTTTGCCGGTAGACGGATTGCTTCATCTTGTAGAAAGCGGAGAAACAGTTGAAAAAATAGCGAAAAAGTATAGCGCTGAGGCAAAGAAAATCATTGATTTTAATGGGTTGTCAGACCAGGGCCAGGTTTTTGTGGGAGATATTTTGATTATTCCTGATGGGAAAATGCCTAAATCATCGCCAACCGCAGTAGCGGTTCAGGTTACTTTGCCTGATTCCTATTTCATTTCTCCTACTACAGGCGTTATTACTCAAGGAGCCCATTTCTCTCATATTATCAATGGAACGAGACAATATAACGCAGCTGATATTGCTAATTCTTTAGGAACTCCCATTAGAGCTGCGGCTGGCGGAGAAATCCAGATTGTCAAAACAGTTTGGCCTTATGGCAATTATGTCACCATTCTTCATCCTAATGGCGTAGTCACTTTATACGGCCACTTGAATGCTTTTGCCAAAGATATTTATTCTGGAAAACAAGTTTCCCAGGGAGAAATTATCGGCTACATGGGAAGCACCGGCTATTCTACTGGTTCTCATCTGCATTTTGAAGTAAGAGGAGCAGCTAATCCTCTCTTAAAATATCCAGTAGGAACAAGAATTAGTTATTAAAACCTCTTCAAGAAGAGACTTTTTTATTACATTCACTGCAAACTTTTGCCTCAGGAAAAGCTTTTAATCTTTCTAAAGGTATTTCTTTGCCGCAATTTTCGCACTTTCCATATTCTCCTTTTTCTATTTTCTCCAGAGCTAAATTAACATTTTTTAACTTGTTTTCTAAAGTATGTTCTACTGGCAAAAGGTTTTCATATTCTTCTACCTCATCAGCCTCTTCTTCCCAGCCCTCTCCAGGCACGTTGGGATAGCGAGTCTGCCAGTCATTAGCATTTTCTTGGTCAGCAAAACAAGTCAACTCTTTTTTTAATTCTTCTCTTTTGTTTTGCAAAACAATTTTTAATTGTTCAATTTCTTTTTCAGTAATCATAAATAGTTAAAAATAAAGTAGCCGATGATCGCCACTACGGCTAATATTATAATTCTTCTTATTATTTTAAATTTCTGGCTCTGTTTCTTCGTCATTGCTTTTTATTTCTAAGTCATCCAAGTTGAAATCAGCTGCCTCTTCTTCAAGTTTGTCTATCTTGGCATCAGCCTCGGCAATGGCGTTTTTGATTTCTTTGGCGCGATTGGATATTACTTGATATTTTTCTCTTAATTCTGTCCTTTGTTTTTCAGCTTTTGCCAGAATATCTTCAGTCCTCCATCTTTCTTCTTCAATGGCCCTTCTTTTCTTTTCTAGCTCTCTTCTTTCTTCTTCTATTTTTCTGATTTCTTCAGGGTTGTCTATAACCACTCCTCCTCTTTTTTCTAGCAATTTTATTTCTTCCTCAACACTCTTTTCTTTTAATAAAATGTCAGTAAGGGTTTCTTCTATCTGGTCTTTTTCTTTGGTGTTTTCTATCATTTTCTCTTTTATTTCAAAAGCTTCCTGGCCTACTTTTTCTAGCTCAAGAAATAATTTTTGGCGGGATTCTTTCAAATTAATTTTTTCTCTGTCTCTTCTTAACATTTCCAGCTCAAGATTCAGCTGTTTTTCTTTGGTTAAGATTTTTTCAAAAGCCAAAACGCATTCTTTAAGCTGCAGTTTTAAAGATTTAATTTCATCTTCTTTTTTATTCTGTTCGGTTTCAATCATGTTCCTTTCGTCTTCAATTTTCCATCTTTCTTTTTCCAGTCTTCTTTTTTCTTCCGGGTCATTCGTGGTGGCTTCTTTGTCTTCAATATGTTTTTTAATCTCTTCTACTCTTTTTTTTCTTTCAATGATAAGCTCTAATTTCTTTTTAGCTCTTTCAATTTCTCTTTCAATCTCTTGCTTTCGTTCCTCAAAAGGCATCTTTTCTTCCAAAACTTTTCTCAGGTTTTCTTCTATTTCAAAAGTAAGATCAGTGATTTTTCTTAATTTTTCTTCAGCATTTTCTTCTGTCTCTCTTTCTTTTATTTCTCCGGTCGTCACTTCTTCCACTTCTGGCTCTGGCTCGGAAAATATCTTTTCTTTTTTAATTTCAAGCTCTTCTGTTTTTTCAAGAGACGGCTGTTCTTCTTCAATCTTTGGCTCTTCCGCAACAGGAATCTGTTCTTCCGCAACAGGAATCTGTTCTTCAATAACAGGAATCTGTTCTTCCGCAACAGGAATCTGTTCTTCAATCTTTGGCTCTTCTGTTTTTTCAAGAGACGGCTGTTCTTCTTCAATCTTTGGTTCTTCCGCAATAGGGGCCTCTGCGGGAATAGGAATTTCTTCTTCGGCTGGCAATGGCTTTTCTTCAATCTCCGTGTCTTTTAATTCTATCTCTTCAGGAGAAAGTTCTTCTGTTGGCGGAGGAGGAGGAACAAGTTCTTTTTCTGTTTCTTCTTCAATCCAAATTTCTTCTGGTTCCTCAAAGTTTCCTTGCTCTGCTGCGGCTAGGTCTTTTTTCAAAGTTCTTATTTTCTCGCGATTTAATTTAAAAACTTTATTTTCTTCACTCATGTTGTTTTGCTTCCTTTAATGATAGATTAATTCTACCCTGTTCGTCAATAGATATTACTTTTACTGGAACAATGTCTCCTACCTTTACCACATCGCTTACTTTATTTACCCTCTTCTCTGAAAGCTGAGAAATGTGAATCAGTCCTTCTTGGCCTGGCAGTATTTCTACAAAAGCTCCAAAATCAAGGATTCTTTTTACCTTACCGCGGAAAACTTCTCCTACGGTTACTTCTCTGGCAATGTTTTTTATCCATTCTAGGGCTTTTTGAGCAGACTCTTCTTTTTCTGCTGTGACGCATATCTCTCCGCTTTCCTCAATGTCAATAGAGACATTGCAAGCATCAATTATTTCATTGATTACCTTTCCTCCCGGACCAATCACTTCTCCTATTTTTTCTGGATTGATTTTGATTAGATATATTCTTGGCGCATAAGGAGAAAGTTGTTTTTTTGGTTCGGGCAAGGTCTCTGCCATTTTGCTTAATATCTCTGTTTTAGCCTTTTTTGCTTGTTCCAGCGCTTCTGTTAATATCTGAGAAGTGATTCCTCTGATTTTCAAATCCATTTGTAAAGCATTGATGCCATTTTGAGGTCCAGCTACTTTTAAATCCATATCTCCATAATGATCTTCTTGGCCCTGAACGTCAGTAAGAATTTTGTACTTTTTTTCTTCAATGTTTTTTGATGAGTTCATTTCCATCATTAATCCCATGGCTATTCCAGCTACTGGTTCTTTAATGGGTACTCCGCCATCCATCATCGCTAAACAAGCAGCGCAAGTTGAGGCCATTGAACTTGAACCATTAGAGCAAAGCACTTCTGAAACCAGTCTGATGGTATAGGGAAAGGATTCGGGTTCAGGAAGAACTGCTTTTAAAGCTTTTTCTGCTAGCATGCCATGGCCAATTTCTCTTCTGTTTGGACCCTTCATTGCTCCAGTTTCTCCTACGCTGAAAGGAGGAAAGTTGTAATGGTGTATAAATCTTTTCTTTTCCCTTGTTTCCATTTCTTCAATTATTTTTTGGTCTCCCGGAGAGCCCAAAGTAAGGAGAGAAAGAACCTTGGTCTGGCCCCGACAAAACAAAGCTGAGCCATGGATTCTTTCAAAGAGCCCGGTTGCGCATTCTATCTTTCTAATTTCATCAAACTTTCGACCATCAATTCTTAATCCTTTTTCAATTACTAAATTATGAATAGCCCTTTCTCCTTCTTTGTCTAAAAGGCAAAGTCCAGGGCTTACTTTTTTTTCTTCTTCTTCGTATTTGTTCTTCAAATAATCCTTGAACTCTTCTTTGAAATTATCAAAATTGATAAGAGAGCTTTCTATTCTTCCTTCAATAAAGTTTTGTACTTCTTTTTCTAACTCTTCGTCTTTTTCTTTTTCTTCCAGGACTATCTTTTTCTTTCCTGTTTTTGCCGCTATCTGTTCTTGGAAAGCGAGCAGTTTTTCTTGCAATTCTTTGGTTTCCTCAATGGCTCGGATAATGTCTTTTTCTTGAGCTTGGTCAAACTCTCCTTCCAGCATGTTGACCCAAAGAGTATTTTTAGGTTCTCCTCTTAGAGAGGAAAAAAATAAATCAAACTTTTCTCTTTCTTCTTTTTTAGGAAAGATTGTCATTTTCTCGCCTATTCTTACAGGAGCTACTGGTCCATTCCAAGGAATATCAGAAATTAAAAGAGCCAGAGAGGTAGCAAAAAGACCCAAAACAGCTGGGTCGTTTTCATTGTCCCAAGAGAGACAAGTGGCAATAAGTTGAACCTCTCTCTTGAAATTGTCTGGGAAGAGTGGCCTAATTGCCCGGTCAATCAGCCGAGAGTTGAGAATAGCTTTTTCGCTTGGCCTGGATTCTCTTTTTAAAAATCTTGAACCCAAGATTTTGCCAGCAGCATAGTATTTTTCTTCATAGCTTACAGTTAAGGGGAAAAAATCAGTTCCTTCAATTTCCCTTTTTGCCATTACAGCCGTGGCCATTATAATCGTGTTGCCCATTTTGGCCAAAACTGAGCCATTAGCTCTTTCGGCCAGATCGTTTATCTCTACTTCTAATGTTTTTTTATCGTTAATCTCTAATTTAAAGAGTTCTGATTTCATGATTTAAGGCCGAGTTTCTTAATCATGTTTTTGTATTTTTTTTCATCTGTTTTCTCTAAATATTTAAGAAGTTTTCTTCTCTTGGCCACCATTTTAAGCAAACCTTTTTTGGAATGAAAATCTTTTTTATGCGTTTGCAAATGAGCAAGAAGTTTGTCTATCTCTTCTGATAAAAGGGCAATCTGGACTTCTGCTGAGCCAGTATCTTTCTCATGTGTTTTAAACTTGTCAATTATTTTTTCTTTTTCTGTTGTTGAAATCATATTTTTATTATTTATTTTTCTCTTGTGCCCCGTGAAGGACTCGGACCCTCAACCTTGAAGTTAAGAGCTTCCTGCTCTGCCAATTGAGCTAACGGGGCTTAAGGAACCTGCTTGAAAAAGTAAAGAGGCCATTCCATCTGTCCTTTGGTAATAAAGGCTACAAATTCGTAAACAATAAGCCAAGCAGCGTAAATCAATATCACACCGACAACGCCATAGGTCAATATCTTTTTCCCTTTTTCTACCTTGCCCGGGTCTCCGCCTGCGCTCATTATGGTTATTCCGCCAAAAGCAAAGATAAGAGCAGCAATAGGAGGGATTAAAGTAAAAAGGAGGAATTTAATTACATTGTTTATTAAAACAAATAAATCGTTAAAAGTGCAAGGTTCCTGGTTTTTTCCTCCGCAGGGAACTAATCCTTGGCCCAAAACCGGAAGGGCAAAAAGCAAAAAAAAGAAAAAAGGGACAAGATATTGTTTGGTTTTTGGCATAAGCTTTTTTGAGTATAGCGGTTTTAAATAAAAAAATCAAGGTGCCCCCGGCAAGATTCGAACTCGCACCACTGGTTCCGAAGACCAGTACTCTATCCGTTGAGCTACGGGGGCTTATTGTTTTTTAAACAGCTTTATTCTGAAAGGAGGCACTTTGTCTTGGTCAAAGATAAGGCGGTTTTCTATCAATTCTTTTTTATTGTTTGATTTTATTATTTCTTCAATCGGGCTCAGTCTTTTAATAAAAATAGGGGCTAGGGAAAGAATGATAAGCCAGCCAATTGGTTCAAAGTAGTTTAATCCTCCCTTAAAAGTAAAGAAAATTCCAAAAATCAAGGAAAGAATGGTGCCTACAGAAGCTGTCCAGATAAGGGTAAAAACAACAGTGGGAATTAGTAAAATGAATAAAGTGGTGGGAGAGAAAGCCATAATTGCTCCAATTAAAGTTCCCAGGCCTCTGCCTCCTTTGAATTTAAGAAAAATTGACCAATTGTGGCCAATTATGGCCATAAACCCAGAAAGGACCTGGACCGTTACCGGAAAATTGTATTTTTGAGCAAGAAAAACCACCAAAAAGCCCTTACCAACATCAAGAATAAATGTCAAGACGCCTTGCCATATGCCTACATTTTTAACCACATTTGAGCTAGAACTTTTTCTCCAGCCAATTTCTAAAATGTTTTTGTCAGAAGTAAGGCGAGAGATGATATAGGCAAAAGGAATGGAGCCGAGAAGATAAGAAAAGATTAAGAAAATAAAATAAAGAAAGTATTGATTAATCATTTAAATAGGTTTTGTTCTTTATATTTTTAATTTGTTCGGCCAGTCTGTCCCGATGGGCTAAAAGAATTAAAGGCGTGGCCGCAAGAGCAGGATAAAATATTAATATATTATATGTATAAAGCCAGAAAAGAGCAAATACTTCGCCAGCCAATCTTCCAGCCACTTGGTCAGAAACAGCATGTTTTAAAAATTTTTTGTTCAGTTTTCTTCCCGCTAAGATTTCAAACAAAACCATAAAACAGAAAATCAGGATTATCCAGCCGAAAAACGCTTTCCAGTCAAAGTAAAAAAGAATACCCATTAAGCTGGCTGCTCCCCTGCCCCCTTTGAACTTAAGAAAAAGGGAATGATTGTGTCCCAAGACAACAAAGAAAGCAGCCAAGGCTGTGGCCAAAGAAGTGTTGATTAAAGATTGAGCCAGGTAAACAGATAAAACTGCTTTACCTCCGTCTAAAAGAAAGACGAGAAAAAAAGCAATAATGCCTGTTATTTTTCCTTTTTCTTTGCCAGCCACTCTTAAAGTATTCAAAGCTCCAATATTTTTTGAGCCAGCCTGACGTAAATCTTTTTCTTTAAAAAATAATTTATTAATTATCAAGCCAAAAGGAATGGAGCCGAGAAGATAAGAAACTAAGATTACAATAAAGTATTTCATATTATTCTTGTAATAAGGCAATAATAATTGTGCCTGGTCCGACATGGGCGCCGATGACAATGCCAGACATGTTTATAAACTCTATCTTCACTTCTGGAAGGTTTTCTTGGACCATTTTTTCTAAACGTTTAGCTTCTTCTATATTGTCAGCATGACTGATGGCAGCGAGATATTGACCAGGATTTTTTTTAATCAAATTTTTTACTTCTTTAAACAAGGCAGTGGCCGTATCTTTGGCTTGCATCTTCAAGTTAGCTGATTTGACTTCGCCATTTTTAACTTTTAAAATTGGCCTCATGCCCAACCCTTGCATTTTTTCCAAGATTCTAGCCATGGTGCTGTTTATTCTTCCTCCGGCCTCCAACCATTTAGGATCTTCTAGCATGCCAAAAAGATGAACCCTGGGAAGCAATTTTTCTAAGGATCGGAAAATGTTTTCAGAGCTCTCCCCTTTTTCTATTAATTTTGCTGCCCTGATAGCCAAAAGAGCTTCACCTACATCAACATTCAATGTGTCTAACACAAATATCTTTTTTTGCGTCTCTTCATCAAATAGTTTTTTGGCCTGAACAGCAGAATTAAATGCGCCAGATAGTTTTGAGCTGAGAGTAAGACAAATTATTTCTTTATCCTGAGCCAAAAGGTTGTCATAAGCTTTTTTGTAAGCACCTATTGCCGGCTGGGATGTTTTGGGAAATGATTTTAGTCCTTCTTTTTGGGCAATTTTCATTTTTTCATAAATGTTGTTTTGAGAAACATCTTTTTGCTCCGGCCAGTCAACTATAAAAGGAATGACTTCGGCGATTTTGTATTTTTGAATTAATTCTTGAGGCAAAGTTGAACTGTCTCCAATAATTAAACCTGTTTTATTCATATATTTTTTCAATTATGGATATAATAACCAAGGACCAATGTTCCAGGGCCAAGATGGCCCCCCAAAGGAACAGCAAATATGTTCAAAAAACTTGTTTCTACATTGATTTTTGTCAACAATTCTTTTAATTTTTCTGCCTGAAATTTATCGTTGGCATGAGTAATCCCAGCAGTTATTTTTTTCCCAGAATTTCTTATCTTCCTGGTGTTTTTTTCAAACTCTTGGAAAATAACTTCTGACAATTCTTTGACATTCTTTTTAATGCTGATTAAAGCAATTTTACCCTCTCTTAATCCAAACAAGGGCTGAAGTTTCATTCTTTCTGCTCCTTTTTGAATAAAATGAGGTATCCGGCCACTAGCTTCTAGCCATTTTCCTTCGCGGTAAGCTCCTATTAGTTTAAAGTTTTTAATCTCCTCGCTTAGTTTATTGAGGACTTCTTGCGCCTTAACCCCTTGTTTTATTTGCTTTATGGCTTCCAAAGCCATTAATCCTTGACTGGCACTACCGTTCAAGGTGTCAAAAATATGAATCCTGTCTCTCCATTCAGCGCTTAAGAATTTTTGCGCCTGAAGAGCTGAATTGTATGCTCCAGAAAGTTTTGAAGATATGGTAAAGCAAATTACTTCTTGGTAATATTTTAATTTTTTTTGAAAAGCTTTAAGGAACTCATTTATTGAAGGTTGAGAGGTTTTAACAAAGAAGATGGCTCCTTGTTTTTCCGAGGCCTCCATTTTTTCATAAATATTTCCAGGAAACTGCTCTAGTTCTTGCAAATCTAATTTAAAAGGAACAATAGAAATATCGTTTTCTTTAATTATTTCTTCAGGCAGGTCAATGGCTTCGTCAGCAACAATGCCGATTTTTTCTTCCATATTATTTCATTATCCAGCCAACAATCAAGCTTTCTGGGCAAGCATTGATGCTGGTTACTGGATCAGTAATAGTTACAAAAGAGATATCTGCTCTTTTGAATTTTTTAAGGCTACTCTTGAGCTGTTCGGCCTGCTCAGGATTGTCTCCGTGAGCAATTACAGCTCTGATTCTTTTTCCTTTCTTGATGTCTCTGGCTGTGCTGCGGTCTATTTTTTCGAAAAGAACCTCAGCAAAGTTTTTGGTTTTAACTTTTCCAATTGGAATCATTTTTCCGTCTTTCATTTGCGCCAAGGAAAATATTTGTTTTTCTTTTGGTTTAAGCCATTGGTCTGTTTTTTTCCACCAATTAACATTTTCCAAAATAGCATAAACATTTATTTTTGGGATACTTTTCTCTAGCCTGGCCGCTATTTCTTTGGCTTGAAAATGCTCTTTTATCAATTCAATTGCTTCTAAAATCAATAAAGACTGGCCAGCGCTGATATTTT
>ERZ795050.5744-NODE-5744-length-10401-cov-10.840131_pt1 | contig 10401 bp, 11 predicted proteins | sample MGYA00375134_ERZ795050 | MGnify/ENA primary metagenome ERZ795050 (study PRJEB30179, sample SAMN05720221) | activated sludge metagenome | isolation source: Anaerobic digester | place: Japan | collected 2015-05-26 ... | reverse complement strand
GACTGGGAGTGGAACACCGTCACGAGCACCGTGGCCAGGATGGCCATGGCGATCATCACCTCCAAAAGGGTAAAGCCCTTTCGAGAAGCGGCACACTGCGCGAAGGGTCCAGGGTCCAGGGTCCGGGGTCCGGGAAGAAGGTAAAATCCCCTTTCTTTTCCCCCTTTGCAAAAGGGGGACACGGGGGGATCTGATCTCTTGCCGCACACACTGTTTTTCATGTTCGTTCCGTGCCGGTCACCGGTGCGCTATCTGGACTTCTGCCACACGTCCACGTAGGAATCCTTCACCTCGAAGGTGCTCAGGAAGGGCTGGAAGATCAGGGTCATGGTGCGCTCGTCGTCGGCCAGGTGGATCGCGGCGGGCTGGACGTAGCCGTGGCTGAAGAAGCGGATGACGACCTCCCCCTGGTTCTTCTTGCCCTCGTCGGCGAGCGCGACGTCCGCGATGCGCACGCCGGGCGGCAGCGGCCGGGCCTGGCTTCGGCGGATTGTCCGGACCTCCGCCGTCATGTCGTCCCGGGTGTTCCAGACCACGCGCCGGTCGAGGTCGAGGTGCAGGAAATGGTCGACCTGCCCGCGGACGGCTTCGGCCTTGAGCTCCCGCGCCGCGCCGGAGAGGTTCCGCACGGCCGAGCGCATCCGGTCGCTCGTCAGGGTGTCCTGGACCCTGGGGACGGCCAGCAGCAGGATCACGCCGATGAGGACGACAACGACGGCGACCTCGATGAGGGTGTAGCCCTTCTGGCCGGGCGCCTTTGGAATACGGACGGGTTTCATTCTCCGGGCATCTCACCGCCACGAACTTGCAGAGGGTAAGAGGGTGAGAAGGTGAGAACGTTGGGAATGCTTAGAGCCGGCGTTCGGTGCTGCGGCATATCCAACCTTCTCACCCTCCTACCTTCTCACGTTCTTTCTTTCGTCAGTCCTGCGCCCAGTTCGTGATGTCCTTGTTCTTGCCCTCGCCGCCGGGCTGCCCGTCGGCGCCGTAGGAGATCAGGTCGAACTCGCCCTGCGTGCCGGGGCACAGGTAGGCGAAGTCGTTCCCCCAGGGGTCCTTGGGGACCTTGCCCTTCTCGAGGTAGCCCCCCTCGCGCCAGTTCCGGGGCACGGGCGGGATCGTGGGCGCTTCCACGAGGGCCCGGAGCCCCTGCTCGGTCGTCGGGTAAAACCCGTTGTCGAGCCGGTAGAGCTTCAGCGCCGTCTCGATCCCCTCGATCATGATCCGGGCCTTGGCCTGGCGCGCCTCGTCGGGCCGGCCCATGATCCGGGGGATGATCAGCCCGGCCAGGATGCCCAGGATGACGATGACGACCATCAGCTCGATCAGGGTGAAGCCGCGGCTTTTGCGCCGTGGGCCCTTTCGCAGGGGGATCCGCAGTCCGCTTTGCATGTTCGCACCTTTCCGTCCGGCCGCGATCACCGGACCAGCTGGTTCATTTCGAAGATGGGCAGAAGGATCGAGACCACGATGAAGCCGACGATGAGTCCCATGACGAGGATCATGACCGGCTCGAGCAGGGAGGTGAGCATCGTGATGCTCGACTCCACCTCCTTCTCGTAGGCATCGGCGATCCGGTAGAGCATGGGCTCCAGGTTGCCGCTCTGCTCGCCCACGGAGATCATCTCGACGGCGATCGCCGGGAACAGCCCGCTGCGGGCCAGCGGCGCCGAGAGGCTCTGCCCCTCCCGCACGTCGTTGCCGGCCCGGCGGACGGCGTCGCTGATCAGCGCGTTGCCCACGACGTTCCGGACGATCTCGAGGGACGCCAGCAGCGGCACCCCGCTCTCGAGCAGCGTCCCGAGCGTCCGGCTGAAGCGCGCCACGGCCATCTTGCGGTTCATCGGGCCGATGACGGGAAGCCGCAGCACGATGCGGTCCCGCAGGGCCCGGCCCCTCTCGGTCTTCGAGAGGAAAGAATGCAGCGAGACGGCGCCGGCCCCGACCCCCGCCACGATGAGCCACCAGAACGTCTCCAGGAAGCGGCTCACGCCGATCAGGACGATCGTGATGAGCGGCAGCGTCTGGTGCATCTCGTCGAAGATCCGCGTCACGTTGGGCACGACGAAGGTGACCAGGAAGAACAGCACCACGCTGCCGACGAGAAACATGAACAGGGGGTAGGCCAGGGCCGCGCGGATGCGCCCCTTGAGGGCCTGCTGCTTCTCGCTGAAGTCCGCGAGCCGCTCGAGCACGAGGTGAAGCGTGCCGGAGGCCTCCCCCGCCCGGACCATGTTCAGGTAGAACGCCGGGAAGACCTCGGGGTAATGGGTCAGGGTCTGCGAAAAGCTGCTCCCCTCGTTGACCTCCTCCTTGATCTGGGCCAGGATCTTCTTGAGGTGCGGGTGCGAGGTCTGCGCGATCAGGGTGTTCAGCGACTGCACGAGCGGCAGCCCGGCCCCCAGGAGGGTCGCCAGCTGCCGGGTCATGACCGTCACCTCCCGCGCCCCCGCTTTCCCGAACAAACCGCCTGCGCGCCGCTGCAGGAGGCTTTCCTTCTTCTTCCCCGACGACTCCAGCAGCTCGATCAGGTAGATGTTGCTCTCGCGCAGCTTCTGCCGGGCCGCACCGCTGCTCTGCGCGTCGATGATCCCCTTGAGCTTCTTGCCCTTCTCGTTGAGGGCGGTGTATTCGAATACGGGCATAAACAGGCTAACCTGCAAACATTTTGCCAAATTCCATAATGAAATCCGTTTATCACAGGACCGGGGCGATTGCAACCGAAGCACCCGTTGCACCGGCCGGATGGGTCGCCGCGTCACGGAACTTGCATGAAAGCCGGTGGACGACAAGCCGGGGAGGCAAGGTGAGGATAACGGCAATTCTCCTGATCATTGCGCTGGCGGCGGGCTGTGCCTCGCCGCCGCCCACCATCGACCGGGGCGAATACCAGAATTACCGCTACGGGTTCATCGTGCAGCTTCCGCGCGAGGGCTGGGAGAGGACCGGCGCCGTCCCGGAGCGATTTGCCGCCGCCCTGGTCCCCGAGGCCCCCGAGAGGCTCCTGCTGCTGCTCCACAACCCCGGGACCGGAGGCCTGATCGCCGTCCGCGGCGGCTCCCTGGTGCTCTCCTACGAGAACGCGCTGAACCTCCAGGAGCGGCTCTCGGGCTACATCGAACCCTTTCTGGATCAGGACTGGCGGCTGATCGTCCGCGACGGCACCGGGGGCAGGGGGGGCTATGCCGTCGAGCACTGCGACGCATCGGGGCTGCAGTGGCGGGAGCGGCCCGCGAGCAGGCCGCCGGCCGGCATCCGGCACGCCTCCCGGGGTTATGTCTACCCGCTCAAGGGCGAGGCGTGTTACGTGACCTTCATCGTCTTTTCCGAACCGGACACCTTCGATCGAAACGCGGAGGCGCTTGACCGCATGGCGGGCACGTTTTCCAGCGGGGAGGTCTTTACGACACGGGTGTACGGCCGCTGAGATCCAAAGGGTCAGCCCAGGGTAGGGGGCTTCGGCTTTCCCGATCCGGGCGTGCCCCCCCCGGCAATCGATGCCTTTTCGAACGCCCGGTCAACGAGGGCGACGAAGCCTTCGAGGCTGTCCTTCGCGGCCTCGCACTGCTCCGGGGTGACGAGATCCCCGTGTTCGGCCTGAAGCTGTGCCGCCAGCCGTTCGAGCTCGATCTGGCACTGGATGACCTCCCCGAGGTTGTCGCTCTTGAACCCCACCTCCAGCATCGCGGCCGAGAGCCTGATTTTCTTCAGCGATTCGATCGTTTTCACGGATTTCCCCCGGTCACGCCGTTCAGTCCTTCCTCTCCAGGATCACCGACCACGAGGAGATGCGGCCCTCCGGGGAAAACAGCGCGCCCCGGTTGAGGTAACGCCCCGGCGTCTCCTGCAGCAGGAATTCCATGCCGGTGCAGCGCCGGTCGAGCGACGTGCAGGCGGACAGGATGGCGTTGCCGACGACGATGAAGTGCCCGCGGAGCGTCCCGAGCGCCGGGTTGTGCGATTCCCAGCTCGTGAAATCGGCCCCGGCGGCGAAGGGCACGATCCGGTAGCGGTTCTCGATGATCACCGGGCCGCCGTCGAGGGCGATGCGCATGCGGCCCTCGTTGAGCCATTCTCCCGGGCGGTGCGCCACCCGGGTTTCGCCCTCCAGGGCCGCACGGTTCATGGCCTCGTCGACGTATTCCCCTCTCGCCGCCCAGAGGCCCTCTTCGAACAGGTAGGTGTGCATCCGGCAATCCGCCTTCATGGTTCGTGTCGCCGCCACTAGTTAGCAAGTCCTGCGGCTCGCTGTCAACGGGGAATGCGGGGCGGCGGGGGTCGGGGTTCGGGAAGGGGGCCGCCTCTCAGACCGGCAGGAAATCCGGTCGTTGCCCCAGGGGGCCCGGGAGTGGTATAGGTGCATCTCCGCATATCGGGGCAAGGAGCAGTGACGTGACCGGAACCTTGGTCAACACGGCCGCCGTCGTGGCGGGGAGCCTCGCAGGCGCGGTCATCGGAAAGCGGCTGCCCGACCGGGTCAAGTCGATCGTCATGCAGGCCCTCGGCCTCTCGGTGGTCCTCATCGGCCTCCAGATGGCCCTGTCGGGCACGAGGCCCCTGCTGGTGATCGGGTCGCTCCTTGCCGGCGCCGTCACGGGCGAGCTCATGAACATCGAGGGGGCCGTCGAAGCCCTCGGCAATTGGCTCAAGCGGCGCTTCCGGTCGGACTCGTCGACCTTCGTCCAGGGGTTTGTCACGGCCTCCATCCTCTACTGCACAGGGGCCATGGTCATCGTCGGCTCCATCCGCGACGGCACCGTCGGCGACCCGTCCATCCTGTACGTCAAGTCCCTCCTCGACGGGGTGGCGTCCGTCGCCTTCGCCTCGTCGCTCGGCCTGGGCGTGGCCTTCTCCGCTCTGTCGGTCCTCGTCGTCCAGGGCTCGATCACGCTCCTGGCCTCGCAGCTCACGTTCCTCCAGGAGCCTGCCGTGATCGAGGCCGTGACCGCAACGGGGGGGCTCCTCATCCTCGGGATCGGCCTCAACATCCTCGAGATCGCGAAGATCCGCGTGGGCAATCTTGTCCCGGCGCTGGTCTATGCCATCGTGGCCGCGATGTACGTCTAGGGTCCAGGGAAGGATGAAACGGAAAAGGCCCCCGAAACGGGGGCCCTTTTCTTTTCCCGATTTTGTCCTGATGTCATCCCGGGGGTTCGCTGAGCAGGATCCCGTGAGCCGAATGCATCCGCCGGATCTTTTCCGCCCGCAGCCTCTTTTCCTCCTCGGCCTTGCACTCGATGCACAGCGTCGCCGCCGGGGCGACCTGCAGCCTCTTTTCGGAGATGGGTTTCCCGCAATCCTCGCAGATCCCGTAGCTCCCCTCTTCGATCCGCTTCATCGCCTCGATGAGCTCGAGCACGGATTTCCTCTCCCGGTCCTTGAGGGCATACTCGGAGAGGCGATCCGACTCGAAGGAGGCGAGGTCGTACATGTCGGGAAGAAGGCCGTTGAGATCTTCCGCGGGGAACAGCGGCTTTCCGTTTGACTTCAGAATCTCTTCAATCCGGTGATGCAGCAGCGATTTGTAGCGTTTCATCTTCACCGTAGCCATCGTCGCACCTCCTTATCGGGGCCTTACCAAAGCAATAGGTCTGCCAGGAGGCAGGCGGAGGGGTATTTCTTTCTAATCTATCGTTATGAAAGGGGAAAATTGAGAAGCGCCCCCGGACGGAGAGGCAGGTTACGGCTTTGGTCTGCGGCCGGAATGTGGAAAAAGCCGTCGGATGCGATCAGGTGTTTCGATATAAGATGCTGATATTAAATGATAATAATGAATACGACATTTTTGTCGTCAAAGAGGACTGAAAAGTCGTGCAATTCTGTATGGCGGCGGCAAAAAATGTCGCAAGGGTTGGCTCTATGCCCTGTGTCCTTTCAGCTTTTCCTCCAGCCTGCGGGCCATAAGCGACAGGGGGTAACTCATGGCGAAGTAGAGGATGGCGACAACGAGCCCCAGCTCGAAAAACCGCAGCGTCGTGGCGGCCAGGATGTTGTAGGTCTTGGTGAGCTCCACCATGGCGATGACGGACACGAGGGATGAGTCTTTGAACAGGGCGATGAAGTCGTTGGTGATGCCCGGCGTTGCGATCCGCAGGGCCTGGGGCAGCACGACCCACCGCAGCGCCCGGTTCCGGGACATGCCCAGCGACAGGGCCGACTCCATCTGGCCCTTCGGCACCGCGTTGATCCCGGCGCGGTAGAGTTCCGCCTCGTAGGCGGCGTAGCACATCCCCAGTCCGATAAAGGCCGCGGCCAGCGGCGAGAGGGTGATCCCGATGTTGGGGAGGCCGTAATAGAGGATGTAGAGCTGGACGAGCAGCGGCGTTCCCCGGTAAAACTCGATGTAGGCCGTGGCGAAAGCGGCCATCCACCGTGTCCCGTAGAGGCGGACGAGGGTCAGAAAAAGTCCGAGCGTCGCGGCGATCGCCATGGAGACGACGGAGATGCCGACGGTGATGCCCGCGCCCTTGAGCAGGGTCGGCAGGAAGGTGACGAGGGGGGCCTTCCGGCTCTCCTCGAGGTCCACCGCCCGGGCGCCGGCCTCGAGCCGGTCCCGCAGTCTTTCCTGCGCTTCGTTCCAGAGCCCCCACTTCTCGTAGATCGCCCGCAGTTCCCCCGAGCGGTGCAGCCTGATCAGGATTTCGTCCACGGCCGCCTTGAGCTCCCCGTCGGCCCTTCGCAGGGCGATGCCGTACTCCCCCTCGCCCGCCGGGGGGCCGGCGTACCGCAGGGCCGGGTTCGGCTTCGCGTAGTAGGCGGCGATGGGCGAGTCCATCAGCACCGCGTCGATGCGCCCGATGACGAGGTCCTCGTAGGGCTCGGCCTGTCCCGTGTAGACGCGGATCGTGACGTTCGGGACCGCCTGGAGAATCTCCTGCGCGACGCTTCCCGACAGGGTTCCCACCGTCCTGCCGCGCAGGTCGCCCATTTCGCGGATGCGCTCCTCGTCCTTCCGGACGGCCAGCTGCGTCGTGTAGATGTAGTAGGGGAGTGAAAACAGGACGACCTGTCGCCTCGAGGGCGTGATCTCCAGGCCGTTGAGGGCGATGTCGAAATCGCCGCGCTCGAGGGCCGGGATGAGGCTGTCCCAGGCGTTCTGGGCCTGGCGGGCCTCCACGCCGAGCTCCCGGGCGATGGCGCGGGCCAGGTCGACCTCGAAGCCGATCAGGCGCGAGGGCCCGTTGGGGTCGGGGAAGACGTACGGGGCGCCGCCCTCGGCGTCGGACCCCCAGAGCAGAACGCCCCGCTTCCGGATCTGCTCCAGCGTGCTCGGGGCCTGGCCGCGACCCGCCAGGGCGATCAGGAGGACGAGCGCGACGGCGAGGGACAGGATGCGGAGAGGTCTTCCCATGCTCAGCAATTCTTCTCCTCAGATGACGCCCGCGGCCTTCAACTCGTCGAAATCTTTTTCGCTGATGCCCGCCTCCATCAGGATCTCCCGGGTGTGCTCGCCCAGTGCGGGAGGCGGTGTCCGCCAGCCCGGCTGATCCTCGCTGAACTTCAGCGGAAATCCCGGCTGCGGGATCTGCCCGTCGACAGGGTGCTGCCCACGAAACCACAGCCCGCGGTGCCGAATCTGCGGATGCTCCAGGGCTTCCTCCAGGGTATTGACGGGCGCGTAACAGATCTCCCGCGGGTCGAGGGCACTCACCCACTCGTCCCGCGTTTTCGTCATGAAAATGGCCTGAACCTCCTCGATGATCCTGTCCTGACGGGGAGGCGGGGCGTGCTGCTCCGCGGCCAGATCCTCCCGGTTCACGGCTCGGCAGAAATTTTCCCAGTATTTCCGCTCCCAGCAGCCCAGCGAGATGTAGCGGCCGTCCTTCGTCCGGTAGACGTTCCAGAAGGCATATCCCCCGGACACGAGGGACTCACCCCGGCGGGGCAGTTTGCGCTCGTGCATGTACTGGCACATCGAGAGCGTGAGGTAGGGGGTGAGGCCGTCGAGGATGGCTGCATCGATGTATTGTCCCCTTCCGGTTCTCTCGCGTCGGAGAAGGGCCGACACGATGCCGAGGGCGGCATTCATCCCGCCGGCTCCTGCCCCGGCGATCTGGATGTCGGGGACGGCCGGCGCGCGGCCCTTTTCGCCGATGAGACCGAGGATTCCCGACAGGGCCAGGAAGTTGATGTCGTGGGCCGGGATGTCCCTGTAGGGCCCGTCCTGGCCGAAGCCCGTGATGGAGCAGTACACGATGCGCGGGTTGACCCGGGCGACGTCGTCGTAGCCCAGCCCGATCTTGGCGAGGTTTCCGGGGCGGGTGTTTTCGACCAGGGCATCGGCCCTCTCGGCGAGTCGGAGAAGGATCTCCCGGCCGCGGGGCTTCCGGATGTCCAGCGTGACGCTCTTCTTGTTGCGGTTGATCATGTGGAAGAAAATCCCGGTCGTCTTCACCAGTGGCGGGATCGAGCGGCCCGGCTCCCCGACCCCGGGGGGCTCGATCTTGATCACGTCGGCCCCGAGATCGGCCAGGATCTGCGTGCAGAGCGAGCCCGGAAAGACGGCGGACAAATCCAGGATGCGAAACCCCTGTAGCGGAAGACTCAAGGCGTCTCTCCTTTCATCATGCGTCGATGTCTCGAGACCCGCGGGCCCGCTGCTTCAGGACCCGGGCGTGCCGTTCAGTGCCTGATTCCCCTGCATTCGCGCGTCGGGGCCTGTCTTCAGGGCATGTGGATGGCCCCGCCGCAAATGGTCATGGCCGCTTCCATGACCGCCTCCGATACCGTCGGGTGCGGATGGATGGCCCCTGCCAGCGCCTCGGCGGTCATCCCCATCGTCATCCCCAGGACCGCCTCGGCGATCATGTCCGTGGCGTGGGGGCCGATGATGTGGACGCCCAGCACCTCGCCCGACTGCCTGTCCGCGATGATCTTGACCAGGCCCTCCGGTTCGTTGAGGATCAGGGCCTTGCCGTTGCCCCGCAGGGGGAAGCGGCCGACCCGAATCTCGCCACGCTCCCTGGCGCTCTCCTCCGTGAGCCCCACGGAGGCCACCTCGGGGGTTGTGTAGATGCACGACGGGACGGCCTTGTAGCGCATGGCCTCGCGATGTCCGAGGATGTTCTTCACGGCGCATTCGCCTTCTGCCGCGGCCAGGTGGGCGAGCATGATGCCGCCGACGACGTCGCCCGCGGCCCAAATGCCGGGGACGTTCGTCTCCATAAACTCGTTGACGACGATGGCGCCCCGCTCGTGCCGGATGCCGACGGTGTCGATGCCCAGGAGCGAGAACTCCGGCTTTCGGCCCACGGTGAGCAGGACCTTCTCGGCGCCGACCGTCTCCGTCTTGCCGCCGACGGTGTAGGTGACGATGTTCCCCGTGTTCCCGCGGTCGATGCCCTTCACGGCGGCGCCGGTGACCACCTTGACACCGGCCGCCGAGATTTGCTTCTGGAGCACCGCGGCGATTTCCCGGTCCATGCCGGGGACGAGCCCGGGGAGCATCTCGAGGATCGTGACCTCGGTCCCCATGGCGGCCAGGAACTGGGCGAACTCCACGCCGATGACGCCACCGCCGATGACGGCGACGCTCTTGGGCAGCGTCTGCATGGCCAGGACCTGGCTGGAGTCCATGACGTCCGGGCCGTCGGCGCCCACGACCGGGATCCGCGCGGGTACGGATCCGGAGGCGATGAGGACCGCGTCGCCCTGCACCGTCTCGCCCGTTTCGCGGATCTGCACGGTCCTGGCGTCCGCGAAGGAGGCCGTTCCCTGGATGACCCTGACTTTCCTGGCCTTCAGCAGGGCTCCCACCCCCCGGGTGAGCCTCGCCACCACCGCGTTCTTGCGCGCCATGACGGCGGCAAAGTCGATCTCGAAGCCCCTGCACTTCACGCCGAACGTCTCGGACTCTTTCATCGTCCGGACGACGGCGGCGGACTGCAGGAGGGACTTGGTGGGGATGCACCCCCAGTTGAGGCACGTGCCGCCGAGGGCGTCCTTCTCGATGAGCGTCACCTCGGCGCCCAGGCGTGCCGCGCGGATCGCGGCCGGGTAGCCGCCGACGCCGCCGCCGATGATCGTCATGCGGATGTTGTCGGCCATGGGGAGGTCTCCTTTTCGGTCACGTCACGTTGTCGGCAAGACGGAGTCCCCCTCCTTTAAGCGAAATCCTGCCGGACCGCAACAGAAAAGCGGGTCGGCGCCCGGCGCTCAGCTGCCGACCTCGGACCAGGTCTTCTTGATCTCCCGGTAGCGGGTCTTGCGGGCGGTGACGAACCGCTTGCCGTTCCAGGCCCGGACGGCGAGGGTCAGATCGGGCGGGTCGATCGTGTAGACGTTGTAGGCGGCGGGCTCGCGCCGCAGGCGCGTGGAGAGCGTCGGGGCCTGGGCGACGAGGATGTGGGAGCGGATCGTCTCGTGGTGGCTCCGGACGTCGTCGGAATACCCCACGTGGTA
>ERZ795050.5739-NODE-5739-length-10404-cov-10.729153_pt1 | contig 10404 bp, 9 predicted proteins | sample MGYA00375134_ERZ795050 | MGnify/ENA primary metagenome ERZ795050 (study PRJEB30179, sample SAMN05720221) | activated sludge metagenome | isolation source: Anaerobic digester | place: Japan | collected 2015-05-26 ... | reverse complement strand
ATTAGATAAATTAGCTAAATATGTTCCAACTACAGAATGTGCTATACCACTACCATCTCCACCGATTCCTCCACCTATACTACCAGATTCGCCAAGTCTTACCTATGCACCACCGATATATAATTTACCAACATCCATCCTATCTAAACTAGCTACTGCATATTGCTACGTAGATCCTGGTACTGTTGGATCTGATGAAATCTTTAAGAATTTATTAGGACCAGCGAATAAGAACAATCCTTTGTCTGATAACTAGGTTACTGATTTGATACTATTAACAAAGACGTTACTCATAGTAAAGGCAACTTTATAATTGGTTCCTGAATCAGATTTTACTCTGGAATATATACCTAAGGACATTAATTTTGTCTAAGTCTAACTTGGGTTAGTGTAGGATGAAATTATTACAGAATCAGTATATTCGCCTGTCGTTCCAATAAAGTATTCAGAATTCTGTTTGCTTCCCTTTTGATAGCCTGAAGCTGTATACATTACCGACCACAATTCTACTGGTGTACCAGTTCCAATACCACCTATAATCGATGCTTCTAAATTTCTTACTTCTAAGGAATAAAATATGGTTTGCTTTGGAGGTACAATTATCTGGGCAGAAGAATTAGTATTAATATAGAATAACAACTCCCGATTATTACCATATGAAGCAGTATATTGAATGTACACCTAGCTAGGCTTGCCACCTTCTTGCTATATGAAACTTCCCGTTGCAATAGATGTGGTTCCCCATTGGTTAGCTTGAGTGTTAAAGCCATCATAAGAACTTGTGAATAATGAATACATCTATGGATGTGAACTAGTATCGTAATTGAATACACCCTAACTATTTATTAAGTCCCAATAAGATGAAGTAGTACTCAATCTTATCAAAGCATTTGAAGAAGAATTTTGTAACCATTGATCTTGGATACTCCATCCACCAATTTGACCTGCTGATGAACTGATAGAACCCGAAATGACCGCATTTCTAGCTGTTATATTACCATCAATAGCAGAGAAATTTGAAGTTGATATTGCTAAACTATTAGTTGCAAATTGAATAGAACCATTGGAACCTACAACACTAAAACTTACTCCAGCACTACTAGTGCCCATATAGATACCAGTTCCACCATAAGTTGTAGCGTTTAATCCTATAGATTTAATAGTTCCAGAAGAAAGTGTTATTCCAGGTGAATATAATGAAGTGTCGCCAATGTTCCAACCACCTATTAAACCAGATGTAGCGGATACTGTACCTGACATAGATACATCACCACCAAGAACTGAGAAGTTTGGAGTCTTAATTGCAATACTACTATTACTAAACCACAAATAATCTGCACTTCCCGATAATCCGAATCTTACTCCATTACTTCCCGAGCCGATATAAATACTATTAGCTGGGAGCCAAGTCGTTGTGTTAAACCCTAAAAAGGTGTTATTTGTGGTGGAATTAAGGTGTACATTGCCGCTATATAATTCATCTGGCCCAATAATCCAGTTAGATATTGTACCACCACTATTGGCTACTATTTTTCCTTTTAAATAAGCATTATCTGAATATAAACCATAACCATTTAAATTTCCACCTAAAGAAGCATCTGTAATCCCAGTTAATTTGCCAAGTCTAACTTTGGTATTAGTAGAAGTAACTTCACCACCACCTCCACCATAAGCTTGTGCACTACTAGAAACATCGTTATAAATATCAATATATGGTCCAAATTCTGCATTGGAAGTTAAATATATTGACCCCTTTCTATCGGGATCTGTTTTATTACCAACTCGTACCCACTAAGTTCCCATTTGAGATGCAGTAGTAACAAAATTTTCCCAAGTTAAACCAGAATTTGTAAATGCAACGGATGCAGTAAGATTATAATTACTCCAACTAGAAGTTTCTACCTAGGCTATAATATCCCAATTCGTTATACTACTACTACCTGAAGTTATCCAACGTCTTGCTCTAATTATATCGCCTGAATAAAATGGCATATTACTGCCAGAATCAAAAGTTAGATATAATTTAACGGGAGATGTAATTGATTTTGTTATATTAATTGCTTTTGCTGCATCTGAAACCCAAAGAGATCCATTTGTTGCACGAATTTGATTTATTACATACTACCATACATTTAATTGTCCTCTAACGGTAATATCGTCAAAAATTGCTTTCCAAATAGATGAAGTAGAGTTATCTGGAAATTTTATATCCTCACTCCAAATTTTATAGCCATACCCCATAGGATATGCGGAATTAAAGTATTCTGATTGTTGATATGATCGTGTAGTAAAGGTTAAAGAATGAGTATTTGAAATACTTTTAGTTGCGTAAAGTAGTCTGGCATTGTTATCATATATTGCAAAAGGAATAGAATCTTGCCCTACTCCAGAATATGCATCCCAAATTGTGGCTGCTGAAGATCCTGTTCCTATCCAAAGACTACCACTAACAAATGTAGGTTGTATTTTTGCCATTATCTTGATTCCTTAAAAATTGTTTTAAATTGTTTGTGTTTCATTACATAATAATCTCCCATTTTCATATAAAAGGATTATTTTATTAATTATTGTTTAATTGTTTATTTAAAAACAATTTTTTAATAAATTCCTTCAAAATATGAAATGTACTAAATTTTTTATTATTTTTATTTTCTAATATTTCAATTCTCTTATTAAGTTCTTTAATAGATTCTAATAAAAAAGGAATTAATTTAATATATGAAATTTGTTTATATTCTGTTGAATTTTTTTGTGAAACCATCTATGGTATAACCTTTTCTACCTATTGTGCAATCATTCCATAATCTAATTTTCCATTTTTATTCCAAGTAAATTGAACTCCTTCTAATTTTTTAATAGTCTAAAGAGGATTGGATATCTTAACAATATTTGATTTTAATCGTATATCAGAGTTTTCAAATAATGTTCCTGAAATATGTAAATCCCCACCAATAGTGCAATATTTTTCAATTAGATCCCAATCTATACCACTCTTAGTAATTGTTAACCCATCAGAACATAATACATTATAATCTGAAGTCTAAAAATTAACTTCAATATCTGTCAAATCTAGCAATTTAAAACTTTGATTGTTTTTTTGCTTTAATTTACTTGAGATCTAAATAAATTGAGACATATATTAATTTAATTCCTATTTAATTTATAATTCATTTTGTATTTTAAATACCAATATTTAATTATTGGATTACAACATTATTGAAAGAAAAAATTCCCTATATTTCATTTTTTTCTTAGATTTTATCTTTTTCGTTATAAAGGGGATTTCTAATTTGAAGAAATGTATGCCCTAAATTATCATTTACCGTATTATATATTACATATTCCTATGTAAAATTTTTTGTATTTGTATAATTTATAATATCATTAGAAGATTTTGTAAATCCTCCATTAATTCCATCAATTATAAAGAAAGGCTAAAAAGATTCTATCATCCATTTTGGACATGCAAAATACAAAAATTCATCAGGATTATTGGCAAAAAGCTAAAATTGACTAATATAAGATTTAGCAAGTTGTTTATATTCTAATGAGTCAATTATTTCTTGAAAATTCTATGAATTATTAGCTACTCCTGCATATATATAATTTCTAAAATAAATATATCCATATTTTCCATAAGAAGGATATCCTTTATTGTATGTTACTATCTCTAATCTAGTTGATTTTGAACATGCAGGTAAAGTTATAGATCTTACATTATAATCCAAAGATCCTGATTCATACTAAATCCAAGTTTTTTCATCTGGATATTCTGCATAACTTAAAGTATAATATTGCTCACCTAAGGTTTCATAAGTAGGATAAACTGACCACGATATAGTTCTTGAATGACTATCCCCAATTATATATTCTTGTGTAGGTTGAAATTTATATCTAAACTAAACTGGAGTATTTTCAAATTGAGAAGATGCTGTACCATTAATATACTCTACTTCTAATTCTGAAGTTATTATTTCACTTGCGGTAATTATACTAGTTGTTATAGAACTACCTGAAATTGAACCTGAAGTTTTTACACTATTAGGAGTTATATCCCCTAAAGAAAGTATAATATGAACTGCTGAAGAAGGATCATTGACAATGGATTGAATTCCATCCTGTCCAATAACCATAACATAATTCACCCCAGAACTACCCATTGAAGATCCCGCAAATTGTGTATCAAAAGCGGATTCTATTATAGAACAATTGGCAGATTCTTTTTTAATAATAGCTCTTCCAATTAATATTGCATGACTTTTTAAAAGAGGAGGAACAATTGGGATGCTAGCCTATGCTTGTGCCTATTGCATCGTATCATATTGCTATGTTCCCAAAACAATTGCAGTTTTAGTAGCATTATTTGCAACAAATCTATATATCCAATTAACATTAAATTTATTAGGATCCAAAATCATTAATCCACTGTTTGTGTCATTATAATGCAAATTATCATATGAATTAGTAGTTATAAAAGACCAAGTACTTGGATTTCCATGCAAATACCAAAGAGAAGTTTCATTGGTTTCACTATTTGCAAATGATAATTTTATTTTCTATGTGCCATACCAAACATAACCTTCTGTTGAGGTAATATAAGGAGGTTTTGTTGATTGCTATAAAGTGCTTGTAGATTCCCCTAGTAATAATCCTCCAGGCTATATCTAAAATTTACGAGTTTTAATTAATCTTTCTGTTAATTTATTGGGAATTCCTTTAGACATTTCAAACGAATCAATATAATAAAAATTACTACCAGTTCTATATACGGTTAATATGGGTATAACATTACTAAAATTTATTTCATCCATCTAATCATTACAATATAATCCTTGCTAATAACTAAATTTAATATATGAAACTGCTTTGTCCGCTATTCCATGCAACCCACTATTTCCATCAAATACGATAGAATTTGTAACTGCAAAACGATACAAGGGAGGATTATACAAAGGATTATCATATACTAAATATTCAGCTGGACCAAGAATTAAATACCCCTAACTGGTTGTTTCTATTGAAGGCATACTTAATATACCAGCATCATATTGCCATTCATCAAAATATGTATCTATTAATTTTCCTAAATTATAAGTTGAAATTATCTAGGTTGTTTGCAAATATGGAATATCATAAGCATTTAATTCTACTTCTCCTGTCATTTTGTTTATTGAAGTAACAAAGGAAGAATCATCTTTTCTGCTACCTCCTATATATACAATTTTATTTCCCTATATTTTATATAATGGTATTTGAGATTGAAGATTTAAATTATATTCTTGATGATAAAACTATTCAGGAGAATATCGTCCTAATGCGTCTTTTGGTTTAAATAATAAATTTGTGGTCTATCCTGAAAAATTTAATATTGGCAAATCCAATGATTTAGTTATGGGAAATATTGTATTATCAATTAATTCTATATTAGATAATAATTGATAAGCATTGTTATCAAGTGTATTATTGTAAAGAACCTATAATGAATTAAAATGTCCAGAATATATATCTACATCATTTATAGTAATATACAATGGTACAGTATCACTAATTTTAATTAATTCAGGCTATTTTAAACTATTTTTATAACTATATGAAATTGCTATCTATAAACTATTAGTATCAGTGGAAGAAGTAATTAATTTTTCTAAAGATCTTATATCATAATTTCTCCATTCTAAATCAATAGCTATAGGAATATATATTTTAGAATAATCATTATCAAAAAAGTGAACTTCTTTAGTACCAAAAATTCTTTGATATGAAGGAGGTAATATGCAATTTACTAACTAATAAAGTTGTATTTCATAATATTGTTGATTACTATCTGAAAGTTGATAATATCCTGTAAATTCGGAATTTTGTGCTGATCCTTTAGATAAATTAAAATGACCATTTAATGTATAATTTCCCTCTTGCAAAGAAATTGTAAATGGAGTCTAAGATTTTATTTTTATATAAGAATTATCATTTTCATTTGGTTCTAAAGAAAAAATTGCAGGAGTATTTGCACCTTTAGGTATAGAAATATCAAATTTACTGATATCAGAAACCCTAAATTCAAATTTTTCTGATTCTAATAACATTTTAGAATATGTAATATTAGGATTATAATGAAATATCTAATACTATTGATCCATTATAGATGAAGAATAAATAGAACCACTAAACTATAAAACTTGTATATTGGCATTATAAGCCTATCCAATAAAAGTATATGAATTTTCTAATTTAATAAATGAACCACTATTATATATACGTGTGTTATGTTCATCTATTTTTAACAAAGAATTATTTTTTGCATATAAAGTTCCTGAACCTTTCATAGAACCACTAAAAAATGAATTACCTCTGTGATCAAATTGCATACGAGTAATTAAATTTGTAGAAAAAATCTATCCCTATAAATAATCAAAAGTTATTGGCTATGTAGATAATTTATGGCCAATAAAAGCATTTTCTATATTACAATTAGTTAATATTGTATTTTTAACACTTAATACATTTATACCATTGTTACTATTAGTTATAGAAATATTTTTATAATATTCATTTTCATTTAACAAAAAATTGGTAAATGCCTCAGGTCTTTTTATTTCTAAATCTTTATAAGAACCAAAAATTTCAAAACCGTTAGAATTAAATTTTAATTGTTCCGAATATATCTATCCTTGATCTCTTATATTAATAGATCCTGAAAAATAATGAGTTTTTAAAGAAATATTTGTTGCTCTTTTAATTTTAGAAATATACTATATCTGTTTAATACGTGATAAATCGGAAAACCCTAATTGAGTTATATTTAAAATGGTATCACTTTCTAAATAAATAGAATAAAAATCTTTTAAATCTTTACGTGGATCAAATATCCAATTCTCTACAATTAATTTATTTAAACCCTAACCTTCCAATAAAGATATGTTGCTATTAGAAACATTTCCTACTGATAATATGCCTTTTTTTATTGTTACCTAACCTTTATCTAAAACAACTAAATTATTTGAAGAAGTTAATGATCCATAAAAATTTCCTAAATAATTTGTTTCAGTAATATTAGTAGAACCACTAAATATTTGATTAAATGCAATAACATGCGAAATATCATTAGTTAATTTATAATTTAAAAATTTTTCATAAAATACACTATGTGTAATTGAAGACGTATCAATGTTTAAACAAATAAAATCATTATGCTATTTCTAGATGGAAATATTTGATATTGTAATGTACTAACATTTATTAACAATATCTTGTTTAAAAAGTCTTTTCTAATCTACATTGGCAATTATGTTAGGTTTAGTTCTAAATCTTAAAACAGAAGGAGTTTTTTCGTAGGGATTTACATATATTTGTTTTTGATATTTAATATTTGCCTTCAATCTTTGATTTGGAGGAATTGAATTTCCATTACTATAATTGGAAAGACATCCTATAACAACAAATGTACCAAATCCGACAGGGTGATTGTCATTTATCTATATATAACATCTTATCATCATTCTCTATCTATATTCTGTAACTACAACAGGAATGGAATGACCATTTTTATCTAAGAAAAAAACATTTAAAAGAGTATCAGGTTCAAAACAATTTCTTCTAATTCCTATTAAAAATGAATTTTTTCCTTTTCCCAAATAATCAGGCATTTCGGATATATAAATGTATTCATTATTATAATCCTCTATAAAAAAAGTTGTATTTGCTAAATATATTAAATCCTGATTATTAATTATTGTCATAAATTATCCTACTAACTCCATCTTTATATGTTATCTAAATTCTTTCTTCTAATAATTCTTTCATAGAGTCTAAATGAGATATAATTATTAAAGTTTCATATTTATCAGCAATAAATGCCAATATTTTGTTAAAATAACTAATATTCTAATAATCTAATACTCCAAATCCCTAGTCTATCACAAATATTTTTGCTTTTGATTTATTTGTAATAGTAGACAATGCATGTCTGATAGCCAAAGATATTAAAAATTTTTCAAATCCCGAACAAGTCTATACTAAATAGCTTTTATCTGCATATACAATATTAATATCTATTGATTTACCATCTAAAATAAACTAAACTGTAAAATTAGTTACCATGCTTAATATATCATTAATCTAATTTTCTAACTATATAATAATATTAGAAATAATATAATATTGAACTCCTGTTCTGCCAACTATTAATTTATATTTGTCTAATATTTCTAACTATTCTGAAATTTTATTAAAATCTCTTTTAATTTTATTATTTTGTTTTATTATCTAATTATTTGAAGACTAGGTTATTTTATTAGTTAATAATTTCTACTAAAATAATTTTTTTGTATTTTTTAATTTTTGTAATTCCTACTATAAAACTAAGATTTTCTAGTTTAACTCTTTATTTTTCTATATCAAATTTTGATTAATATAATATTTTTCCTAAATTCTTTTAAGCTAATCTAATTTTTCTTTATGTTGAATTAATATTTTATTTAATTCAGATTCTGCAATAATATTCTAAGATCTTTTTTTCAATAACTAATTCTATATGTGAACAATCTAATTATCATATAATTTAATATCCTAATCCAAATTTCTTTTTTTCTAAAGAAGCTATTGTATATTATTTATTTCAGAATTAATAGAATTAATCTATTCAAGAATTTGGGAATATCGTTTTTTTGACTAAATTGCATCCTTTGTTAAAGGATTATTCATACAATACGGACAATTTTCGTCATACTATAATGTCTATAATAACTACATTTTTTTACTAATTTCTTTAAATTCATATTTTTTCTATTGTAAATAGCGTTCTAATTCTTTATAACGATTTTCAATAATAATTAATTTTTGACTCTATTGTCTTTTTTTATCAATTGCAATATTTTTAATTATTTCACGAATTTCAGTTATATCTTGATCTAGATCAATCCTTATTTTTTTAAGTTCTTCTATTTTTTCAGTTTTCTATTTAATTATTATTTTCTATTTTTTAATTTCGGCTTTTATTTTTTCAATATCAATAACTTCAGTATCTTCTAATTGCTTTTGTGATAATAACTATTTTAAATTATTCTATAAAAGCTAAATTGTCTATATTGTTTCTTCTAATTCTTTTGTATCTGCTTTTATTGCCTATGACAACTTTTTATTTTCTATTTTTTTCTTTTGAATTATATCTAAAATTTTCTAAATATCAATATTATTTAAATATCCTTTAAGATATTTAGATTTTTCATTAGCCTACTAATAACAATTATCAAAAATTGATAAATTTAAAAGAGAATTTAATAAATTTTTTCTATTTGAATTAGTTGATTCTATAAAAGTATTGGTATTTCCTTGTGTTGAAAAAAATGTAGCTGTAGCATCTTCATATTTTCCAATATAACTCTGTATAATTGCATCAGTAGCAAATCTATCTGTCCCAGATAAATCAATTATTTCACCCTATTCAGAATATGTATAAAATTTGCATTTAACTACAACAGAATCCTATTTAGGTGATAATTTTCCATATCTTTCTATAATATAAATTTTCTAATTTATTTTTATTGTCAATTTTCCAAAAAATTCTTTTTTATTTTTGTTCAATAACGCAGAAGCTTTAGATGCTCTAGGAGATTTATCAAATAACATGAACAATAATATGTCTATTAACGCAGAATTATGCGAAACAATACCATTAGAATAATACTGTTTCACTTTCTAGACTTGAATATCCATCAAATCTTTTTTCTAACTTAATATCTATAAAGAAACAATTCTCTAACAACCATTTATAGTTTTAACGTATTGTCCTGGATATAAATTACTAGCTTTAACAAATTTGTTATTTTTGCATTTAATTTTATGATCGGGGGAACATATTAACTATAATCCCGTTTCCGTTTCCAATTTAATCATGTTTGAATTGTAAGCTGTAATCTAACAAGCCTAAATCTTCTTATAACCGTAAGGAGTGTTAACCTTTATTCCAATATCGCCATATTTCTTAAATATATTGTATATTTGATTAATGGTTACTTTCTTTTGTGGTTCACTTAATTCTTCGGGAATAAATCCCAACAAATTTATAATTTCATCTTCGTCATACTAAATATCAATAGTGGTTGATGGATCTACACATTTCCCTGATCTGTTTTCCCCTGTAATACCAAGTATGCCCTTACTTTCTGTGAAATCAACTACGTTGTTTTCTTCGTAACTAAAAAAGTTACTAAATTCTAGCTTCTATACTGTCCATAAGTTTGGAACTTTAGCAGAAGCCTACACCTTAATGCTTTCATTTAGTTTCTTGTTAATTTCAAACATTTTCTTTAGGTGATCTTTAGGAATTAACAACTTCACATGCTAGATGTACTATCTCATAATGGATTCTTGATAAGCTACATCGTTTAGATTCTATAATTGATACTT
>ERZ795050.5736-NODE-5736-length-10407-cov-3.617465_pt1 | contig 10407 bp, 10 predicted proteins | sample MGYA00375134_ERZ795050 | MGnify/ENA primary metagenome ERZ795050 (study PRJEB30179, sample SAMN05720221) | activated sludge metagenome | isolation source: Anaerobic digester | place: Japan | collected 2015-05-26 ... | reverse complement strand
CGCCAGCACCGCACAGCCGGGTTCCAGGTGATGACTGCAATCCGAAAACGCGCAGCGCGGCACGTAGGGCGCGATATCCGGAAAGTACGCATCAATTTCCTCCGGCTCCAGGTCGAACAACGCCAGCGCGCGGATGCCGGGAGTATCGGCGACCCAGCCGCCGATCTCCAGCGGGATCATTTCAGTCACCGTCGTGGTGTGACGACCTTTGCCGGTCGCTTCGCTCACTGCTTTGACCCGGCGCCCTAACCCCGGCTGGAGCGCGTTGAGCAGGCTGGTCTTGCCCACTCCCGAGGGGCCGACCAGCGCGCTGAGTTGATCCTTGAGGCTGGCGCGCAGGGCCTCGATGCCGACGCCGGTGCTGGTGCTGGTGTAGAGCACCGGGTAGCCGATCCGCTCGTAGATGGCGAAACGCTGCCGGGCGTCCGCCTCAGAAACCAGGTCTACCTTATTGGCGCAGATCAGCGCAGGAATGTTCTGCCGCTCGGCGCCTACCAGCAGCCGATCCAGCATCCGCAGATGGGGGTCAGGTTGCGCGCACGCCAGGACAAACACAACTTGATCGGGGTTAGCGATGAGGATTTGCTCTTTCTCGCGCAGATAGCCCTGCCGATCCCAACGCCGGGTCCCGCGCCCGGAGGAGAGCGGCTTGAGACGGCTGAGCGCGCGGTCGCGCGGCAGCACCTCGGTGATGCTGAACCCCCCTTCGGGGCTGGGCTCCCAGCGCACGCGATCGCCGACGGCGACGATTGTGCTATCTTGCTGCTTGTGTTTGAGTTTGCCGCGCACGCGCGCAACGATCGTGCTGCCGTCAGCTGTCCGCAGCGTATAAAAGCCGCTTTGCGCCTTGATCACTTGCGCTTCCTGGTTAGATGAGTCCATGGCCCCTTTCTGAGCCGTCTGGCTGAGCCGGTGCCGCCCCGGGATGAATGGGAGCCGCTGCCTTTATCTCCTGACCCTTGCACACGATGCCGCCTGATTGCCCCTCAGTTTACCATACTGCTTCATGGAAGCAAGGGAGCGGGAGGTTGGGTCAGCGCAAGGTTGACTTAGTGACCGCTTACGGTATAATGTCTTGGCCCTGGAGGCACAAAACCGCAGCGGGCGACCGCGCGGTTTTGTGTGTGTGAACAAGGTTTGCGCACTCCGAAAAGCTCCAGGCTTGAATTTTCGAGAAATACAAGGGTAAGGAGAGCATGAAGCATGGCGACGAAACGCACTTATCAACCCAAGAAGCGTAAAAGGATGCGCACGCATGGTTTCCGGGCGCGCATGGCCACTCAAGACGGGCGTAACGTCCTCAAGCGACGGCGCCTGCGCGGCCGCAAGCGCCTGGTGTCCGTGAGCCTCGGCGGCGCGAAGCGCATCAACTGGAAGGAAAGCGCTCAGCGTCCACGCCGGGCGTGAGGGCGCCGGCTACGATTGCATTGGGGGAGTTTCCCTGGCACAAGGGAATGCGCCTGCGGCGCCCAGAGGATTTTCGCCATGTGTGGAATCACGGGCAGTCATGGGTGCATCCCTTGTTTGTGTTATGGTGCGTTCGCAACGATTTGTCGAGCTCCAGAATTGGCATAACGGCCAGCCGGAAGGTGGGCGGCGCAGTGCAACGCAATCGGGCGCGACGCTTGTTGCGCGAGGCGGCACGCCATCTTTATCCGCATCTGGAACCTGGCTGGGATCTGGTGTTGGTAGCGCGTGCTACGTTGAATGCTGCCAGTGAGCCGCAGGTTGAAGCGGCGTTGAGAGCGCTGTTGCAGCGTTCGGGATTGTGGCAGGATTGAGCGACGGTTATGCAGGCAATCGTTTTAGCAGTCATTCGCTTTTACCAACGGGCGATTTCTCCGGGTTTACCTCCCTCATGTCGTTTTACCCCCACCTGTTCACAGTACAGCTATGAAGCGATCAGTCGCTATGGCGTGTGGCGCGGCGGATGGCTGGCAGTGCATCGGATCCTGCGTTGCCATCCTTTTCACCCGGGGGGCTATGATCCCGTCCCGTAATTTGGAGGATGCATGAAACGCTGGTGGGTCCTTTTGGGACTGAGTCTGGTATTGTTGGTGCTTTCCGGCTGCGCTGGCGCGCGACAGGAAAGCTGGGCAGGCGCGGTAGTGGCCGATGGCGTGCTGTACATCGCCGATATGGACCACGTCCGCGCGCTGGATGCGGAGACGGGAGAGGAATTGTGGAGCTGGATGCCCGGCACGCGCGCTAACGCGGCGACGACGGGCTTTTATGCCCGGCCAACCTACGATGCGGAACGCAAACTGTTGCTGGTTGCGACCCTGCACGGTCAGGAAGTCTATGCTTTGCAACTGACCGATAACACCCGCGCGGTCCCCGGCGTCGCCTGGGTCTATCCGCGCGAGAAGGGGAGCACGATCCCCCTCATCGGACCCCTGTTGCAGGCGCTGGGAGCCCTGCCTGAAGCCGAGGGCGCCAAGGGACAATATGTCGCGGGCGGCGCCATTGGCGGCGATTTGTTCGTCATCGGCAATGGTGACGGCAGCGTTTATGCGCTGAATCTGGCGGATGGCACGTTGGCGTGGCGTTTTGCCACGCGGGAGCGCATCTGGACGACTCCCTTGATTGTGGAGGACACCGTCTATGTCGCTTCCATGGATCATGGGCTGTATGCTCTCGCTCTTGCGGATGGGGCGCTCAAGTGGAAGTTTGAAGGGCGCGGCGCTTTCGGCGGGGCGCCGGTGTTGGTAGACGGCGGCTTGTGGATTGGCGATTTTGGCGACCGCGTCTATCGGCTCGATCCTGAAACCGGGGCCGTCCTGTGGACTTTTGAGGAAGGGGAAAACTGGTTTTGGAGTACCGGCACACCGGGCGCAGGCCGCATCACTTTCGCTGACGTGGGGGGCAACGTGATCACTTTCGACACTCGCACCCCCTCGGTGGTGTGGCAGCAGCGCGTCGAGGGGGAAATTTTCCGTGGGCAGGGTGTATTGAGCTCTGATGGAAAGACCCTTTACCTGCCGGGATACCAAAGTGGCGTCATTCGGGCGCTGGAAGCGGCGACGGGCAGCATCTTGCCGCAGAACTCGGTGGCCCAGGGAGAGCGCCTTCCTGGCGATCTGGCAACCGATGGGGAACGTATCTACGTCATGCCCATTATGGCCGCGACGCGCGTCCAGGCGTTGGATGCGGAAGACGGCAAATTGCTGTGGCAGTATCCGTTGCCGGAGTGAAGCGGTAAGTCTCAAACCTGGGGGCGAGTGTAGGGAGAAAAGCTGTGTGGGATTATCTCATTGTTGACCCGTTGACCAATTTGCTGTTGTTGTTCTACCAGCTGCTGGGGAATCAGACGATGCTGGCGGTAGCCGCCTTGACTTTGCTCGTGCGGCTGGCGCTTACCCCGCTGACCTTGAGCCAGCAGAAGATGGCGCGCAAACAGCAAGAGCTGCAGCCTCGCATGAAGGCGCTGCAGGAGAAATACAAGAATGACCGCGAACGGCTGGCGCAGGAACAAATGGCTTTGTACAAGGAGTTGGGCATTAACCCTCTTGGCGGTTGTCTGCCCATTTTGATCCAGCTGCCGTTGATGTTCGCTCTCTATGGGGCGATCATTCGCGCGCTGGCTTCGACGCCGATCGCGCTGCTGGATCTGTCGGCGCACATCTACCACTGGATCCCCGGCCTCAGTGCGCTGGCCCCCCTCAATGGCCGTTTCCTGTGGATGGATCTGGCCGTGCGCGATCCGTTCTTCATCATGCCGCTGTTGGTGATGGCGACGACCTGGTATCAGCAAAAGCTGCTCACCCCCGCGACTGCCAATGCCGACCCGCAGGCGCAATCCATGAGTCAGTCCATGTTGATCACCATGCCGTTGATGATGGGATTTTTCTCGGCTCAGTATGCGACGGGGCTTTCGGTCTACCTGTTGATTTCAAACTTGATCGGGATTGCTCAATATTTTCTGTTCCGGCGTCACTACGTCGGGGCGCCGGTCAGTAGCGAGAAAGCGGCTGCCAGCTCTGCATCGGTTGTGACGGCAGATAAGACGTCGCGCAAGCCGCCTGCCAAAGTGCCGGCAAAAGCTAAAGGCAAATAGCCGGCCTGGCGTTTGCGAACGCGGACACACACGTGGTAACGTAAGTGATTCGCTGACTTGCTGAGGGGTTGACATGTTCCTGCGGCACACCACCGCGGATGACAATGTGAGGCGTGAGCTGTGAGTCGTGATCGAGGGCTGCGACGACTCTCTTCTCACGACTCACTGATCTCTATTTTCAGAGGAGGAACGTGGTGGATCTCGAACAAGAGGTGGTCATGACGGCGCCTACTGTCGAAGAGGCGATCATTTTGGGCCTTGCGCGATTGGGATTGACGCGGGAGGAGGCCGACATCGAAGTGTTGGATGAAGGCAGCAAGGGCTTCCTGGGCCTGGGCGTCCGTGAGGCCCGGGTGCATGTCAAACGGCGGACGGAGACGGTCCGGCAGAACGTCCCCGTCGCCGAACCGGAGACCCCTGAACCTGTCTTTGAACCGGAAGCAGCGCCGCTGCCTGAACCGACAGCGAGCGTCTCCCATCTGACCGGGGGATCGTCCCTGGCTCCGGCGGGCGCGCCGGTGGAAAAGCCGCCCTTGAAGTCCGTTGAGGGCAAAGCTGTCGAGAAACCCCGGCATGAAGGGCCGCAGCTTGAGAAGCCGGCATCAACCCGGCCCGCGCCTGAGACCGTCGCGCCGGCCGTGAAAGCGCCGCGTGCCGTGGCAGAGCCTGCGGATCGTGAGGTGATTCGGGAAACCGTGCTGGACATCGCCACGCATTTCTTCGAGGCGTTGGAGTTGCAGGTGTCTGTGGACTGGCGTGATGAAGGGGCTCTCTGGGTCTCGGTGCGGGGCAAGGACGCGGACGTCCTGGTCGGTCCGCAGGCGCAGACCCTGGACACCACTCAGTATCTCCTGCGCACGGTGGCGCATCACCAGGCGCCGGGCACCTATGATCTGGTCCTCGATGCCGACGGCTATCGCGAGCGACGGTTGCGCAGTCTGGCAACGCTGGCGCGCAACACGGCCGACAAGGCGGTGAAAATGGGCCGACCGATTCAATTGCGCCCCATGCCGGCAAGCGATCGCCGGGTGATTCACATCACTTTACAGGACGACGCGCGGGTCAAGACCCAGAGCACCGGCAGCGGGAACGCGCGCGCGGTGACGGTGATTCCCGTCGCTCACGAAGCGCAAGAATGAGGCGTGCCTTGCCGTCGTGTGAGTATCTCGTGATCGGGCATGTGACGCATGACCTGCGGCCCGACGGGACAGGACACACGATGGGCGGCACGGCGACATATGCGGGCCTGGTGGCTGCCGCCTTGGGACGGCGGGTGGGCATCCTGACGAGTGCCGGCGATGATTTCGACCCGGCGCCTTTTGCCGCCACCCCTTTTGGCGAGCGCGTGACGGTGTGCTGTCATCGCGGCCCGCACACCACGACGTTTGAGAATCGCTACACGCCCGAGGGCCGACTGCAGCTGCTACATCGGACGGCGATGCCCTTGACGCCGGACTTGATCCCCCCTGAATGGCGCTCGGCGCCGTTGGTGCACATCGGTCCCGTCGCCGGGGAGTGTGCGCCCGAATGGGTGAGTTTTTTCGCGGGGCGCGCTTTTGTCGGGCTGACCCCCCAGGGGTGGATGCGGCAGCGGGATGCGGCAGATCGGGTGGTGCCCCGGCTCTGGCTCGAAGCGGAGGCGCTATTGCCTCTGGCTTCGGCGGTGGTCCTGAGCCTGGAGGACCTGCGCGGGGATCGCGCTCTCGCCGAACGGTGGGCGTGCCTCACCCGCTATCTGGTCGTGACCGATGGCTACATGGGGGGCACGCTTTATTGCGACGGCCGTCCTTATCTTTTTCCGGCGTTGCGCGTGCCTGAACTCGACCCGACGGGTGCCGGCGACATCTTCGCGGCCACGTTTTTCTGCGCTTTGGCGGACGGGACCGATCCCCGCCTGGCGGCCCACCTGGCGGCGTGCATCGCCTCGCGCTCGGTCGGGCGTGTGGGATGGGACAGCATTCCTACCGCCGAAGACCTGGAAATCTGCAACTGGGACTGGCGCTGACGAGGGCTTATGCGAACGTATGCATTTGCAAATCAGAAAGGTGGGGTGGGCAAAACCACCACCGTCGTCAACCTGGCGGCGGCGATGGCGGATTGGGGATTCCGCGTCCTTGTTGTAGACGTTGACCCGCAAAGCAATGCCACCACCAGTCTGGGCCTGGATCCACGCACCGTAGAGGTCTCTTCCTATGAGGCGTTGCTGGGGAGTGTGACGGCTCAGGAGATCATCCGCCAGACGTGGTGGACGGGCCTGGATCTGCTGCCGAGCGCGCCGGCTCTGGCGGGGGCCTCGGTGGAGTTGAACAGCCTCCCCGACGCCAAAGCTCGGGCGGAGCGCTTGCAGTTGGGCCTCAAGGGTGTTGACGGCTACGATTACATTCTGATTGACCTGCCGCCCTCGCTGGGCATTCTCACCGTCAATGGCTTGTGCGCGGCCGATGGCGTCATTGTGCCCGTGCAATGTGAATACCTGGCCCTGGAAGGACTCTCGCAGCTGATGCACACCATTGAGCTGGTGCGACGCAGTCTCAATCCGCGCTTGGCGCTGCGGGGCGTGGTGATGACCATGTTTGACAAGCGGACGACGCTGGGGCGAGAAGTCGTCGCCGAGGTGCAGAAGCACTTCCCCGACCTGGTGTTTCACATTCTCATCCCGCGCAGCATTCGGCTCAGCGAAGCGCCGAGCTATGGCGAGCCGGGCATCCATTACGCCCCGCGCTCCAAAGGCTCGGTGGCCTATCGCGTCCTGGCATGGGAGCTCTTGCGCGGCGACGGCTATGAGCTCGATTGGTCCCCTCCAGAGGCAGTAGAGGAGTAATGTCCTGAGGAATTGTCAACGCGGCTGGGTCGTATTCCAGCCGCGTTTTGTGATGTGCAGCTAAAATTTAGGGCTGCGCAGGCTCTGTGCTTTCTGGCGCGGGGGCTGGCGGCTCTGGGATTCCCCGATAGCGCGATTCGATCTGCCGGATGGCTTGCATGGCCGCCTGTTGCACGGCCGGGTCCTGCTCTTCGCTCAGCGCTTGCAGCGCGGGCAAGTGCTCTGGGCGTCCGATTTGACTGAGCGTGCGCGCTGCCAGGATGCGGGAGGTCGCGTCCCCTACCTGGACGGCATGGAGCAGGAGTTGCAGCGCCGCCTCGCCAACGCCGAGGCCCAATCCATGTTTGGCGGCCCAGGCCATCAGCCATTGGAGGTATTCCGGCTGGGGTGGGGCAAGCGCGACATGGGTCGAGGGCTGTTGGGCGCTCAGGGAGGCTTCTGCGGCGGAGCGCACCAGCCATTGGGAGTCATCGCGGGCCAGCTGCTGTAACCGTTCCTGCGCCCAGGGCTCTCGAATGAAGCCCAGGCCATAGGCTGCGGCGCGGCGCACCAGCAAATCGTCAGCGGTCGTGGCCTCGTTCAGCAAGCCCCAACTTTCAGGCTGCCGGGCCAGAATTTCGGCGATCACCAACATCAGCTCGTCACTGGCCTGGGGCAGGAGCTGGGCCAGAAAGCGGTAGGCCTCCGGTATGCCCAAATCGCCGATGGCGCGCAGGGCGGCTTCCTGCACCTCTCGATGGGGGTCTCTGAACGCGGCGGACAGCAGCTTCAAGTCTTTCACGCCGCCGGTCCAGCCGATGCCGCGCAACGCCGCGAGGCGGACGGGCAACGCCGGCTGACGCAGCGCCATCTGGTAGAAGGGATAGGCTTCCTCGCCGGCGACCAACGCCAGCGCTTCAGCGAGTCGCAGCCGCAATTCCGCATCAAGGGCCGGCTTCATGATGACTTGCACCAACGCCTTGATCACGTAACTGCGCCACGGGACGTCTTCTGGCGAGCGCGCCGTCCAACGCGCCGCCAGCAACAGGGCTTCCTGAGCCCGGCGCGCGTCGGGTTGGTCCACCAGGGTCAGCCCCTCGCGCAACAGGGCTTTAATCAAGGGCTCGGCGTCGCTGAGGCCGGCGTAGCACTCGAGGAGAAACCGCCATTCCGGGTTGTAGAGGTGCTCCAGGAGTAAAATGGGCTCCTGATTGGTCTCCGCTGTTTCGGCGGCCAGAGCTTTGGCGGTGAGGAAATCTTCCCATAGAGGATGGATAAAGTGCACGCTTTTGCCTGAGTGATCGAGGAGCGGGGTGCTTTGAATGGCCTTGCGGACGATTGCCGGCAGTTTGTCTTGCTTATCGGTGAGGGGCGTCAAGCGCTCGAGCAGTTCCTGAAGGAGGGCCGGCGTGACGGGGCGTTTTTCGAGCCGCAGAATGCGCGCCAGCTGCGCCAGGAGGGTGATCGCCAGCTCCTGGGCCACCGGAATATTTTCGGGAGCATCTTCCAGCCCGGAGATGGGCAGATAGAGAGTGCGCAGCAGCGCTTCCAGGACTTCGACCGGGCGATAGGGCATTTGCTGATAGCGCAAGTAGAGGTTGATGCGCAGGGTCTGTTCGGCAAGGGTGTCGCCGGCGGCGATGGCCCAGCGCATGATCGCCAGGTCCTCTTCGGGAAATTCGGCTTCGGGGAGGCCCAGGGCGTGGCTCCAGCCGGTGTGCAACCGCACCGGCGTGTCCCGGTCGAGCGCCGGTTGAATCTGCAACGGCGTGAACCCCGCCTCGACGAGCGGCCCATAGCCTTCGGGGCCGGTAGCGAGGATCCAGAGGCTTTGCGGCAGGGCCGCGGCGGCCTGATTCAGCCACTCAGCCAGCGCTCGCCGCTGTTCGAGAGGCGTCGCATCCCAGTTATCCACGAGGATGAGGGAGGGTTGCGTGCGCAGCTGTGCGACCAGCCATTTGGGAAGGGCCTGCGGCATGAAGCGGGTCGCCATATCGGCGAGGGCCTGCACCGGCGCGGTTTTGGCGTCTGGAAGTTCACTGACCAACGCCAGATCAATCCACAAGGGGAAACGCTGATAAGGCCGTTGTTGCTGGAGATCGTGTTCTGCGATGCGCCACACGAGCATGGCCAGAGCTGTGGTGCGCCCGGTTCCTGGCTCGCCGTAGAGGCTCAGGCGTGTATGTCCGTGAAGCAACGCTTCGTGGCTGAGCAGCAGGGTCGGCGAGGTGTCATCTGCCTCGGCGAGGGTGGTGGGTAAGGCGGCCGGCGTCAGGAATTGAGGGGGGACGAAGACCTGCAGGGGGTCTTCGGGGGCAAACAACAGCAGCCGTCGCAACTGTTCCTGAAGCGCCGCCAGATATTTCTCGCCGGTGCTGCGTTGATTGCGGGCCCACCAGCGCTTGAAGGGAGCGCGCAGCTGCTCCAGCCTTTGTCCTATGACGGCGCGGCGGCGGTAGAGCATCCAGGCGATGGCCCAGGCAACCAGCGCTCCCACCAAAGCGGAGCGGAGGTCGAAGCGCCAGCTAGCGGTGCGCCACAGGGTCATGGCCCACATGCCGGGCTATTCTTCCTGATCGGGAATGCCTTCTTCAGCCGGCTCTACCAGCAACCGGTATCCCTGTCCCCGTTCGCTGACGATGTAGCGTGGTTGGCGGGGATCGTCCTCGATTTTTTGGCGCAGATACCAGATGTAAAGCTTGAGGTAATCGCGCCGGTTGGCATATTCTGGACCCCACACCCGCCGCAACAACGTGTCATGGCTCACAGTGCGCCCGGGATCCTGAATCAACGCCGAGAGGAGGGCAAATTCCGTGGGCGTGAGCGTCACGACGCGATTGTTGACTTTGACTTCGTGGGTGTCCTGATTGACCCAGAGCGTGCCAGCCTGGAAAATGCTCTGGGCGCCCTTAGCGCGCCGGGCGCGCGAGAGCGCTGCCTTGACGCGCGTCACCAGCTCTTTGTAGCCAAAGGGTTTGACGATGTAGTCGTCAGCGCCAAGGCCCAGCCCGTAGGTGATGTTGTGTTCATCGCCTAAGGCGGTGAGGAAGAGGACAGGCGCATCGGTGATGTTTTGCAGGGCTTCGTGGACGTGCCAGCCGTCCATGCCGGGCATGAGAATGTCCAGCAAGATGAGATCGAGGTCCGTTTCACGGGCCAGTTGCAGTCCGGTCTCGCCATCGTTGGCCGCCACGATATTGTAGCCGGCGCGTTCCAGCAGCAGCTGCACCAGCTGCGCCAGGGCTTCATCGTCTTCGATCAGCAGGATTGTTTCTTTCATTTTCACACTCCTTGTGGACTGCCTGGTTGCGGTGAGCGGATTCTCGCCTGGGATTTACACAACAGGGCAGTGAAAACAAATCTAATTGTAGAAAACGCCAGGCTAATGAGCCGCAGGCCCATGATCTCTTCAATTTTAACCTATCTCTATAATATGTTAGAATCCAACTTTGTCAAACTTATTCTCTGGCGGACATTTTACGGGGAGCCGTTTCTGCCCGCGGAGTGAAATCTGTGGGTCTTTCCACGGAGTTCTAAGGGACGGCTGCGG
>ERZ795050.5714-NODE-5714-length-10433-cov-3.964829_pt1 | contig 10433 bp, 10 predicted proteins | sample MGYA00375134_ERZ795050 | MGnify/ENA primary metagenome ERZ795050 (study PRJEB30179, sample SAMN05720221) | activated sludge metagenome | isolation source: Anaerobic digester | place: Japan | collected 2015-05-26 ... | reverse complement strand
AAGCACACGGTAAGCAATGGGGTCACTGCCACGAAAGTCGTAAAACAGCCAGGCGGAGCACGCCTCTTTCCGGAGCAAGTCTTGGATCTTCTGAATACGTTCTTCGATCATCACGTCAATTCATACCTTTTCAACACGGTGTTTCGAACCCGCTCGGCGAGCTCGTCCAGGCTCCAGTACCGATATTCTTCGTATTCCAGCGGACGGTGAAAGATCATTCGCATGGTTCCGGGATGAATGACGACGGAACCGCGCTTAAGCCTCCGATGAGCGCCGATGATCGTTACCGGGACAATGGGAGCCTGAGCATGCTTGGGTAACAGGAAGGCGCCTCGCCGGAAGGGACCCGGTGAGCCGTCCCATGTGCGCCCTCCCTCGGGATAGACGACGTAGGACATTCCGGCAGCCACGTTTCCGGCGATGGACTCATACAGGCGTAGGGTCTGCCGGGGATGCTCGCGCGACACCGGAACGTTACCCGACCGCCGCAAATGCCAACCCAAAAACGGAACACGGAACAAGGAAGCCTTCGCCACAAAGCGGAAAGGAAACGGCAAAAGATGCAGAAACGCCCAAATGTCGAACATACTCAGGTGGTTTGCCATGAACACATAGCCCCGACCCGGCTGCAATTGCTCCATGCCCTCCGCTTGAACCCGAACCCGGGACACCCACAGGATGAAGTCGGCCCATCGGCGCGCACAGCCGTGCTGCAGCCGGCCGGTACCGTCGAACAACGAGAGAATCACGCTCAATGTCGACATGACTCCCGTCATCAAGAGAATCACCGGCACACGCCACACGGCGTTGAGATAAGGCAACCAGTCTCCCATGGAAAATCCCTGACATTCTGGCACCGGATCCCCTTGTCTGTCGAACGACCAACCAAGGTTTTCAGCAAAAGCCGCGGCCGACTCCAAAGAACGGGGCACAGGGTACGATGTACGGAGCAGCGCGTGGCCGGGCGGTTGGTGCGGGCTGCTGCATACCGGGCCCTCAGGGACGCGCCGGACTCGACGATGTCCTTGAAGTATGGGAACTTCTACAATGTACCCCGATCCCAAACGGACGCTTGGTACGCCCGGCTGTGAAGACGCGGCTTGCCGGGCGGCGGCCGCTCCCTCGTGAGAATCGCCGGCCCGGACAGGACGTTCTATCCTTGGATTCAGGTTTACCTCCGTCGGCCGCGGGCTCGTTCGCCCTCCGGCGGTAGAGTAGAGATCGAAGCGAGGAACTGAATGAAGCTGGATGAATTCCGGTTCGATCTACCCGACGAGCTGATCGCCCAAGAACCGGTGGAGCCTCGTGATCACTCCCGGTTGATGGTGGTGAACCGCCGGACGCAACAGGTTTCCCATCGGCGCTTCTTTGAGCTGCCCGAGCTTCTTCCCCCGGGGTGTCTCACCGTACTGAACGACACGAAGGTATTTCCGGCCCGTCTGGAAGCAGAAAGGGAAAGCGGAGGCAAGGTGGAAATCTTCTTGCTGCATCCTTTGGACGACCGACGATGGGAAGTTCTTTTGCGGCCCGCTAGGCGCTGCGGGACCAGCAGCCAATTGAGAGTGAGTGACTCTTTAACGGCCGTCATAGACGAGAGGATTCCGCTAAGCGGCAAGGCGGTGGTGCGGTTCCAAGTAAAGGGGGACTTCTGGGAGTGCCTCGAACAGGTGGGGCACGTACCCCTTCCGCCGTATATCCGCCGCCCTGACGGCCGTACCGACCGGCAGCGCTACCAAACCGTCTTCGCTCGGCACAAGGGATCGGTGGCGGCTCCCACCGCCGGCCTTCACTTCACGCCGGCTCTGCTGGAGCGCATACCTCACTGCGCCATCACCCTACATGTCGGCTACGGAACCTTTCAGCCGGTGCGGGTTCAGGAAGTTGAGGCTCACCGCATGGAGGCCGAGTTCTGCCGCATCCCGTCGGAAATAGCCGACCGCCTGAACCGGCACCGACAACAGGGAGGCCGTATCGCCGCGGTCGGGACAACGACTGTCCGTGCTCTGGAGAGCGCCTGTGACGCAGAGGGACGGCTTCAACCGTTCGAAGGGTGGACGGAGCTGTACATCTACCCGGGCTACCGTTTCCGCTTCGTTGACTGCTTGATTACCAATTTCCACTTGCCCGGGTCGACCCTTCTCCTCTTGGCGGCCGCGTTTGCCGGCAAAGATTTGATCCTGGAAGCTTACCGCACGGCGGTCAGGGAAGGTTACCGGTTTTACAGCTACGGGGATGCGATGCTGATACTGTAGCGCTGTAGAGTCCCGCAAGCCGGCCTGGCACTGAGCTTGAGACGGACTAAGGGGACAGCACAATGTTCGCCGGGCGCGGGAAGCATACGGTGGGAAATCTTGGAACTCCGGGTCCTTGCCAAGACGTTGCAGGAAGAGAGGGGGATGCCCGAAACGGACATCCCCGGAAACCGATCAGCCGGCTTTCACCCGATAATCGTCTTTTTGGCAAACCCAGTACATTCCACCAGGAGCAAAAGCCGAACGAGCGACTTTAGTTGCTACGAGGGGGGAGCCGCACTGCGGGCAAAGTCGGGCCGTTCCGGCCACTCCCTTCTGCAAGAGACTGGCCCGCGCAGTCTTACTAAGTTTCTCAGCCATGACACATATCCTCCTAATTTCTGCAACCGCCTTGGGATTCCGCCGTTTGAGACGCAGTACTCAAACCGTACAAAAAAAGCCGCGCCCGAACGGCGGTTCGGGCGCAGCCCGAGAAAACCGTATTATACGCCGAGAAGAGGCCTTGTCAAGCGCGACGCTTCCGCATCGCCGGCGTAAGAGGGATCAAGTCAACAAGGCGATTTCCACTTGCGTAATGCCCTTAAGCTCCCGCTCCATGTATTTCTTAATTTTCTTGATAAGGGCTTTTTCGTTGAGCCGAATAGCTTCACGAGTCACGCCGAAACGGTCGGCAATTTCCTGTAGCGTCTTCGGTTCCTGGGCGATTAAACGCTCTTTCAAAATGACCCGTTCCCGTTCTCCCAAACCTCGGGCAAATTCTTCCAACTTGCGATTGAAAAGCTCCTGCAGCTCGCCCCGTGCCAGACGATCCTCAATCTGCTCTTCCGTGGTCCGTAACGTATCCACAAAACGCAGCTTCTCATCCTCGTCCACGTAAGCGTCCAGGCGCAGGTCGCCCGATTCGATGTTACTCTCCACCGCGCGAACGTCCTCTTCACTTACGTTCAAGCGCTCCGCCAACAACTGGTGCGTCGGCTCAATCCCCTGCAATCGCAGACGCTCCTTCTCGCGCCGAAGGTTGAACAGCAGACGACGGCGCTCATTGGTAGTCCCTACCCGGACGATACGAAAGTTGTCGAGCAGAAATTTGATGATGTATGCCTTGATCCACCACGAAGCGTACGTGGGGAGCCGATTCCCTTTGTACGGATCGAAGCGCTTCACCGCCTCGATCAAGCCGAGATTGCCTTCCTGAATGAGATCGATGACGTTGTGGTATACGCGAGCGTACAGACGGGCAATCTTCACCACCAGACTGAGGTTCGCCGTGACCAGGCGCCAGGCGGCCTGCTGATCGCCTTCCTCACGGTAGCGAACCGCCAGTTCATACTCTTCTTCGGCGCTCAGGGGCTTGAACCGACGAATCTCCGCCAGATAACGCTGGAGCGGAGTAAGGGGGACCGGACGGGTCTCTTCTTGCACGGCTAAGAGGTGGTCTTCAACTTCGGCGCCAGCGTCGGTTTCCCTTAACTCTTCGTCGGTCTCGCCACTTAGGTCTTCAAGTTCGGCAAAAACCTCGACCTCGTCTTCCGGAGCCGACGCCTCCTCCTGGGGCTCTTCCTCGACCGCCATGGGAGAAACGCGAGAATCCGGTCCCGCCTCCATCGATTGCTTGCGCGGGCTCACTTTTGGGATTCTAACATAGCGACCGCCGACCCCGGGATTGACCGGCGGACGACCCCAAACACCCGTCAACTATCCCAAGACCACCCCGAACCGGGATTCACCTTGCTCTTCGCTGCAGTCCCAACAACTCAATAATGCGATCCTTATCCGCTTCAACCTGAATCGGCCGATTGGCAAATGTGGAGTGCAATTTGCCTCGTTTTCGCACAAGGATCGTCTCGTAGGCGGCCTCTTCGTACAAGTTGTCGAGGTGGTAGTTCACCGTGTAGTCCGGATCCTTCAGCTGGTTCCCGGTCAAAATCGCCACGATCTCCTCGTCGGGATCGATCGTGATCCGAGGATCACCGACCCGGCTCATGGCCATCAGCTTCCTCAATCCGGCGACGGTGGTGGCGGAGGCCGGCTCGCACCCGATGCCGTCTCGGCCCAGTACGGCCTTAGCGTCGGCGATTTCCTGTTCGGTAACGACATCGCACCATCCGTCGCTGAACTCCAAGGCCCGGACGGCTTTCTTCCAGCTGATGGGCTTGCCGATCTTAATGGCGCTTGCCAGCGTAAAAGCGTGGTCAACGGGCACGAGCTCCCGAGAGCTTGAGACCAAGGTCCGGTACAGGGGGCTCGCTCCCGCCGCTTGGATAATGGTCAGTCGCGGCACCTTGTCGATGAAGCCCAACTCCTTCAGTTCCATCAACGCCTTGCCGTAAGAAGAGCTGTTCCCCAAATTGCCCCCGGGCACTACGATCCTGTCGGGGATCTTCCAGTCCAACTGCTCAAACAGGTGAAGCATCACCGTCTTTTGCCCCTCCAAGCGGAAGGGATTGACCGAGTTCATGAGATAGAGATCCGTCTCCCGCGACAGTTCCTGCACCAACTGCATGGCGACGTCGAAATCGCCCTCAATCTGGATGGTGACGGCTCCATAATCAAGACTCTGGGAAAGCTTCCCGTAGGCGATCTGCCCCTCCGGGATGAAGACCACCGCCCGCATCGTGGTACGGGCGCAGTATGCGGCCATCGAGGCCGACGTGTTGCCGGTCGAGGCACAGGCCACGGCGGAGGAACCCAGTTTACGGGCCTGGGTGATGGCTACCGTCATTCCATAGTCTTTGAAAGAGCCGGTCGGGTTCCAACCCAGCGGTTTCACCTTCAATCGGCGGATTCCGGCATATTCCGCGGACTTCGGAGCATCCAGAACGGGAGGGTTGCCCTCCCCCATGGTCACAACCCACCGATAGTCGCCCGGCCCAAAGGGAAGCAACTCCCGGTAGCGCCACACGCCGCTGACATCCAGCGGGTGGTTGGAACAGCGGCGGCGCAGAAAGAGGCTCCGCAGAAAATCGGGGTCTACATCCTTTGGAAAGTCGTAAACGATGTCGAGCAAGTCCGTACAAACGGGGCACCGATAGATCTTACTTTCGATAGGAAACTCGAGACCGCAGCCCGGAGTATTGATGCAGCGGAAGCGATAGCTTGTTTCCAGCCGCTTGTAGCCCGTGTCCGGTTCCGGAAATTCACCCGCTCTCCCCACGACTTCACCCTCCCGTAACAGTCAAGAGGCCGAAAGCTCCAGCCGAACGCCCAAGTTCAGCCATAAGGTCCGAACATGCCCGATCCCAGCCTCAGCAACCCATCTAACACCCCTTACACCCCCGCAGCCGAAGACCATCATGCTACCACGCTCAGGATCGACCGGCACCCGAACAAGCTCACAACTCAGGCCCGACACGTCGCAAGCGCCAAGCCGCCGCGGATGCCGCCGAGAGCAATAGGCGCCAAAGTTTCGAGGCTCGAAGTCCAAGGTGTCATCCGACGGCGCGGCCGGCACACTGCACTCACGCAAAAGAGCGGTCCACTTTCCAGCGGCAAGGCTGTATCATGAGCTTCGATTATGCGCGTTGGACTGTTCGTTACCTGCCTGGTGGATCAGCTTTTCCCTCGCGTCGGTGCGCGCACCCTTCAGTTGCTTCGGTTGGTGGGGCTCGAGGTCGTCGTCGATCCGCGAGGAGTCTGCTGCGGCCAGCCGGCCTTCAATACAGGTTTCACGGCCGAAGCTCGACGCGTCGCCCGCGGGCTGCTGGACTGCTGGGACGACTGCGACGCAGTGGTGGCTCCGTCCGGCTCCTGCGTCGCCATGATCCGACACCACCTGCTCGAGCTTTTCGAAGACGATCCGGCGCTCAAAGACACCGCCCGTTCTCTGGCCGAGCGCACGTGGGAACTGTCCGATTTTCTCGTCAACCGATTAGGAATCACCGACGTGGGCGCTCGCTTCTCCCACGTTGTCACTTATCACGACTCTTGCCACACGTTGCGAGAGCTCCGGATTGAGAAAGAGCCACGGTTGCTGTTGCAGGAGGTTCGAGACCTCGAACTGGTCGAGATGAACGACGGCAACGCCTGCTGCGGATTCGGCGGAACCTTCGCGGTCAAGTTTCCGGACATCTCGTCCGCTATCGGAAACGAGAAGGTCCGCTCCATTAAGGCCACGGGTGCCCAGTTCGTGGTAGGCGGCGACGTCAGTTGCCTGATGCATATCGGAGGTCTTCTGCAGCGGGCCGCACTGCCGATCCGACCTCTGCACTTGGCCGAAGTACTGACGGAGTCCTCATGATTCGCATTCGCCCGCAGACTGCACGTTATCTTTACGACCGGCACCTGCAGGAAGTGCTGCGCACCACCATGGCCACCGCCCAGCAGGCACGTGACGAGGCGGTGGCGGAAGTGGAGAACTGGGAAGAGCTGCGCAACTACGCCCGCCAGGTGAAACTTCACACCCTGGCCCACCTGGGTGACTACCTCGAGGCGCTGGCCGATCGTATCTCGTCCCGGGGAGGCCGAGTCTTTTGGGCTGAGACGGCGGAGGACGCGTGCAATTACGTTGTCGAGACAGCCCGGCGCCACAGCGCCCGCACCGTGGTCAAGAGCAAGACCATGCTGGGCGAAGAGATCGGCATCAATACGGCATTGCAGAAGGCCGGCGTCGAACCGGTCGAAACCGATCTGGGAGAATTCATCGTCCAGCTCTGCCAGGAACCCCCGTTCCACATCATTACACCTGCCTTCCATAAGACCCGGCAGGATGTGGCCCGGATTTTCACCCAGCACCTAGGGCAACCCTTAGGCGAGGATCCGGAAGAACTCACGGCCGCAGCCCGCAAGGCTCTGAGGGAAAAGTTCCTTCAAGCTGACTTGGGCATTACAGGGGTCAACTTGGCGGTCGCCGATTCGGGTCACCTGGTGGTCGTAGAGAACGAAGGAAATGCGCGCCTTTCGCTCTCCGCTCCACCGGTGCACATTGCTTTGATGGGCATCGAAAAGGTCATCCCCCGCCTGCAGGACCTTCCGGTGTTCCTGAAATTGCTGACCCGTAGCGCAACCGGCCAACGGATTACCAGCTACGTCAACCTAATCGGAGGGCCGAGATGCCCCGAAGAAGTCGACGGCCCGGAGGAATTCCATCTCGTGCTGGTCGACAACGGGCGCAGTCGCATTTTGGCGGACGAGCGGAAACGCGAGACCCTCGCCTGCATCCGCTGTGGCGCCTGCCTTAACGTTTGTCCGGTCTACGGGAGGATAGGCGGCCACGCCTATCGTACGGTTTACCAGGGGCCCGTCGGAGCCGTGCTGATGCCTCAATTGTTGGGTCCGGAACAGGTTCCCGAGCATCCTTTCGCTTCGACTCTGTGCGAGGCATGCCGGGACATCTGTCCGGTAAAAATCGATATCCCAAGACTTCTGCTGGAACTTCGTCGCGAGCTTCCCCGCCGGTACCGCCGAGGCGATGCTTTGGCTATGCGGGTATGGGCCTGGACCTTCGAGAATGCCGGCCGCTACGCCGGAATCTCCGCCTGGGGTCGCCGCCTGTTGCGTCTTTTCTACCGCGACGGCCGACTCGCTCTTCCGCTGCCCGTGCTCGGCCGGTGGCAGAGCACTCGGGACTTGCCCCGCTTACCGAACAAGACGTTCTACGAAGAATTCTCCAACCAATCGGCTGACGGGGGAGGAAACGGACAATGAAACAAAGCGTTATACCGGCGAAGTTGCGTCGATCGGCCGGCTCGGCTCCACCACTTCCCGTCGAACCGCCCGCCGGTCCCGACATCGCCGATCCCGTGGAGCGGTTTTGCCGGGAGGCGGAACAGGCTCAAGCCAGGGTGCGGCTTCGCCCCGACCCCTTGGAGGCGCTCCGGGAGGCGGCCGTCTCCGCCGGTACAGACACGATCTACTGGCAAGATCCTGCCGCCGCTTCGGCCCTGGGGATACCACTTGCAGGCGGGGAATCGTCCGCTGAACCAAGTCTCTTCTACTCTGCAGTGCCTGGAGCACAGGATTCCGAAGCTCCGTCTGCTCCCTTGGAGGTTCGGCGCCGACCATACGACCGGAGGATGATCAGCCAAGTCAGGCTGTCGGTAGCCACCGCGCGCGCAGGCATTGCTGAAACCGGCACGGTGCTTGAATCAACGCTCCCTCCGGGAGGTCGACTCCTGCCGATCCTGGCCCCCCACCACGTGGTGCTTCTGCCGGAGAAGGAGATTTACCCAACCTTGGGCCACTACCTCCAAGCTTGGGGGGCGGAATCGCTCGCGCCGGGAAGCAACCTCTTCATGACCGGGCCCAGTCGTACCGCCGATATCGAGAAGGTCCTCATTTTGGGAGTTCACGGACCCCACCGACTTTGGATTTTCATCCTCTCTTGACGTGTTCGGTTTACACTATTCGTCAAGACATGACTACGTATCGGGTGGTGAAGAGGGTTTTCTTCAGCTACGGCCATCGTCTACTGGACTACGCCGGCAAGTGTGCCCACCTTCACGGGCACAACGCCAAGGTGGAAGTCGTGCTGGCCGCTCGTGACCTGGACGCCCGAGGCATGCTTTGGGATTTCGGTGAAATCGCCGGGAGGCTGGAAGGCTTCGTAAAGGAGCATCTGGACCACCGCATGCTTTTGCGGCGGGACGATCCTCTGGTCTCCCTCCTCTCGAGTGCCGGAGAGCCGGTTGTCCCCCTGGACTTCAACCCGACGGCCGAAAACCTTGCGCGATTTCTTTTCGAAGCCGCCCGTGACCATGGGCTTCCGGTCGTTTCGATTCGGTTTTGGGAGAGCCCGAACTCCTGCGCCGAATACACTTCCGAAGGACCGGCCCCTTCGTCGCCTTGACGGCGGTTGTACCGGCGGTGCGATCTTTGGTCAAATCGCGTGTTCCTCGACCGCCCGGCTCAGGAACCGGAAAAGCGGAGCCGAATAAAGAACTCACGGTTACCACGAGCGCCGCGGACCGGACACTCCATGGTTCCGAGCACGCGCAAGCCGGCTTGTTCGGCTCGCGTGACGACCTGCTGAAGAGCTTCTCCGCGGATCCGATCGTCGCGTACCACTCCGCCGCGAGGCACATCCTCCCGCCGAGCTTCGAACTGGGGCTTGACCAGCAGAAGCAGATCAGCCCCGGGGAAATTTCGGAGCACCGGTAAAATCAATCGCAGCGAAATAAAAGAAAGATCGGCCGCAACCAGGTCCACCCTTTCCGGTACGGCGTCGGCCGTCAAGTACCGTACGTTGATCCCTTCACGGACCTCAACACTGGGATTCCTCCGTAACGACCAGTCGAGGACTCCCTTTCCCACGTCAAAAGCGTACACCCGACGGGCTCCGTGTTGCAGCAAACAGTCGGTGAATCCACCGGTCGAGGCTCCCAGATCGACACAGATCTTACCTCTAACCTCGACGCCGAAACGGCGCAGCGCAGCCTCCAGTTTGTACCCTCCGCGGGAGACATACCGATGAACCGGGCGCAAGTCCAGATCACAATCCTCCGGCAAAAGGAAACCGGGCTTCAGAGGTTCACCTGTCTTCAACCGCACCCGCCCACTTAGAAGCAGCCGTTGAGCCTCCACACGATCCTTGGCCCAGCCGCGTTTGACCACTAAATCATCGGCCCGAATCCGCTTCATGGCAGGTGACAAAGACGGCCCGGCATCAGTGCCGGCGGGAGGCGACAAAGCGGGCCAGTTGCACCAATCGGTAAGCTCGCGGACCAAGAGGTTCCAGTCCCGCCACGGCTTCGTCCACCAATCGCTCCGCTTCCCGCCGACTGCTTTCAAGCCCGAACAGCGCCGGGTACGTGGCCTTCTTTTGCACGCGGTCCTTACCCAAGGTCTTGCCGACCTCCTGCTCCGATCCCGTCTCATCGAGAATGTCGTCGACGATCTGGAAGGCCAAGCCAATCTTCCGACCGAACTTCCGACATTGCTCCTCGACGGCGACTTCCGCTCCACAGAGGAAAGCGGCTCCCGCCACGGAGATTTCAATGAGAGCCGCAGTCTTGCACGCATGAATGAAGCGGAGTTCCTCCGCCGTGTACGGCTTTCCTTGCGTAAGTAAATCAACGACCTGTCCGGCTATCACGCCGCGCGGCGTACCGATGGCCTCACACAGGCGATGGATCAGTTCCAGGCGGCACGCCTCCGTCGCCGCCTCGTTCCGGGGACGCGCCAGCAACCAAAAGGCCCTGGCCATCAGGGCGTTTCCCGCCAGGATAGCGACGGCCTCACCGAACC
>ERZ795050.5711-NODE-5711-length-10437-cov-6.172125_pt1 | contig 10437 bp, 7 predicted proteins | sample MGYA00375134_ERZ795050 | MGnify/ENA primary metagenome ERZ795050 (study PRJEB30179, sample SAMN05720221) | activated sludge metagenome | isolation source: Anaerobic digester | place: Japan | collected 2015-05-26 ... | reverse complement strand
GTCGCGCTTACCCTCTTCCCCGAAAAGGGGAGATGTCGCAATCCCTTCAAATCAGTTCGGTAATTTCCATCATGAAATCCGGCGAGGTGGAGATATGGAATACAGGGAATGTCGCAATCCCTTCAAATCAGGTCGGTAATTTCCATCTGCCGCACGCCATCGCGGCAATTCTCAGCTCCGGTATTGTCGCAATCCCTTCAAATCAGGTCGGTAATTTCCATCCTACTCCTCCCTGCTTTCAAGCAGGGAGGCGTTTGTAGCGTCGCAATCCCTTCAAATCAGGTCGGTAATTTCCATCCCCTGCTTTCAAGCAGGGAGGCGTTTGTAGCGGCATAGTCGCAATCCCTTCAAATCAGGTCGGTAATTTCCATCACCTTGCTAAGGCAGTGCATGGCCGAGTGGCCATGCGTCGCAATCCCTTCAAATCAGGTCGGTAATTTCCATCTGAGTTCTTCCCTGATGAGGGGAAGACCTCAACCGTTATGTCGCAATCCCTTCAAATCAGGTCGGTAATTTCCATCCGCATCACGAGTTGATGCGGAGAGGCCGTACCTACGTCGCAATCCCTTCAAATCAGGTCGGTAATTTCCATCCCCTGCTTTCAAGCAGGGAGGCGTTTGTAGCGGCATAGTCGCAATCCCTTCAAATCAGGTCGGTAATTTCCATCACCTTGCTAAGGCAGTGCATGGCCGAGTGGCCATGCGTCGCAATCCCTTCAAATCAGGTCGGTAATTTCCATCTGAGTTCTTCCCTGATGAGGGGAAGACCTCAACCGTTATGTCGCAATCCCTTCAAATCAGGTCGGTAATTTCCATCCGAAATCAAGGGCATGCTATCAATGCTCTGAAGTATTGGTCGCAATCCCTTCAAATCAGGTCGGTAATTTCCATCAAGATGCCCTCCGAAAGGGGGGCTTCCCCGCCCTGTATGGTCGCAATCCCTTCAAATCAGGTCGGTAATTTCCATCAAAACCCCCACTGTAGTTGGGGAGATATGCATAATTAGTCGCAATCCCTTCAAATCAGGTCGGTAATTTCCATCGATAGAAAAATATGCAAGCATCCCATTGCCTCATGTAGGTCGCAATCCCTTCAAATCAGGTCGGTAATTTCCATCGGAGCTGGTATAGCCTATGGCATCGGAGAATCAACGCATGTCGCAATCCCTTCAAATCAGGTCGGTAATTTCCATCAGCGGCACGGTATGCAAAGAACTAACACATCCGTTTGGTCGCAATCCCTTCAAATCAGGTCGGTAATTTCCATCCCAATCCAAACCTTGTCGAGGCAGTGCGCGACAGGGTAAGTCGCAATCCCTTCAAATCAGGTCGGTAATTTCCATCCTTTTCTTTTGTCTAGACCGGTCTATGCACCGGTCTATGTCGCAATCCCTTCAAATCAGGTCGGTAATTTCCATCAAGAGGAATTCGTAGCCGCATACAATGCGGCTACGAAGTCGCAATCCCTTCAAATCAGGTCGGTAATTTCCATCGTCAGGCCACCCATGTCCATCCTGGGCTATCAAAGTCGCAATCCCTTCAAATCAGGTCGGTAATTTCCATCGGTCGAGAAGGCGGCGGCTGAGAAAGCCGCCGCCGAAAAGTCGCAATCCCTTCAAATCAGGTCGGTAATTTCCATCGGCGGATCTGACGATGGCCCGTCGTCAAGTGTCTCAGGGTCGCAATCCCTTCAAATCAGGTCGGTAATTTCCATCGATTGAAAAGTGTACCGATAATGAGGTAAACAGAACAGTCGCAATCCCTTCAAATCAGGTCGGTAATTTCCATCCTTAAAATCATCCAAATGGGAGAAATCATCAACCTTTTGTCGCAATCCCTTCAAATCAGGTCGGTAATTTCCATCCACGTCATGACCCCCAACAAGATCATCTACCTTCTCAAGGTCGCAATCCCTTCAAATCAGGTCGGTAATTTCCATCGCACATTACTAATTGCCGGGCTCCCGGCAAGCGGTTCTGTCGCAATCCCTTCAAATCAGGTCGGTAATTTCCATCACGGCCGCGCGCCGTCAAGTCTCACAGGGCCGCGCTATGTCGCAATCCCTTCAAATCAGGTCGGTAATTTCCATCTGAATAAGGAAGAGATGAACTACAACATCCTGCTCGAGAGTCGCAATCCCTTCAAATCAGGTCGGTAATTTCCATCCCCTCCGGAAATTCCGTCCGGCCGAGGCCCGTCGTTCGTCGCAATCCCTTCAAATCAGGTCGGTAATTTCCATCAAAGTGCCTGAGCTGCGGGACCGGATTCCATCAATGGGTCGCAATCCCTTCAAATCAGGTCGGTAATTTCCATCAGCGATAAGCGCCGTGGCGCTTGCTCTCTTCCCCGAAGTCGCAATCCCTTCAAATCAGGTCGGTAATTTCCATCCCCTGCTCGAGAGCAGGGAGGCGTTCATCGCCGCATACAATGGTCGCAATCCCTTCAAATCAGGTCGGTAATTTCCATCCGCGGAAGCGAGGAAGGCGAAGGAAGCCGCCGAAAAGGTCGCAATCCCTTCAAATCAGGTCGGTAATTTCCATCGAGCAGGGAGGCAAAATCCGTCGTGACGACCTGTCGCAATCCCTTCAAATCAGGTCGGTAATTTCCATCAATCTGGAATCACAATCTCCTCTTTTGCACTCCTCATAGTCGCAATCCCTTCAAATCAGGTCGGTAATTTCCATCGAAGACCTCTACCGTGGTGGACTTGGCTACCGCAAGACGTCGCAATCCCTTCAAATCAGGTCGGTAATTTCCATCAAAGCTATCGCTTCGGCGATAGCCGATGACATCGAGAAGTCGCAATCCCTTCAAATCAGGTCGGTAATTTCCATCTCCATCTTCCCCGAGAAGGGGCTGAACGCCCCTTCTTAGTCGCAATCCCTTCAAATCAGGTCGGTAATTTCCATCAAAGAGTCCTTCCTCGCGGAAGCGAGGAAGGCTAAGGCCGTCGCAATCCCTTCAAATCAGGTCGGTAATTTCCATCGCTGCACGCCGTCAGAACAGCCAAGGCAGGGCCATCAGTGTCGCAATCCCTTCAAATCAGGTCGGTAATTTCCATCCATCCTGCTCGAGAACAGGGAAGCCTTTGTAGCGGCGTAGTCGCAATCCCTTCAAATCAGGTCGGTAATTTCCATCGTGATCCTTGAAAGGTGCGTCATGCACGTGACCAATTGCGTCGCAATCCCTTCAAATCAGGTCGGTAATTTCCATCCGCAATATGGAATTGCGCCGGGCGTTCGTTAACTCCTAGTCGCAATCCCTTCAAATCAGGTCGGTAATTTCCATCAATATGGAATTGCGCCGGGCGTTCGTTAACTCCTATGGTCGCAATCCCTTCAAATCAGGTCGGTAATTTCCATCCCTTGCCGCATACAATGCGGCAATGGACAAAGATGTCGCAATCCCTTCAAATCAGGTCGGTAATTTCCATCGCAATGGACAAAGATGCCTTCCTTGCGCAAGCAAGGAAGTCGCAATCCCTTCAAATCAGGTCGGTAATTTCCATCGATCAGTCAAGGGCGTGCTATAAGCGCCACGGCCCTTGTGTCGCAATCCCTTCAAATCAGGTCGGTAATTTCCATCGCCGGGCGTGCGCTTAACCCCTCGAAAGACTGGGTTCGTCGCAATCCCTTCAAATCAGGTCGGTAATTTCCATCTTGGGAGAGAGTCGTCTTTCGGATTCTTCCCCCCTGGGGATTTGTCGCAATCCCTTCAAATCAGGTCGGTAATTTCCATCCTTCTTGACTGGGGCAAACAGTCGTTTGGCTCTTCTACGTCGCAATCCCTTCAAATCAGGTCGGTAATTTCCATCGTAGGGCGGTAAGCGCCGTGGCGCTTACCATTTTCCCCGAGAGTCGCAATCCCTTCAAATCAGGTCGGTAATTTCCATCGACATTGTGATCACCTTTCTTTCAACACAAGGAGTCGCAATCCCTTCAAATCAGGTCGGTAATTTCCATCGGCGCATGGAATTGTGTCGGCCGTTCGGTTAATCCCTCGTCGCAATCCCTTCAAATCAGGTCGGTAATTTCCATCCCTCATGGAAATGAGGAAGGCCAAGGCCGCCGCCGAAAAGTCGCAATCCCTTCAAATCAGGTCGGTAATTTCCATCCCTTGCGCAAGCAAGGGAAGCGAAGTTGATGGTCGAGAAGTCGCAATCCCTTCAAATCAGGTCGGTAATTTCCATCCCGGACCTTGCTAAGGCGGTTCTTGAACGTACCATTAGTCGCAATCCCTTCAAATCAGGTCGGTAATTTCCATCGGTGGTAGATTTTGATTCTCTGCTTTCGAGCAGAGAAGTCGCAATCCCTTCAAATCAGGTCGGTAATTTCCATCACCTGGTGTTGCGCCGGTAGGTCGATTAACCCTTCGAAGTCGCAATCCCTTCAAATCAGGTCGGTAATTTCCATCACTTGACGGCTGCGCGCCGTCAAGTCACGCAGGGAAGGTCGCAATCCCTTCAAATCAGGTCGGTAATTTCCATCGCTGAACTCTTGGTAGAGTTCTTCCCTTCGAAGACCTCTACGTCGCAATCCCTTCAAATCAGGTCGGTAATTTCCATCGTATAACGCCGCTACAGACAAAGAGGCTTTCCTTGCTTGGTCGCAATCCCTTCAAATCAGGTCGGTAATTTCCATCGACCGCAATTAGTCTCTTCCCTGAAAAGGGAAGAGACTGTCGCAATCCCTTCAAATCAGGTCGGTAATTTCCATCAGATGTAAGAGCGATCGCTTCGGCGATCGCCGATGACAGTCGGTCGCAATCCCTTCAAATCAGGTCGGTAATTTCCATCAAGACTGGGTTCCGGAGAACCCAGATCTGAAAAAGGTGGTCGCAATCCCTTCAAATCAGGTCGGTAATTTCCATCTTACCGCGCGGAGACAAAACAGCCAGGGCAGGGCTATGTCGCAATCCCTTCAAATCAGGTCGGTAATTTCCATCGGTAGAGTTCTTCCCCAATGAGGGGAAGACCACTACGTCGCAATCCCTTCAAATCAGGTCGGTAATTTCCATCCAGTCCTTCACAGGGTCGTGCATGACCGCACGGTCATGCGTCGCAATCCCTTCAAATCAGGTCGGTAATTTCCATCGATAAAGGAAGGAAGGTAAAGATGAAAAAAGAGAAGGCGTCGCAATCCCTTCAAATCAGGTCGGTAATTTCCATCGCTGAGGTAATGGTAGAGTTCTTCCCCAAGACCACTACGTCGCAATCCCTTCAAATCAGGTCGGTAATTTCCATCGATGGACTTCACCTCTTTGCTTTCGAGCAAAGAGGCGTTGTCGCAATCCCTTCAAATCAGGTCGGTAATTTCCATCCAAGGCCGTGCCATTAGTGCTACGGCCGTTGCGCTCTTCCGTCGCAATCCCTTCAAATCAGGTCGGTAATTTCCATCCAACGCGGCGATGGACAAGGAAGCCTTCCTAACGGAAGGTCGCAATCCCTTCAAATCAGGTCGGTAATTTCCATCGTGATACTTGAAAGGTGCATTATGCACATCACGAATGTCGCAATCCCTTCAAATCAGGTCGGTAATTTCCATCGTTCAGGAGAACCCGGATCTCATGAGGGTTGTTTTAGTCGCAATCCCTTCAAATCAGGTCGGTAATTTCCATCTCTATTATGGACTTCACCTCTTTGCTTTCGAGCAAAGAGTCGCAATCCCTTCAAATCAGGTCGGTAATTTCCATCAGCCCTGAGGGAATTCTTTCCCTCAGGGACTTCAACAACGTCGCAATCCCTTCAAATCAGGTCGGTAATTTCCATCGCGTACGCCGCGGCGATGGACAAGACGGCCTTCCTAACGTCGCAATCCCTTCAAATCAGGTCGGTAATTTCCATCCTGGACTAAGGATAATCCAGTCCTTGCCAAGACAATCTGTCGCAATCCCTTCAAATCAGGTCGGTAATTTCCATCCTCAGAAAGACTGGATACGGGAAAATCCAGATCTGAAAAGTCGCAATCCCTTCAAATCAGGTCGGTAATTTCCATCTTCGCCTCCCTGTTGAACGACAGGGAAGCGTTCATCGGTCGCAATCCCTTCAAATCAGGTCGGTAATTTCCATCATGTAAGAGCGATCGCTTCGGCGATCGCTCAGGATATGTCGCAATCCCTTCAAATCAGGTCGGTAATTTCCATCCGAAAAGGCGGCGGCGGAAGTCGTGATGGAGTTCTTTGGGTCGCAATCCCTTCAAATCAGGTCGGTAATTTCCATCAAGAAAAAAGAGAAGAGAAGTCCATAGACTTCTCCTCCGTCGCAATCCCTTCAAATCAGGTCGGTAATTTCCATCGTCCATTATTGATTTGACGACGGCTCGTCGTCAGATTTCAGTCGCAATCCCTTCAAATCAGGTCGGTAATTTCCATCAGTCTTCTCTTTTTTCCTTTTCCTTTTTCATAATCGTCGCAATCCCTTCAAATCAGGTCGGTAATTTCCATCGGCTGAGAAAGCCGCGGCCGAAAAAGCCGCGGCTGAGAAGTCGCAATCCCTTCAAATCAGGTCGGTAATTTCCATCGAAAGCGATAGCCGATGACATCCAGACCGGCGCAGTATGTCGCAATCCCTTCAAATCAGGTCGGTAATTTCCATCGGTATTGTAACCGGAGCCGAACGAAGGGCGCAAGGTATGTCGCAATCCCTTCAAATCAGGTCGGTAATTTCCATCGAGGCGTTCGTAGCGGCATACAATGCCGCTACGGATAAGTGTCGCAATCCCTTCAAATCAGGTCGGTAATTTCCATCCATGGAAATGCGCCGGAAGAGCAATCAACCCTTCGAAGTCGCAATCCCTTCAAATCAGGTCGGTAATTTCCATCGGGGGTATTTGGCCACAAGAGGCCATGTCAGTGACATACGTCGCAATCCCTTCAAATCAGGTCGGTAATTTCCATCGATGTAAGGGCTATCGCTTCGGCGATAGCTCAGGATAGTCGCAATCCCTTCAAATCAGGTCGGTAATTTCCATCGAAGGCACGATGGACTTCTCCTCCCTGCTCTCGAGCAGTCGCAATCCCTTCAAATCAGGTCGGTAATTTCCATCCAGAAGGCAATCCTCGAGAGAACAATAATGCATATCACGTCGCAATCCCTTCAAATCAGGTCGGTAATTTCCATCGGACGTTAGACTCGCTGAGAGGTCGCGGTTGAAAAGTCGCAATCCCTTCAAATCAGGTCGGTAATTTCCATCGGGACAACCCGAACCTGGAGAAGGCGGTGCATGACCGAGGTCGCAATCCCTTCAAATCAGGTCGGTAATTTCCATCGGCGGACGGTCCTGGACCGACAGGATCGATACCTGGGAGTCGCAATCCCTTCAAATCAGGTCGGTAATTTCCATCGCGGAGCGGGAAGCGGCGGAAGTCTTAGTGGAGTTCTTTGTCGCAATCCCTTCAAATCAGGTCGGTAATTTCCATCTCTTTTGTCTATGGCCGGTCTATGCACCGGCACCGGTCTAGTCGCAATCCCTTCAAATCAGGTCGGTAATTTCCATCCAGGGAAGCGTTCGTAGCGGCGTACAACGCCGCTACGGAGTCGCAATCCCTTCAAATCAGGTCGGTAATTTCCATCATAATCCCAGTCTTGCTAAGGTTGTCTTGGAGAGGTGCAGTCGCAATCCCTTCAAATCAGGTCGGTAATTTCCATCAGCGATCGCTCAGGATATTGAAGCGGGCGGTACATGGTCGCAATCCCTTCAAATCAGGTCGGTAATTTCCATCCAGCGATTGAACAAATCGACTATCCGAACTTCAAGAACGGTCGCAATCCCTTCAAATCAGGTCGGTAATTTCCATCCCACCGCCCCCGACTTCGCTACCCTGCTTGAAAGCAGGGAGTCGCAATCCCTTCAAATCAGGTCGGTAATTTCCATCCGGTAGGGCTATCAGCGCGGTAGCCCTTGCCCTCTATCCGTCGCAATCCCTTCAAATCAGGTCGGTAATTTCCATCAAAACCGCCGAGGAAAGGGAGAAGGAAAATGAAAAAGGGTCGCAATCCCTTCAAATCAGGTCGGTAATTTCCATCGGACTTCGCTACCCTGCTTGAAAGCAGGGAAGCGTTTTCGTCGCAATCCCTTCAAATCAGGTCGGTAATTTCCATCGGACTTCGCCTCCCTGTTGAACGACAGGGAGGCTTTGTCGCAATCCCTTCAAATCAGGTCGGTAATTTCCATCGAGCGGGAAGCGGCGGAAGTATTAGTGGAGTTCTTCCGTCGCAATCCCTTCAAATCAGGTCGGTAATTTCCATCCGCTTACCGTCCCGAAGACGTAAGAGCGGTCGCGAAAGGTCGCAATCCCTTCAAATCAGGTCGGTAATTTCCATCCCATGAAACCGCCGATAAAGGAGATAGAAAGATGAAAAGTCGCAATCCCTTCAAATCAGGTCGGTAATTTCCATCACCTGGCAATGCGCCGGGCGTTCAATCAACCCACAGAAGTCGCAATCCCTTCAAATCAGGTCGGTAATTTCCATCAAAGAGGCTTTCCTTGCTTGCGCAAGGAAGGCCAAGGCGTCGCAATCCCTTCAAATCAGGTCGGTAATTTCCATCATGGACTTCTCCTCCCTGCTTGAAAGCAGGGAGGCTTTGTCGCAATCCCTTCAAATCAGGTCGGTAATTTCCATCGATAAGGGAGAAGGGATTATGAAAAAGAAAGAAATGAATGTCGCAATCCCTTCAAATCAGGTCGGTAATTTCCATCGAAGATGTTAAGACGATCGCTTCGGCGATCGTCGATGATATCGTCGCAATCCCTTCAAATCAGGTCGGTAATTTCCATCGCGGAAGACAAGGAAGCCTTCCTTGCGCAAGCAAGGAAGTCGCAATCCCTTCAAATCAGGTCGGTAATTTCCATTCCGAAAAGGCTTCGGCCGAAAAGGCCGCGGCTGAGAAGTCGCAATCCCTTCAAATCAGGTCGGTAATTTCCATCTGAACCCTTCAAAGGACTGGATTGTAAGCAATCCAGACGTCGCAATCCCTTCAAATCAGGTCGGTAATTTCCATCGGCGTACAACGCCGCTACGGATAAGGAAGCCTTTCTCAGTCGCAATCCCTTCAAATCAGGTCGGTAATTTCCATCACAATGCGGCGGAAGACAAAGAGTCCTTCCTTGCGCAAGCAGTCGCAATCCCTTCAAATCAGGTCGGTAATTTCCATCATCAAGAGTGGCGGGGAGTGGAACTGTGTCGGGAGGAGTGTGTCGCAATCCCTTCAAATCAGGTCGGTAATTTCCATCACCTTCATAGGGCAATCCTCGATAGGTGCACAATGCATATGTCGCAATCCCTTCAAATCAGGTCGGTAATTTCCATCACGATTGCGTCGGTGCTGTTGCGAGACAGAACGGTGTCGCAATCCCTTCAAATCAGGTCGGTAATTTCCATCGAACCCGAACCTTCACAAGGTAGTGCATGACCGAGTGGGTCGCAATCCCTTCAAATCAGGTCGGTAATTTCCATCTGAGAAAGCCATGGCTGAAGTAATCAATGAGTTCTTTGGGTCGCAATCCCTTCAAATCAGGTCGGTAATTTCCATCCCTCGCCGCATACGATGCGGCGGAGAACAAAGAGTCCTTCCGTCGCAATCCCTTCAAATCAGGTCGGTAATTTCCATCCGCCCTGATCTCGAGCAAAGAGGCGTTCCTCGCCGCATAGTCGCAATCCCTTCAAATCAGGTCGGTAATTTCCATCCGAAAGCCATGGCTGAGAAAGCCATGGCGGAAAAAGTCGCAATCCCTTCAAATCAGGTCGGTAATTTCCATCTTTAACCTCCATCAATGAGCGTTTGGCGTTGATAGGTCGCAATCCCTTCAAATCAGGTCGGTAATTTCCATCGCTCTTCCCCGAGAAGGGGCTGAACGCTGACGCGTAGTGTCGCAATCCCTTCAAATCAGGTCGGTAATTTCCATCAAGGGAAGAGATGCCGCGGCGTACAGCTCCGAGGATGTGTCGCAATCCCTTCAAATCAGGTCGGTAATTTCCATCAGGGGATGTGCGGCGCCTGTTACTACGAAAAGGTCGGTCGCAATCCCTTCAAATCAGGTCGGTAATTTCCATCGTTGTTTTCATAGGTGATGCAAATGAAATTTGATTTCTGTCGCAATCCCTTCAAATCAGGTCGGTAATTTCCATCGGCGTTGCAGGAAAGAGGAATTCTTCTTCCGGGGGGTCGCAATCCCTTCAAATCAGGTCGGTAATTTCCATCCGCCATGGACATTAAGGCAGAAATCGCCGGAATAGGTCGCAATCCCTTCAAATCAGGTCGGTAATTTCCATCCATTATCAGCATGCTCGATACTCCTGAAGCAAAACAATGTCGCAATCCCTTCAAATCAGGTCGGTAATTTCCATCATTCCTTAAAGTATCAGCCCGATCGAGCGGCGCTAACCGTCGCAATCCCTTCAAATCAGGTCGGTAATTTCCATCCGATTGTGTTCCAATTCT
>ERZ795050.5695-NODE-5695-length-10474-cov-5.651406_pt1 | contig 10474 bp, 11 predicted proteins | sample MGYA00375134_ERZ795050 | MGnify/ENA primary metagenome ERZ795050 (study PRJEB30179, sample SAMN05720221) | activated sludge metagenome | isolation source: Anaerobic digester | place: Japan | collected 2015-05-26 ... | reverse complement strand
CAGAATTTGAAGAAATGTGTTTAGCAATTGTAAAATAAACGAAGCAAGTTATAATGAATAAAGATGATATAGCAAAAAAAGTATATCTGTTTGCTATTGGAGCTTTAAATGGATAAGAAGTCATTTTTAACTAAAATGATCCGTGAATTATTACTGATTTCTGGTCAGTTTGCACTTTTCTACATTTTGATGAATTTCAGTAATGATGGTTTAGGATTCTTTAAAAATACCGGTCATGTTGCCCTATTAGCATTTCTTATCCTGCAAACAATGATTTTGGTACAATTTGGACAACGTCCTCTTATCAGATTCTTTGGATCACTTATTGTTCCATTTATATATACGATTATTGAAATTAAGGAAGGTTGGTATTTTGTGTTTAATGCTGCCCACATCTGGTTTTAGATTTTTAGCATCACAACAGGTGGTATGCAAGCTTTGATTCTTATCAGTCAAAAACAAAAAATAAAACTGGCACTTGAATTCGCACTCACAGTTATAAACGTGGGTAGTTTTCTTTTACTTTATTTTTACTTTGATACAATGAAAACAATAGATGATGCCATCTGATCCGGAGCAAGAAATATCACAATACCACAGTCGGAACTCACAATTGGTGCTATTGGTGCATGGCTACCTGCATTTCTCTCCGATACAACACATATCTACATTATTATAGGAGGAGCTTTTTTAGCTTTATCCCTTGGCGTAGGTAGAATTGATATTCTTAGATTAAAAGAACGAATTAATACCCTTTTTGGCCAATATGTTGATGGTGAAATCAGAGATCGAATCATCTCAAGCGGTAAGGCTACATCACAGAAGACTGAGTTATGTATATTATTTTCTGACATTAGAAATTTTACAAGTATCAGTGAAACCCATAAAGCAGATGATATAACTGGCATGTTTAACCAGTACTTTACTCTCTGGTGGCAAATAATAAAAAAACATAATGGGATTGTTGATAAATTCATTGGCGATGCGGTAATGGCAGCCTTTGGATTGCGTAATAATCATTCTCCCTGTGATGATGCAGTGGCTAGTTTCATCGAAATGAAAGCAATCTTACCTGATCTAAATAATAAACTTAATATCCTTGGTTTACCAGAGGTTAAAGATTTTGGTGTTGGAATACATTTTGGAGAAGTGGTCTTAGGAGACATTGGTAGTAATGAACGCAAAAATTATACGGTTATTGGTGATACGGTAAATGTTGCATCACGACTTGAATCCGCAACTAAAGTTTTTAAAATATCCTGTATTATATCTCAGGAAACCTATCTCCTACTAAGTCCTCAATATCAATCTCACTTTCAGCTCATTGGATCAACTAATCTAAAAGGCAAAAGTAAGACTTTAAAAATTTTTGGTTTTAAATAGATTGGTCCTTATTAGCCATAGGTTCAACACTCTTTCAATTACAGATTACAAGGATAGTTATTGAATATGCCATAGACAATTATAAACCCTTTTCAGGATATGGTAAAAACCAACGAGAAGACGATTTAAAGTGTGATTGACATGGTTTGATGGAAATAAAACTAAAGCAAAATATTATATAAGAGAAGATATAAAAATGATCCCAGAATTTGAAGAAATGATGCTTCCTTTTTTAAAAGTATTAGGTGACGGCAAAGAACATTCCCTAAAAGATTGTATTGATGAACTTTCTAGGGAATTTAAATTAACTGAAGAAGAAAAAAAAGAACTTTTACCAAGTGGAAAAATAACAAAATTTAATAATAGATTCGGTTGGGCAAAGACTCATCTTGCAAAAGCAGGTCTTATTGAAACTACTACAAGAGGATATGTTAAAATTACAGAAAGAGGTAAACTGGTTTTGCAAAAATCACCTGAAAAATTAGATAACAAATATTTAATGAAATTCGAAGAGTTTCGAGAATTTTTAGGAGTTTCAAAAGAAAAACAAGTTAACGAAACAAAAATTGAAGAAGCTGAAACACCCGAAGAAATAATAGAAAATCAATTTGAAATTTTAAAAAAGAACTTGAAAGATCAATTAATGGATAAGGTCACACAATCTTCACCGCAATTTTTTGAAATATTGGTCATAGATCTTATCGTAAAAATGGGATATGGCGGTTCTTTTGAAGAAGTTGCACAACATCTGGGGAAAACCGGGGATGAAGGAATAGATTGAGTTATAAAACAGGATCCACTCGGTTTAGATAATGTTTATTTACAGGCAAAAAGATGGACATCTAATTCTATAGAACTCCCTGAAATTCAGAAATTTGTGGGGGCATTACGAGGTAAATATGGAAGCAAAAGAAAGACCTTTGGGGTTTTTATCATTGGAAGGGAAAATAATAATTCCTTTTTTTCAAAGGACATATATTTGGAATAAAGATAACTGGGATGAGTTACTTTCTGAGTTTCAGGACATAAATATAAAGAAATAACTTTTTAGGTGCAATAATTTTAAAACAATTACCAACAATTTCTGGAGAACCAAAAAAACTTGAAGTTATTGATGGTCAACAAAGACTCACGACTTTATCTATTTTATTGAGATCTTTGTATGACTCCCTTTCTGATAACGACCAAAGTACTGTTAAGGATAAGGTATGGCCTATTTTGTTTTACAAAAAAGATGTTTTCGGCAGTGAAGAAATAAGAATTGAACATTCAAATGTGGATTCTGAAGCCTATAAAAAAGTAATGAATTCAGAAATATCTGAATTAGACTCTATTAATGAAAATTCTCATAAAATACTTCTGTGCTATAAATTCTTTAGAGAAAAAATTCTTGAAATGGGAGAGGATAAAAAAAGGGCTCTATTAAATAGAATTTTAGATAGTGAAAATAAAATGTTGTAAAAATGTATTGTATAAAAAATATATAGAACTTTCTAATAAGGAAAAAGCAATTTATTTTTATAATACAACCTGGAAGGATATTTTCTTAAAAGATGAGGAAATAGTTAAGTATTCGGAAACTGAAAGGCAAACAGGAAGGCTAAAGAGAGATAATATTGAAATATTACTTCATTCTTTTGCAGTTATTAAGGGATTCTATGATCCTGATAAGCATACTTTAACTAATTTATCAAAATTATACAAAGAAAAAGTTAATACTTTTAATAGTATAAATGATTTAGAAAATTTTATCACAGAAATAATTGAATATGCAAAAATATATAAAGAAAAAATATTGACTTTTAATAGTGAAGTTTCTCTTTCATTTGAAGAAAGCATAACAAGACTTTTGCATATTCTTGAAGTTCTTGAATTTTCGACCTTTCATCCATTTATTTTACATATTTTTTTTTATGAAATATAAAAGTGATGAAAATTTATTACGACAAGTTTTTAGTAATTTAGAAAAGTATGTTATTCGCAATATGCTATCTAAAAAAATAGAGACTAAAAGTTATAATAAACTATGCAAACAATTTATTGAAGATGAAAAAAATTTAGAAAATGTGTTGAATAAAATACCCTTCGATCAAGATGTTGAAAAAGGCCTTGAAAAACTTTCAAATAAAGAAGCAGCTTTACTTTTGTTTTGGATAGAACTTTATAGAAGATATAAAGGTAGTTATGATTTAAACGAATTAAAATATGATTATTCATTAGAACATATAATGCCACAAAATTGGCAAAAATATTGGAATTTAAATGATGTTCCTCATCCAAGAAAAGAAAAACTGAGTGAAGAAGAGCAGAAAAAGGACAGAAGCAATAAAATTTATTGGATAGGTAACATGACTCTGTTAAGAAGCAAATTAAATTCATCTTTAAGTAATTATGATTTTCAAAGAAAAATGGAAGGAGAAGGAAGAAAAAAAGGAATTAAAAATTATGCTGACTTATCAATAACAAAGGATGATATTGTAAATCCATATAATAATGGCGATCATACATGGAATGAAATAAAAATTGAAGAGAGAACAGATAAGCTAAAAAGGGAAATAAAAGAAATATGGGGATAAAAAATAAAAAAAATTATAATGAATAATTTATTTTTCTCAGATTTTTCAAAACTAATAAAAAATCTATGAATATTAAAAAAAATTGATTATATCAAAAAGGCTTATATAAGCTTTTATTAAGTTAAAAGCAAAAATAATTAATTTTATTAAATCTTCCCTCACCCATCCTCTTTCTCACCCACATTTTGCTCGCTATCAAGAGAGTTATGCCATTTTGCAAGTTTTCCTTCAAATCCAAGATTACCAAAATTAAAAAATTTCTTTTCTTTTTCAAGGTATTGCTGTTTTACCCAATGCTTTGGAAAATCATGTGGATATTTGTAAGCTGCTTTTTCTTCTTTTCCAAAAGCCTTTACTTCGATATTTTTTAAATGAGCTGGTATCTTCATTGTTGGCTCTTCCTTAATAGATTTTATGGCAGCTTCAAGCCCCATATATGCAGAATTGCTTTTTGGCAGTGATGCAAAAAGAGCTGTCACCTGTCCAAGTATTATTCTTCCTTCTGGCATTCCTATCCTTTCTATGGCAAGCATCGCGGATGTTGCTATACTAAGTGCCTCAGGATATGCAAGACCAATATCTTCGCTTGCAAGAATTACAAGTCTTCTTGCTATAAATAATGGATCTTCACCACTTTCAAGCATAAGTGCAAGATAATATAAAGAAGCATCAATATCACTTCCTCTTATAGATTTAATAAAAGCAGAGATGGTATCATAATGCCCATCATAGCTTGAATAAAATGTTTCCTTCGTTTGCAAAATCAAAGATATTTTTTCATTTGTAATAATAAGTTTAATATTTTTTTTATCATATCCTTTATTATTCTCTATTTTATTCTCTATTTCATTCTCTTCATTATTCGTTTTACTAATTTTTTGAAAAGATAAGCTGGTATTTTCGTCATAGCTTTTTTGAAAAGTTTCTCTTAGATTTTCGTTAAAATTTTCCTTTTTATCTTTTTGAAAATCATTTTGTGAGCTTTTTTCCTTTATCGCCTCTAAAAGTATAATTTCAAGAGTATTCAATGCTTTTCTAATGTCGAACGAGTATTTTATAAGATTATCAAGTGCATTTTCTTCAAATTCAACTTCATAATTTGAAAAAAGCTTATCTTTTTTTAAGGCATTTAATATTATTATTTTTTTATCTTCATCAGATAAAGGTAAGAGTTCGAAGACAAATATTCTTGATCGTAAAGCTGGTTGCATTATAAATAAAGGATTTTCTGTTGTCGCACCTATAACATAAATCTCACCTCTTTCGAGTGGTCCTAAAAGCATATCCTGTTTTGGTTTTGTTAGCCTATGAATTTCATCAATAAATAGAACCTTTTGAGAAGAGATATTGAAAATCTTTTTTAGTGAATCACTATCAAGTGTTAAAGCACTTTCCTTTATAAAAAACATGTTGAATTCTTTTGCTATAAGGTTTGCTAAGGTTGTCTTTCCACAGGCTGGAGGTCCAACAAGTACCATAGAGTGCAAAATTTTCTTTTCTATCATTGTTCTAATTGGTTTATTTGGTCCAACAAGATGCTTTTGCCCAATAAATTCATCAAGATTTTCTGGCATTACCCTTTTAGATAAAGGTGGATTCTCTTCATTAAATAGATCCATATTTTTGGCTCCATATGCATTAATAATAAAAGTAAATAATAAAATTAAATAATAAAAGTAGAAAATAAAAGCAAATAGTAAAAGCAAATAATTAAAATAAATAATAAAATTAGATAACAAAAGAAAATAATAAAAATAAATAAAAATAATTAAAGTAAATAAAAAAAAGTAGATGTTAAAAGTAGATTAAGAAAATCAATAAAATAATAACAAATAATGACCTAAATGCAATTTGATTTAAAATTTATTAGGATAGGTAAAATAATAAATTATATTTGACCTTAAAATTTAATAATATAAATTTTTTTTAGTTTCTTTATTCATATAATGTATATAAATCAAAAAGATTTCTTAATCAAAAAACTTCGTTTTAATTAATATTGGAGGTTTTATGTATCGAGTAATAGTTTGGGGCCTTGGAAATATGGGTAGTGGAATGGCAAAACTTATTTTAAGAAAGCCATCAAGCTTAAAACTTGTTGCAGGTATTGATGTTAAACAGCCAAAAGGCGAGGCAGATGTTGGACAGATGATTGGCGTCGGTAAAATTGGTGTTCCATATTATACCGATCCTTCACAGGTTATAAAACCAGGAGCTGCTGATATTGTATTGCTCAACATCAACTCTTTCACAAAGGCTGTTTTTAAAGAACTTAAGATGATAGCAGAGGCAAAAATATCTTGTATTACAATTGCCGAAGAGATGTCATATCCATGGGCACAGGAACCAGAACTTGCAAGACAGCTTGATAAGATAGCAAAAGAAAATGATGTAACAATTTTAGGAACAGGAATTAATCCAGGATTTGTTTTAGATACATTGATTGTCTCTTTAACAGGTGTCTGCCTTGATGTCGAAAGGATTGAGGCAAGTAGAATAAATGATCTATCTCCATTTGGAAAAACAGTTATGGAAACTCAGGGCGTTGGAACTACTGTAGAGCAGTTCAACGAAGGTATTAAGTCGGGTAAGATTGTTGGACATGTTGGATTTCCAGAGTCTATCTCTATGATTTTTGAAGCTATGGGTTGGGAACTTGGTAGAATCGAGCAGATTAGAGAGCCAATTATTTCAACAACATACAGAGAGACAGAGGTTGTAAAAGTTCAGCCAGGAATGGTTGCAGGATGTAAGCATATCGGTATTGGTTATGATAAAGATGGAAAGGAAAGGGTTAGATTAATCCATCCACAACAGATTCATCCCGAGCTTGAAGCAGTAGAAACAGGTGATTATATCAAGATTTTTGGTGATCCTTTTGTTTCAATGAGTATAAAGCCCGAAATTCCAGGTGGGAAAGGCACAATCGCTATGGCGGTCAACATGATACCTCATGTTAAAAATGGCCCGGCAGGTCTTCTTACTATGATCGATCTACCAGTACCAAGGGCAATTAGAAATATTTAATAAAAAATATTTTTGATAAATGAATGTTTTTAATAAAAGTATATTTTTAATGAAAGAATATTTCTAACAAATGAATATATTTGATAAATGGATATTTTAATAAAAGAATATTTTATTAAATGAATACATTTGAAAATCGGATATTTTTAACAAATGAATATATTCGACAAATAGATATTTTTAATAAATTAATATTTTTAACAAATAAGCATTTTTGATAAATAGTTAATTTTGATAAATTAATATTTTATAAAAAATTATTAAAATAGCAGTATATTGATGGAAAAAAGAAAAAAAAATAAAAATTTAAATCTTATTGCTTTGATAGCACTATGGCTGGCACTTTTCAGCTGGGGGATTCATGGAGTTGCCGGAAGGTTTTTAGCATTAAACAATGTATCAATGCTTGGAGTCATGGAACTAAGGTTTATAATTGGTGCAGTATTATTCTTCATATACCTATTGATTACAGGAAACTTAAATCTAACATTTTTTAAGTACTGGAAATCTCTTTTACCACTTTCTTTTGTCGGACTTTTTGGCAATTCCATCTTCTACCACCTTGGCTTAAAATACATACCTGCGACTTTAGTTATGCTTTTAGAAAACCTTTCACCATTTTTTGTTGTATTGATGATGATTATAATCGAAAAATCAAAACCAGAAAGACATGAAGTTGTGGCGCTTTTTGTCTCATTTATGGGACTTATCCTTATAGTTGTTGGCAAAGGTGGATTGAAAATATCAAGTGCGCAGTTTTATATTGGAGTCTTACTTGAGGTGGCAGCCGGACTTACTTTTGGAGCATATACCTATTTTTCAGCAAGGTTTTTCAAAAAAAATTCGATCGAATTTTCATTTTCAATGATGATGAATATTCTATTTCAGGTTTTTTTATATTCTTCAATAATGGGATTACCCTTTGTTTTTACCGTTAATTATCCATCTTTAAGGCAGATAGACATATTATTGATTCTGGAAATGGGTTTATTTCAGTCATTTGCCGCATACCTACTATGGAATTATGCTTTATCAAAGCTTCCAACTTCTTCTACTTCGATTTTATTTTACATGACTGTCGTTTTTACTTCTATAAATGAGATGATCTTCTTAAAATTCTATCCAAACTGGATAATTATCGCAGGATCTTTGATAATTCTTGCCTCAGCAATTGTCCTTTCTGTAAAATCCCATAAAACAATATCTTAAAAAAACATCCTGATAATTGCTTTGAAATTTGAAAGTTAGCTTTTATTAAAAATAATTAGAAAAATTTAGAAAAAATCTAAATAAAAATTTAAAAAACTATTGCCTTTTAAATGGTAATTTTAGTATATTATATATTGATTATATAAATCAAATTAAAGAGGTTGAGGCTATGGCAAAAAATATTTTATTTAGTGAAGATGCTAGAAAATTAATTATTAGCGGAGTTGAAAAACTTGCTAAAACTGTTAAAATTACTCTTGGTCCTAAAGGTAGAAATGTTTTAATCGAAAAGAAATTTGGTGCACCTACTGTTACAAACGATGGTGTCACAATTGCTAAAGAAATCGAACTTTCAGATCCTTTTGAAAATTTAGGTGCTCAGCTTGTTAAAGAAGTCGCAACAAAGACAAATGATGTTGCAGGTGATGGTACAACAACAGCTACAGTTATTGCTGAAGCTATAATCAAAGAAGGAATCAAAAACATAGTCGCTGGTAGTAACCCTATCAAAATCAAACTTGGAATCGAAAAAGCTGTTAATGAAATAGTCAAAGAAATCAAATCAAAAGCTAAAAAGATTGAAACAAAAGAAGAAATTGCACAGGTCGCAACAATTTCAGCAAATAATGATCCAGAAATTGGTAAACTTATAGCTGATGCTATGGATAAAGTTGGTAAAGAAGGTGTTATAACTGTTGAAGAATCAAAAACAATCGAAACTCATCTTGAAGTTGTAGAAGGAATGCAGTTTGATAGAGGATATATATCTTCTTATATGATTACAAACCCAGATACAATGACTGCAGTTCTTGATGACCCATATATCTTGATTCATGATAAGAAAATCTCATCCATGAGAGATTTAATACATGTTTTAGAACAGGTTGCTCAGACTGGTAAACCAATCGTTATTATAGCTGAAGAAGTTGAAGGCGAAGCTTTAGCTACACTTATAGTTAACAAATTAAGAGGCACATTAAATGCTGTAGCTATTAAAGCTCCTGGTTTTGGTGATAGAAGAAAAGCTATGCTTGAAGATATAGCTATTTTAACTGGCGGTAAAGTTATCACCGAAGATCTTGGTATGAAACTTGAAAATGCTACATTAAATGACCTTGGTAGAGCAAAAAGAGTCAAAATCGACAAAGAAAATACCACAATTGTTGAAGGTTATGGTGATCCTAAGAAAATTAAAGAAAGAGTCGCTACAATTAAAAAAGAGATTGAAATCTCTACATCAGATTATGATAAAGAAAAATTACAGGAAAGACTTGCTAAACTTGCAGGTGGTGTAGCTGTTATTAATGTTGGTGCTGCTACTGAGGTCGAAATGAAAGAAAAGAAAGCAAGAGTTGAAGATGCTCTTTCAGCTACAAGAGCTGCTATAGAAGAAGGTATTGTTCCTGGTGGTGGTATGACACTTATCCACTGCAGTAAAGTTCTTGATAATCTAAAAGATTTAACTGTTGAAGAAAGCATTGGTGTTAAGATAGTTAAAGCTGCTATTGAAGAGCCAATCAGAATGATTGCTGAAAATGCAGGTTATGAAGGTGCTATCATAGCAAAAAGAGCATATGAAGAAAAATGGGGTAGAGGTTTTGATGCTAATGCTGGTGAATGGGTTGATATGTTCGAAAGAGGTATCATCGATCCAGCTAAAGTTACAAGATCTGCTTTACAAAACGCAGCAAGTGCAGCTGCTATGCTCTTAACAACAGAAGCTGCTATTGTAGATATTCCAGAAAAAGAGAAAAATCCTGCTGCTGGTGCTGGTATGGGCGGTATGGGTGGAATGGATATGTACTAATAGATTTTTCCATAATTAAACAATTAATAGGGATTGTCCATAATTCGGGCAATCCCTTTTTTATTTGTGAGTAAATAAAATTTAGGTGTTGAAATGAATTATTTTAAAAAAGCGATTATAGTTACCGGTGCAACTTCTGGATTTGGTTTTGAGCTTTTAAAATCATATATTGATGAATATTTTCTTATTTTTACTGCAAGAGATGAAGATAAAGCAAAGAAAACCCTGGATAAATTATCTAGTATAAATTTTAGTAAAAGAAAACCAAAGGAAGATTTATCAGATGAAAATAATATAAAATATTTTATCTGTGATTTTGAAAGCATTCAGCAGGTAAAAAAATGTGCAATTGAGATTGTAAAATTTATTAATTTAAATGGCATCAAAATCGAAATGATTATTCATAATGCAGGTCTGGCAAAAGGTGAAAAATCAAAAACTATTGATGGTTATCTTTCTGAAATTCAAGTAA
>ERZ795050.5687-NODE-5687-length-10484-cov-19.014287_pt1 | contig 10484 bp, 10 predicted proteins | sample MGYA00375134_ERZ795050 | MGnify/ENA primary metagenome ERZ795050 (study PRJEB30179, sample SAMN05720221) | activated sludge metagenome | isolation source: Anaerobic digester | place: Japan | collected 2015-05-26 ... | reverse complement strand
CCTTCTCGAGCTGTTCCTCCCGATTTTGATGATGGGAAACATCACGAATAATACCAACCGTACCGATAGAACCGCCATCGAATTCGGGCATTGTTACACCCACGCTGGCAACCTCGCCAAAGGCATAGACAACCGCAGATGTTTCATAGTAGGGGGAGGGGCTTTTCGGTTTTAATCGAACCACCAGATTCTTAGTCATCCGCTTTCCGGTACGACGCTCGTCAAAAAGTCGCGGTGCACCCTCCGGTCCTGTTCGGATACCATTTAATTCCTGGAGAACAAAGCGCCGGCTCACTCTAGGAAAATCATCCTGATGCAAAATAGTAGAAAAATGTTTACCAATGAGTTCCGATGGCGTATATCCAAGCTGGGAAATAGCTTCATTAACGTAGACAAAACGGCCATCCCCGTCGAGGGTATATACAATATCCGGCAGGGAGTTCATTAAATTCATATACCTTTTTTCAGAGAGCTGCAGATGGGCATTTTGTCGCTTGATACTTTCGTTTACCCCAAGCACTTTATGTATCATCGCAGGTAGGGAACCCAAATGACGGTATTGGGTATCCCTCATTAAAAAGGAGGAAGATTCATCATGAATTATTTCAAGGACTTTGGATTCTTCTCCGTAATACGCAAGGATAATTGCCGGATGGGGCCAAAGTGTAAGCCAGTCTGCAAAAGCACCAGATGCAAAATGTAAATCGGTAATGATAATATCAATATTTTCATTATTTGAGAGAAATGCATCCGCTTCTTTAAGATCCGCTGGAAGAAGCAGCTTATATGATAACTTTTTTAAATGTATATATTCTGAAAATTGTTCTTGTTCAGCCCTTACTGCTGTGGCAAACAAAATAGTAATTTCATCCTTCATACATGTTGAGTATATACGAATTAAATTAAAAAAGCTAATATTTTTAGCCATGAAACATGCACACCTCATTTGGAATGAAATTGATGCTAAACAGGTATACAAATGTCGGGTATTTTCTGTACAGGATACTACAAGCGAAGCACCCGATGGAACTAAAAATGTGTTTTCGGTCATAGATGCCCCGGATTGGGCCATAGTTATTCCAGTTCTCGACACACCGGCCGGCAAAAGATTCCTGATGGTGCGTCAGTGGCGTCATGGGAGCCGAAGTTTAAGTCTGGAATTCCCCGGAGGTGTTCTTGAAGCGGGAGAATCGGATATAGCAGGGGCCCAGCGGGAACTTGCAGAAGAAACAGGGTGGAAGGCTGGGAACATTATAAAATTAGGAGAGTTCAGCCCAAACCCGGCAATTATGTCAAACCGCCTTCATGTATTTCTCGCAAAGGACTTAATCTATACAGGAAAACAGGATCTGGACGACGATGAATATGTGGATGTCGAACAGATCCCTGTGGATGAGGTGCTGAAGGGCATGGGTAAGGAACCCTATATCCATGCCCTTATGGCTAGTGCACTCTGCCTTTATTTAGCCTTGGGAAGCGGGGCATAGGCTCTGCCGCTTACCCACATTCCATCCCGGACTTCACCGTAAAGGCTGGGGATTTCAAGAACCAGCCCAGGGTGAATGAGATTCGGATTGTCCGGCTGGCGTAATTTAGCCCTGTTCTTTTCGTACAGCAACCGCCATTTGGTTGGGTCTGCATACACAAAGCTATAACCGGCTATATTCCAGAAACAGTCCTTTGTCTGAGCCCAGGGCCTAACGGTATATCGGGCGGGCAATGGAGCAAGCTGTTGAACCGAAGCCAGCGCATCGATAACCCGCTGAGATGCGGCACGGCTTTCCTGCCAGCGTTCTTCCGTCAGGGCAGTTTCAGCCTCTCCGTAAGCAGTCTGGGCTGCAGCATACTGTTTCGGATAGGTCTTTTCAGCACCGATAGAAGTTGCCCAGTCAAGTCTGGTTTTTGCAGCTGCAAGGGCATCCTTTGCAGACTTAATGGTCAGTTGCAGTGCGATATAATCATCCGAGAGCTGGGCATTTTTTAACGCCTCCGCTGCATAGGTGGCGGCCGCATCATAATCCCCATACTCAAAGGCATCCTCAGCAAGGGCTTTATAACGTAAGCTTTCTTTATAATAGGGATTATTTAACACCCCGGGGGGTAAATTTGATGTATCCTCTATTGGCTGAGGTGTGTCGGAGACTGCTGCCTGTACCAGGGTTACTAAGGAGGTGAGCTCCAGGTTATCTGATGGACTGCGAGGATCCACATTCCACAAAATATCAAGAACCGGCGATACAGCTTTCGGAAGGGCTGATTGGACTTCTGATTGTACAAAAAACACAGTTTCAGAGGCAGGGAGTTCTTGCACAGCTTCTAATGAAGGTTCGTCAAGATCGGTTTGTGCAAAAAGGAATACTCCGCCAACTAGAAGGATCATAGGTATTAAAAAGCAAATCCGTTTCATCGACTGCCTCCTTCCAGAACCGCATCAGCCTTTTTGGCAGCATCCTCGGTAGCAGAAATTTTCTGTTGGGCGTTCTGCATTGCTTCTAAGGCCCTGGCTCGTTTTTCTGCGGCCACATTTTTAGCATCCGCAAACAGTGATTCGGCCTGAGCAAATAAGTCTGCAGCATCATCATACTTCTCTGCTTTAAAGGCCTGTTCGGCTTCGGCATATACCGCTTGGGCTCTTTCAAAATCACTTTTTACCGCCACATTTGCCTTAAGATCCTGAGCGGCCTGCCGTTCTGCAGATGCTGCTTCACCCCGGCCAGAGGCATTCATTTCACGCCCCTTGTTCAAAGCTAAGCGGAATCGGAGAAGGGCTTCTTCTGCATTGTTTTGAGCGGCATTGATATCCCCTGCATCATAGGTTTCCTGTGCAGCCTGGAGCTTCTGCTGGGCTAAAGAATAGTTACCCGCATCATACTTTGCGAAGTCCCGCCTATCAATTTCTTGCTGGACAGCATAAGCATCTAAACCGGTCTTAAGGATTAAATAGCGAGCCCGAGCTTCCTGGGCCGATGCTGCGGCGGTGTAGTATTCTCCGGAATTAAATTGTGCTTGGGCAGTATCAGCAACCGTATCAGCTGCGGCAAGCTGGTCTGGCACCAGCTGGTCGGCCCCGGCATTAACTGCGTCCGCTCTGGCTTTTACAATTTCCTGTCTGCGAGCCTCCGCATACAGGGGAAGCGCTTTCATAGCCAGTTCATCATAGGCATCGGCTGCGCTGGTATAGGCTTGAGTTGCCTCTGTATATGAAAGCTGGGTCTTAACCTGAGCTTTTTCCCGCCCAGTCATGAAAAGAGCCTCCGCCTTCTTCCAGTCGTCGGCAAAGGTTGCAGGGACCTCCAGATCAAAGGCCTGCTTCCGGGATTTTTCTGCCCGTGCGACAGCCGCAGCCAAAGCAGCTTCAGATGCCTGATCTGGTGGCAGCTTTGAGGGGTCGGTAACTTCCGGTTGTTTTTGTTCAACCGCAGGTTTTACTGTCTCTGTTGGTGTTTTCGGCTCTTCTTGCGGCGTTTGAGCCGCTGGTTTAGGCCCGCTGGCACAGGAGGACAGTCCTAAGAGGGCTAAGCTTGCCACTACCAGGACTGAAACAAACACTTTGTGTTTCATAGGCGCTCCTTTCTACTTTAATTAGGCCAATTGTAGTATAAATTTCACAGTACTACAACCATAAAAATGATAATGACCTTGTCAGGTTACGGATTTCATCCTAAATTCAAAGAGAGGAGCTTGTATGCCAGATATTGTATTCGAAATTACAAAACATTTTGGAGTGCTTTCGGAAGAAAAATCGGGCTGGAAAAAGGAGCTTAACCTGGTTTCCTGGAACAATAGGGCTCCAAAGCTTGATATTCGGGACTGGTCACCGGATCATGAAAAGATGGGCAAGGGCGTTACCCTTTCAAAGGAGGAGGCTCAGAAACTTCTGGAGTTGCTGCAGGGAGCTATAGGTTCCCTGGGATGATGATCTCTCAGAATCTTATAGGCTCTCTGGGATGATGGTCTCTTAGGACCTCATACTATCCCTGAGATAGACACCTCAGACTCGGAGCGAGGCGATCGCCTCCTGAGTTAGACTATCTACCCGTTCGTTATATTCGTTCCCCGCATGGCCCTTTACCCAGCGCCATTCTACATGGAGCGTATTGGCAAGCCGGTCCAGTTTTTGCCAGAGGTCCTGGTTCTTTACCGGTTCCTTGCCGCTGGTTTTCCAGCCATTGCGCTTCCAGCCCTGTATCCAGGTGGTTATACCCTTCTGGACATACTGGGAATCGGTGTATACGGTAATCTGCCCCTTACTCAGAGCGGTATCGGCAAGCACCGCTTCCAGTGCGGCCACCGCTGCGGAGAGTTCCATCCGGTTATTGGTGGTGAGCTGTTCAGCCCCCCACTTTTCCTCAATTACACCCCTTGATTCCGATACAATAAGATACGCCCATCCCCCTGGGCCTGGGTTGCCGGAACATCCCCCATCGGTGAACAAAAGAACGTGGTTTTCATCAATCATTACGGTCTGGTCCTTTCATAGGCTTCTTTAAGGAGTTCCGCGGTAGTGTCCCATCCAATACAGGGATCGGTGATAGAAACCCCATACCGCAGGCCCTCACCTCCGGGACTTGGGTTCTGACAACCTTCGAACAGGTTACTCTCGAGCATAAAACCTACTATGGGGGATGTAGTTTCTTCCCGCTGAGCCAGAATATCCTGCAACACCAGGGCCTGACGTTCCGGTTTTTTCTCCGAGTTGCCATGGCTGCAATCGATAATGATAGAAGGATGGAGCTTAGCTTCCATCATTTTCTGCGCCGCTTCTTGTACATGGAGGCGATCAAAGTTTGCTCCGTGTTTTCCGCCCCGTAAAATGAGATGACAGTCCGAATTACCGGTGGTTCGCAGAACGATGGTATTTCCCTGCCGATCGATACCAACAAATGAATGGGGACTGGCAGCGGAGACGATGGCATTAATCGCTATTTGCACATCCCCATCGGTGGCATTCTTGAATCCAATAGGCATTGAAAGCCCCGAGGCCATCTCTCGATGGGTTTGAGATTCGGTGGTTCTGGCCCCGACTGACGCCCATGAAATGAGCTCCGCTATATATTGAGGTATGATTGGATCCAGGACTTCACTTCCCGCAGGAAGGCCCATATCGTTAATCTGTACGAGGAGGCGCCGGGCAATTCGTAAGCCCCGGGAAATATCATAGGAGCCATCAATACCGGGATCTACTAAAAGGCCCCGCCAGCCCAGGGTAGTTCGGGGTTTTTCAAAGTAAACCCTCATAACAATACAAAGCCTATCCTTATAGGCTTCGGCTAATACCCTTAACTTATCGGCATATTCCAGGGCCGCATCCGGATCATGGATGGAGCAGGGGCCAACAATGGCGAGGAGCCGTTTATCCCTGCCATGCAGAATATTGGTGATCTGCTGGCGGCATGCGGCGACGGTTTCAGCGGCCCTGTCGGGGAGTGGAATTTCCCGGGCAAGTTCTGCGGGAGAAACGAGGGGTATTTCAGCGGCTATGCGCAGGTTATTTGTTCGTATCATGGTAGTCCTGCCTTAGCATATCGAGAATAGCCCTTCATCGCAAGGCGGAGGCGAAATTTTATTACTGTTAATTCGCCACAGGACACCAGGTACCGGTCTCTGCTGACGTTTTTAACGCATCCAGTACCGCCATATTATGAACCGCATCGGCTATTGGGGTCGGCACATCCTGCTTCTCCAGAAGGGCCCGGGCAAAGGAATCGAACTCCAGGAGGTACTGGTCCACTATTTCTGTTTCCACCAACCGGCGTCCCACATCGGTCGCCACCTGAATATGACCGCTCACATCTCTGTACATGTTAAAGGGAACCTCGATGCTCAAAGAGCCGCCAGTACCATAGGCATCGAAGCGCTGCATGGAGAAAAGCTGGGTACCTACCGTAAATGTGGACCGTCTGCCATCGCCAAAATCGAGGATACCCGATACCAGGATATCGGTTTTAAATTCCGGATCCCTTTGTATCATACAGAAAACCCGTTCCGGTTCTGCATCCATCACAAAGCGGGCGGAAGAGACCCCATAGCAGCCAATATCAAGCAGGGCGCCGCCGCCAAATTCCGCAATATTGCGGATATTTCGGGGGTCCCGGTTGTTATAGATAAATACACAGTGGGTCGTCATGGGTCTACCGATCTCACCAGACCGGATGAGGTCCCGTACATGCTGCCATTGGGGATGGAAGCGGTACATAAAGGCTTCCATGAGGGGAACTTTGCGTTTTGCACAATATTCTGCCGCTTCCCGGGCTTCCTGGGCATTCAAGGCAAGCGGTTTCTCACAAAGCATGGGCTTCCCCACGTCGGCAGCCCGTTTAATCCATTCCAGATGAAGATGATTGGGGAGGGGATTATAGATGAAATCGACCTCCGGATCCGCAAGCAATTCATCATAGGAACCGTAGGCCTTTGCAAAACCCCATTTTTTTGCGAATTCAAGAGATTTCTGCAGGTCCCGGGATGCGATAGCGTAGGGCTCTACCAGCAAAGAATCCTGTATTGGAACGGCGATCCGCTTTGCATAATGCCCGGAACAACCGAGCACACCCATTTTAAGTTTATCCATCATTCACCTCCCATAATAAGCTTTTTATAGTGCAGGCCCGTAGGCGTCATTGCCAGGCCTCCTTCGGCACTTTCCCGTATAGAAGCAGGAAGTGTATCCCCAATCTGTTTCATGGCCTGAATAACCTCTTCAAAGGGGATCAGGCTCTTAATATCCGCAAGGACCAGTTCCACTGCGGTTATGGCATTGGCTGCAACAAAGGCGTTTCGTTTGACACAGGGGACCTCTACGAGGCCAGCCACGGGATCACAGGCGAGCCCCAGAGAATTTTTAAGTGATAAGGCTGCCCCCTGAAAAGAGGTTTCTAAGGAAGCCCCATGTAGATAGGCCAGGGCTGCCGCTGCCATGGCCCCTGCGGACCCGCACTCGGCCTGGCAGCCCCCCTCCGCACCAGCCAGGGTTGCACCCTGGGCAATAAAGATCCCCACGAGGCTCGCCATGAGAAAGGCCGCCCGCAGGGGGCGCTCAAAGGGCGGTTCCATTTTAGGCGGAATGGTACATTCAGCGGAGCCGGAACGAAGGGTATCCCAATAGGCCCAAATGACCCCTGGAACGATGCCGCTGGAACCGGCGGTTGGAAAGGCAACTACCTTACCGCCGCAGGCATTGACCTCGTTGATAGCAAGGGCGTAGGCAATGGCCCGGTGATACAGAGGCTCTTTAAGGAGCCTGTTTGTGTTCCGTAGATAGGCATAGGCAGCACCATTGGTAAGTCCCGACCGGGACCGTTGCGGCTCCGAAAGCCCCCGGATTAGGGCTTCCCGGGTAATGGCGATTCGGCGGTCCAATTCCATGGTGACCACATCGGAGCTTTTATTGCTGAGGAAGGCTTCCCGCTTAAGCAGGTATTCATCAAACTCAAGCTGTTCGGTCTGCAGAAGCTCCTGCAGATCCTTTAGTGTAGAAAACTGATATTTCATAGCTGCTCCAGAGATGGCAGATGGATAACTGAAAAAACCGGTGGTAAATTCTGGATCTGTTCTATAATAGAATGCGGAATAGGATCATCTACCTCTATAACCAGGAGAGCCTGATCCCCCTTCTCTTTCCGGTGACTCGATGTGGCTGCTATATTGATCCGGTTGGCTGCCAGAATATGGGACACGATGGCGATTACTCCCACCTCATCCCGGTGCACCACCAGGAGGGCATCGAGCAGCCCCGATAGGGCTACCAGATATCCGTTGATTTCATCAATCTGTATGGATCCGCCCCCGATACTGCTGGCCCGCAGCCTGAGGTGTTTTTTTGAGCTTGTAAGAGTTATTCGCACCGTGTTCGGATGCCAGCCAGCGGGGAGCTTGGGTATCGTTTCAATATTGATGTGAAAAGCGGTCCCAGCTTCGAGGCCCTTTTTAAGGAGCTGGGCGCCCTCCCGAAGGCGTTCATCCTCCGGGGGAATTCCTAAAAGCCCCGCAATAATGGCATCCCCAGAGCCATGGCCCTTCCAGGTGGCCGCAAGGGACCCATAAAATTCTACCAGCGCAGAATTTGGCTGTTCCCCAAAGAGCTTTCGGGCTAAGAATCCGATCCTTGCTACACCAGCGGTATGGGAACTTGATGGGCCGATCATTACCGGTCCCAGAATATCAAACAGGGTCACCTGTTTTTGAGATGAAAACTGCGACATAGGGTAAGTATACTCCACCTAAGCCTTGAGCGGAATACTTTCTGGGCTATTGACCGTTGAAATATGAGGTTCTTCTGTTAAAAAACTTTCTGAGTTTTAATTGAGCTGCATTTAACCGGTTTTCTTTACTTAATGCTACAAAATAAACAAAATGGCCTTGTTTCCTGTTGCCGTTTATGGGTCTCTTTTAGTATTTTAATAAAGAGCCTTCGCTGGACAGATGAAGGCATATTATCCCATACCATACTAAGCCAGAACCGCTTCAGCCTGGAAGCTCCTTAGGGAGTCATGTACTACCACGCTGATGCGCCGATGGCAGAGAAAAGAGGAGAACGAAAATATGGCGAAACAGTTGATGTTCAACGAAGAAGCCCGCCGCAAGCTGCTCTCTGGTGTTGAGCAGATTTCCAAGGCTGTAAAAGTTACCCTTGGACCCAAGGGCCGCAATGTGCTCCTGGACAAAAAATTTGGAGCCCCCACGGTCACCAAGGACGGTGTTTCCGTAGCAAAAGAGGTTGAACTGGCCGATCCCTATGAAAACATGGGCGCCCAGCTTCTTAAAGAAGTGGCCACCAAGACCAATGATGTGGCCGGTGACGGAACCACCACCGCAACCGTTCTTGCCTATTCTCTGGTAAAGGAAGGCCTGAAAGCTGTAGCAGCCGGGATGACCCCCATCGAACTGAAACGGGGTATCGATAAGGCTGTTGAGCTTGCCGTAGAAGAGATTAAAAAGAATTCCAAAGAGATTAAGGACAAGGAAGAGATTTCTCACGTTGCTTCTGTTTCCGCTAACAACGACAGCGAAATTGGTAACACCATTGCCGATGCCATGGAAAAGGTCGGCAAGGATGGAGTTATCACCGTCGAAGAATCCAAGACCATGGATACCACCATTGAATTTGTGGAAGGTATGCAGTTCGATCGGGGTTATATTTCCGCCTACTTTGTAACCGATCGGGACACCATGACCAGTGTCTACGATGACTGCTATATTCTCATCCATGACAAGAAGATCTCCTCCATGAAGGATATGCTTCCCCTTCTGGAAAAGGTTGCCCAGAGCGGCAAGCCCCTCCTCATCATCGCTGAGGATGTGGACGGCGAAGCCCTTTCCACCCTGGTGGTAAACAGCCTCCGCGGCACCCTGAAGGCCTGTGCCGTTAAGGCTCCCGGCTTCGGCGATCGCCGCAAGGCCATGCTCGAAGACATCGCTATCCTCACCGGCGGCGAAGTTATCTCCGAAGAGCTCGGTCTGAAACTCGAAAACACCGATATTTCCCAGCTCGGCCGGGCCAAGACCGTAAAGGTTGATAAGGACAATACCACCATCATCAATGGTGCGGGTAAGCAGAAGGATATCCAGGACCGGATTGCCCAGATTAAGGCCCAGATCGAAGAAACCACTTCCGACTATGACCGGGAGAAGCTCCAGGAACGGCTGGCCAAGCTCGCCGGCGGTGTTGCGGTTATCAATGTTGGTGCCGCTACCGAAGTAGAACTCAAAGAAAAGAAACACCGGGTAGAGGACGCCCTTTCTGCAACCCGGGCTGCTATCGAAGAAGGTATCGTTCCCGGCGGTGGTCTTGCCCTCATTCAGGCAGCCCTTGCCCTCGAGAAGGCCGATATTTCCAAGCTGACCGATGATGAAAAGGTGGGCTTTAAGATTGTTAAGCGCGCCCTGGAAGAACCTATCCGCCAGATTGCAGAAAATGCCGGTCTCGACGGTGCGGTTATTGCCGACAAGGCTAAGAATGAAAAGAAGGGCATCGGTTTTGATGCGGCTAAGATGGAATGGGTAGATATGGTGAAGGCTGGTATCATCGACCCCGCCAAGGTTACCCGGTCTGCCCTGCAGAACGCTGCTTCTATCGCAAGCCTGCTCCTGACCACCGAATGCGCTATTACCGATATCCCTGAGAAGAAAGAACCCGCTATGCCCGCCGGCGGCGGCATGGGCGGTATGGGAATGGATTACTAATCCAGTCCAGTTGAAAAGGGCGGCCAGGGGCCGCCCTTTTTTTAATCAGAGAGGTTTTGCAAAAACCTCCAGAACTACCCTGCAGACTTTTTCATGAGGCTTTACGGATTTCCACCCATACTACAGAGTGACTCCCGGATTCTGATCCTGGGTTCCTTTCCCAGTCAGGCCAGTCTTGAGGCTGGAATGTATTACAGCCATGGAAGAAACCAGTTCTGGCCTTTGCTGGCCCTATGTACTGGACAGTCAATACCGGTGAGCAGGGACGAAAAGGTAAGGCTCCTTACAGAGAGCGGCATCGCCCT
>ERZ795050.5686-NODE-5686-length-10486-cov-6.397565_pt1 | contig 10486 bp, 8 predicted proteins | sample MGYA00375134_ERZ795050 | MGnify/ENA primary metagenome ERZ795050 (study PRJEB30179, sample SAMN05720221) | activated sludge metagenome | isolation source: Anaerobic digester | place: Japan | collected 2015-05-26 ... | reverse complement strand
CCGTTGGCCGGCGTGAGAGCCGCCATCGAATAGCATCCGATGTTGCCGCAGACGAACCCCCCGCGGCCGTCCAGCGCAATGGCGTTGTGGATGCTCCAGAAGGATGCGCGATGCGGACACCCGGCGCAAAACGTCTGTTCCCGCGGCGGAAGCATCGCCGCTGTTTTCCGGGCCTCTTCCTGATAGGACGACGAAAGCCCGCAGCGCCTGATGTTGAAAATCTTCACCAGGGCATCCGCCACGATGTCCGGGTTGAGTTCCCCGGCAAAAGGGAGCGTCCCGTCATATTTGCCGAAGAACGTTTTGTCTTCCGAAAGCTTCGGGTTGCCCGCGGCCAATACCTTGACGTTTTCTTCCAGAAACGCCATCACCTCTTCCACGATCAGAATTCTTCGGGCTTTCCGCAGGTATTGGGACACCAGACGCGGCGGCAGGGGCCAGGTGGTCCCGAGCTTCAAAATGCCCACCTTCTTTTGCAGGCCCAGCATGTGAACCGCCTCCGCCGCGTAGAGCCAACAGGCGCTGGCCGTAATGAGAAGCAGATCGGGACGGGCGGGACCCGTATAGCGGTTGAACGGACTTTTTTCAAACAGGGCGCAAACGGCCTTCAGCTTTTGCCGGCGGAGCAGATGCTTGGCGACCACCGGCGTGCTGATCATCGGACCGGTTTGCGAATCCATGATCGGCCCTCCGTATTCAAACGCCGCTTTTCGGGCTTTTGCGGGCAATGTTCCGCAAACCACGTTTCCGCTGGCGTGCGACATTCGCGTGACGGAGCGCAGCATTACGACGTTGCCGATCGCTTCGGAAAGCTCAAAAGCCCATTTCGTCATGTCCTTGGCTTCCTGAAAATCCGCCGGCTCCAGAAGCGGCATCTCCAGCATGCCGGCAAAGTAGCGCGACTCCCCCTCATTGACGCTGGAAAGCGCCCCCGGATCTTCGCAGGAAACCAGCACGAGGCCGCCGCGGGTTCCCGAGGCCGTCAGGTGCAAAAGAAAATCGGACGCTACATTCACGCCGTTCTGCTTCATGACCGCCATCGAGCGCAGCCCCGCGAAGGATGCGGCCGCCGCCACTTCCAGCGCAACCTTTTCGTTGACCGACCACTCCACGTAAAGACTCCGTTTGGAGGCCGCCGGCGCGAGCGATTCGATGACCTCGGAGGAAGGCGTCCCGGGGTAAGCGGTCGCCACAGATACGCCCGCCTCCAGTGCGCCGCGGGCGATGGCTTCATTTCCCAGAAACAAAACTTTGGATCCGGCCGGTGCAAGCAATCGGGTCATCGGTCGCCCTTCTTTTTCAACAAAGGTTTTGCCTTGTCTTGAAGCACTTCATTCAAGTATTTTCTTACCGCCGGATCGTCAGGATTCAAATACAGCAACTTCTCCGGCGACCGGCTTTTTTCGATGATTCGGGCAAGCGCTTTTTTCTTTTTTTCCGCGGCGGCGCTCATCAATTCCGCAAGCGCCCTCCGCGGCGCCTCACGACATTCCAGAATACCTTGATCCCGGGCCAGCGAAACGAGATTCTTCCCCTTCTCGCTGCGGACAATCACCTGGTTCCAGCCGCTCATTTCCACGGGATTCCCTCCGAATCGGGCGGCGCCGACGGAGAGATCGGCAAATTCTGCGGTCGAATCGATGCAGTAGCGGCAGGCCTCCCGCACGCATTCATCCACTTCGTCCATCGGCACATTGACTGCGCCGCCGGCCGTTCTGAGCTCGAGAATATTTTTTCCCGCGGGAATGTCCATCCCGGTAAGATTCTGAGCGGGAAGATGATATTGATTCAGAAGATTCTGAAAACGATCGAGGGCAAGCGTCCAGCCGCAAAACAACCCGATCACCAGCGAAAGCGTTCCGCCCTTTTGATATCCGTCGATTTTCGCCGTCCTGATTTTGGCCAGCGCGAGCGCCTGACAGGGCGTGGCCACGACACCGACCCTGCCCGCGCCGTTTTCCGGCATGCGGTGAAACGCAGCGACGGTCGGCGCGGCCCAAAAACGGCTTCCGGCATAGTCCGCCGGCTCTTCCCCACGGTCGATCAGACGGCCTTCAGGTTCCCGTCCGTCCAGAAGACCGGAAACGATCGCCGCGTCGATCCATCCTTCGGACATCGCCAGTCTCAAGAGCGCCGTCACGGTGCCGCCGTGCTGCGCGCGGGCCCGCAGTCCCGCGTCCTTCGCGCGCGTGAACCAGAATTCCTTCACCGGCCCGATTTCGTCGGTCGCATCCGCGGCGTCAAAAAGTCCATCCCGAAGAAGCCGCCCGTCGGCGGGCGTCCGGGGGCAAAAGGCGCGGCATTTGCCGTCGGAAAGGTCACAGTCGAACAGTTGAACGGTTCTGTCCCTGTAAACGACCTGATAAGGACAGAGCCCCACGCACGCACCGCAGCCGGTGCACAGACTTTGTTCCAGAACTTCTTTTTTCAGCCTGGACTGGCTGCTTTTTTTTCGTTTCATCGCCTATCCAACTTTGGCCGTCCCGCTTCCCGTCTCACACCGAAGGATCCGGCAGAGTCCTTAAGAAACGAACGCTGTGCCGCATCAGTAAATCCCCCGGGCCGCGCTTCCGTCCACCAGCAAATTCACGCCGTTGATGTAGGCGGCCTGCTCCGACGCAAGAAACGCCACGGCGCTTCCGATTTCTTCCGGCCGTCCCAGCCTGGCCGCGGGAATGGAGGCGGCCGTTTCGGCAAAATACTGCTCGACGGAAATCCGCCGGGCTTCGGCGCGCACACGGGCCAGCTCCTCCTGTCTTTGGGTTCGGATATGACCGGGGCATACGGTGTTTACCGTAATCTGATGTTTCGCGTACCGGTTGGCCAGCACCTTGGTGAGGCCGCCGATGCCCGGGCGTATCGCGGAAGAAAGCAGCAGTTCATTGATGGGCTGCTTGGCGACGATCGAGTTGATCGTGATGATCCGGCCCCATTGCTGGCGTACCATCATGGGAAGAACGGCGCGGGTCAGGCGCACCATGCTCATCAGCGTCAGTTCATGCGCCTTTTGCCAGTCTTTGTCGGTCAGCGTGAGCATCTCTCCCGCCGGAGGCCCTCCGGCGTTGTTGACCAGAACATGAACGGTGCCGAAGCGCTTTTTGACTTGGGACACCAGATTCTGAACGTCTTTCGGTTTTGTGACATCCGCCCGAACGGCAACGACGACCGATCCGCTTTCCTCCTCGATTTCCCGTGCCGCTTGAGTAATTTCCTTTTTGCGCCTCGAGCAGATCACAACCGTCGCCCCTTCCAGCGCCAGTTGCCGCGCCGCCGCTCTGCCCAGCCCCCGGCTTGCCGCAGCGACGACGGCTATTTTATTTTTCAATCCAAAATTCATGATCCCTCCGGTCTTTCCGATGCCGACCTTACCGCAAAAGGGGATTACACGATGACGCGGGAGACGGTCTCGCTCAATCCTCTGGCGGCGGTGTTCAACTGCTCCGTAACGGCTTTAAACTGGGACAGGGAGCCGGTCAACTGCGCCGCGCCGGCTTTCAGCTCGGCCATCGCTTCGCTGATCTGGCGGGATCCGAGAGACTGGAAACGCATGCCTTCATTGACCTTTTCGAATTCCGGGCCCAGATTGGCCACCCGGGCAATCACCTGTGAAAGCTGCATCGTGGCATCTTCGGCCGAACGGACTCCTCTGGCCACCTCTTCGCGAAAATGGTCCATCTCCCGGACGCCGTCGGCCACCGACGCCTGCATTTCGCTGATGATGTCGGAAATATCCAGCGTCGATATGGCGGTTTCATTGGCCAGCCGCCCGATTTCCCGCGCGACCACGGAAAAGCCCCTTCCGTATTCTCCCGCTTTTTCCGCTTCGATGGCGGCGTTGAGGGACAGGAGATTCGTCTGATCGGAAATTTTGGTAATCGTCGCAATGATGCTGTCGATGCTTGCCGCCTTATGACGCATCAAATCGAGTTTTTCCGAAATGCTTTCGGTTCCCGCGGAAAGGCTTTGCATGGCGCCCTGAAGTCCGGAAAGGCTTGCCTGGCCGGCATTGGCAAGCCTGGACGCCTCGCCTGCGGAATTTTTCACACCCTCCATGGTGCCGGCCAGCTCCTGAGACGTCGCCGAGATCTGCCGGGAGGAAACCCCCACCTGCGCCACGTTTCCTTCCAGACTCTTCATCGCCTCTTCCTGACGGCCCGAGGCCGAAACGATGGAGGCCGTGGTTGCGTTAAGGGTATCGACCGCCTCCCGAATCCGGATCGTCTGTTCCCGAATGCTCCGGGTCATGTTGTTGATGGAGCGGCTGAGCAGCCCCACTTCGTTGCGGCGGGTGCCGGGATCAATCTGAACGCGCAGATCGCCTTTGGCGACGCTGTCCGCCGCACCGGTCAGCTTTTCCATCGGTTTGCCGACCAGATTCCGCGTCAGGAAATAGACGAGCAGCGCGACGGCGACGGCCACCAGGAGCATGCTGATCAGCAGCTTCTGCAGAAAGGCGAAAATGTCGGAGAGAATCTCGTCGTATTGCCGGCAAAAAATAATATACCAGGCGTCCTCCATGTGAAACTGCGCCGTGGTCAGTTTTTCCACATAATACGCCTTGTAAATCCCCGCGAATTCGGACAAAAAGTAGGACTCGCCCGCGGCGATTTTGTCCATCACCGGCCGAACGAGCTCCGGACCCTTCGGGTTGAGGATCAACGATTTTTGCGGATGGGAAATGATCATGCCGTCGTGATCGATCATCAAGAGATAGCCGGTTGTGCCGATGACGGATTTTTCAACAAAAAATTCCGTGAAATAATCCATTCTCGGGGCGACAATGGTCGCGCCCACAATCTCTCCGTTGTGTTCGATGGGAGCGGCTACGACAAAAATGGGGTTTCCCCTGAGGATGCTCGGATACACTTCACTGATGAAGTAAGGTTTCCCCCCGAAGACATTCTTGATGTAACTGAACTGGGGTCCGCACTTCCCGATCGTTTTACCGCCCACCGTATCGATAAAGAAATTTCCGTTTCCGATGATTTTCTTTTCGCCCTGGACATCGAGCGTGATCGTCTGGTCCGGGGCAAGTTTTACGGCCAGGGGAATATTTTCATAATAGGGGTATCGTGCTTGCATCTCGGACAGGAATTTCTGCGCGTCCGTCCTTTTTTGCGGATCCGCCGGGGAAAGCGTGACGGCAATAATTCTCGGATCGCGGGCAATGGTCTGCGCCGTGCGGATCTGCTCCTCCAGCCATCGCATAAGCGCCTGATTGGTTTTTTTCGCAACAACCTCGGCAAGGTCGCGGTTGGTTCTCAGGGCTTCCGGCTTACCCAGATAATACGCGACAAACCCGAAGGCAAGAAAAAGCAGCAAGATGGCGGGAATCAGCAGCAGAAGATACTGCGTGGATATTTTCCGCGAATTGTACTTTCTGATCAATGTGTCCAGCATCGGCGCCCTGCTTGATCCGTGTTTTTATGCTTCGGTTCTATATGGATGAATTGGATACCCTATTGGCGATAATTTATCAACAACTTCCGCTCACAAAACCGGCTTCTTTACCGATGCGTTTTTTCTCGCCGCACCGGATGATTTCACTTGAAAGGATGGAGCAGGCCATGTAAATATACGAACCGGCTTACGGATTCGGTGTCATCCCGAGCCTGTCGAGAAACGACAAACGCACCATGAAAAACCAGATGGCCGCTCTGAGCCTGTCGAAGGGCGACGGGAACGTGAAAATGGTCGGTTTAGCACAGCAGTACCGGGAAAAATTGACGACGTTTGACCTCGCGGCGAAAGCCGTTCAGGACGGGGACACGCTGATCCACGGCGTCACCATTGCCGAGCCCCCGGGCATGCTGGCGGCCATCGCCGACCGGGCCCGCCGCGGAGACCTGCACCACCTCAAAGTCTACACGTTTAATGCCCAGAAGCATTTTGCGGAAACGCTGGGAAGTCCGGATATCGCCGACGTGGTCGACTCCTACAGCTGGTTCGTTAGCGAAAGCTCCCGCAACATGGTGCAGGTCGGATTGACGCAGTTCGTCCCCGCCTATCTCCATCAGGTCCCGAAAATCGTAATGGAAACCATGGATGTTGATGTTGCCGTGGCCACGGTCGCCCCGATGAACGAAGACGGTTACTTCAGCTTCGGCCCCTGCAACGGCTACATGTCCGTGATGGCAACGCTGTGCAAAACCTTGATCGTCGAAGTGAACGAAAACATGCCTTTTGTTTACGGCGATGCCCTGATTCACATCTCGGACATTGAAATGATCGTTGAAAATACCGTCCCCTTGCTGGAATTGCTGCCCCTGCAACCGAATCCGCTGGATCCGGCCATCGGCAAGATTGTCGCCGAATACATCCCGGACCGGGCGGTGATTCAACTGGGCATCGGCACCCTTCCCAACGCCATCGCACCCTACCTGGAAGGACACAGGGATCTGGGCATCCACACGGAGCTCCTTTGCCCCGGCATGGTGGATCTGATTCAAAAAGGCGTGATTACCGGAGCGCATAAGAATGTCCACACGGGCAAACACATCTTTTCGCTGGCCTACGGGGGCAAAGAAACGTTTGAATATATGAACGGGGACAAAAGTTTTGAAAATTACCCCAGCTCCTACGTCATGAACCCGGGCGTCATTGCCCAAAATCACCGCATGACGTCCGTCAACGCCATCCTTCAGATCGATCTGCTGGGGCAATGCAACGCGGAATTTCTGGAAGGCCGCCAATACAGCGGCACAGGAGGGCAGCTGGATTTTGTCCGGGGGGCCTACGATTCGCCCGACGGAAAAGCCATCCTGGTTTTGTATTCCACGGCAAAAAACGAGGAAGTGTCCCGCATCGTGGGGCAGTTTCCCACGGGAACGATGGTCACGACGCCCCGAAACGACGCACACTACATCGCGACGGAATACGGTATCGTCAACCTGAAAGGCAAATCCACCAGGGCAAGGGCGCTGGCGCTGATCAGCATCGCCCATCCCAAATTCCGGGAGGGGCTCATGCGGGAGGCCGAAAATATGTCGCTCATGTGAAGATGAGTTCCGGCCGGTCAACGGGAAAAATCCCGGCGGACCGCAATCCCATAACCTTTGAGGACCCTGTAATGACCCAGGAAGAACTGCGGAAAGAAGCGGCAAGGATGCGCGATTCACGCAAGCGCCTTCAGAAACCCGAAGCCAACAACCAAGAAGCGGCGGAAAGGTACCGAAGGTGCGAGCAGGAATACCGAGAGATGGTCGAACTGGCCAACAGCATCATCCTTCGCATGGACCCTTCCGGAAGAATTACCTTTGCCAATGACTTCGCACTCCGCTTTTTCGGTTTTTCAAAAGAGGAGATCCTCGGGAAAAATCTGATCGGCACCATCGTTCCGGAAATGGAATCCTCCGGATGCGATCTCGCGGCCTTCATGGAACAGGTCTGCCGAAAGCCCGGAGAACACACCGTCAACGAAAACGAAAACATCAAAAAAGACGGAAGCAGAGTCTGGATCCTGTGGACCAACAGGCCTGCTGTGGACGAACAGGGACGAATCTCCGAAATTATCTGCATCGGCAATGATGTGACGCAAAAAAAGGAAGCGGAAAAAATTCTGCGCAACGCCCGCGATGAACTGGAGCAGGAGGTGCGGGAAAGGACAAAAGAGCTCCGGAAGCTCAATGAAGATCTGCTGTTTGAAATGGCCGAGCGCAAAATTTCCGAAGAGGCCTTAAAGGAAAGCGAAGCCAGGTACCGCAGCATCGTCGAGAACGCCTTCGAGGGCATCTTTCAGACCACCCTGGAGGGCAAGTGCACGATGGTCAACTCCGCCATGGTGGCTTTGCTGGGCTATTCCTCCGCCGAAGAATACATCGAGGCAACATCCCGTCCGGAAAATCTGTATGTCGATGCGTCCTGCCGTCAAGAATTGATCAGACTTCTTCTAACCGACGGCTATGTGAAGGGATTCGAAACGGAATTATACCGGAAGGATGGAAGCAAACTATCGGTTTCCATGAACGTCCGGGGCGTTTTCGATGAGCGGGGCAATTTCATCCATTACCAGGGAACCGTCATCGACATCAGCGCGGAAATCACCCTGCGGCGGGTTCTGGACGAAACCACCGGCGCGCTCTCCATGGCCGTGGAAGTCCGGGATCCCTATACCGCCGGACACCAGGAACGAGTGACCCGCCTGGCCGAAGCGATCGCCGCCGAAATGCATTTCAGCGATGAACACATCAGCGCCGTGCATACGGCGGGTATGCTTCACGATATCGGGAAAATTTACGTGCCCGCGGAGTTCCTCAGCCGGCCGGGCAAGATCACCGACAACGAATACAACATCCTGAAGCAGCATGCCCGGGAAGGTTACGAAATCCTGAAAAACATCGAGTACAAGTACCCGATTGCCGAAATCGTTTATCAGCACCATGAAAGGATGAACGGATCGGGGTACCCCCGAAGCCTTTCCGGAGATCGAATCCTGATCGAGGCCAGGATCATCTCGGTGGCCGATGTCGTCGAGGCCATGGCTTCCCCCCGGCCCTACCGGCCGGCGCTCGGGATCGAAAAAGCGCTGGACGAAATTCGGAAAAACCGAGGCATCCTATACGATGCATCCGTTGTCGACACTTGTCTGGCGCTGTTTCTGGACAAAGGATTTCATTTCGGAATGTGAAGGCATCGGCCGCCGGGGCCGGAAAGAAACCTCCGGAAAAAAGGCAAGTCTTTCGGCTACAGCGAAACCATTTTGAGGGACCGGCCATAAATGGCCTGGCCGAGCTTGACCGCCAACTCTTTGACCGTCGCGATTTCCTTCGAGGAAAATTTCAGCTTCGCATCGGGTTTTTCGGCGGTCACGGAAAAGCCGGCGGCCGCGTTGCAGCCATGCATCCTTCTGGAGGCGGGAAAACGTCGCTCGGGTTTGTTTTCGTACTCCGCCGAGGTCGTATCCACCAGCCCGTCGATTGACGAATTTTTGATCGCATATCCCTTTTTTTTCAGGATTGCAGATAGTTGATCCAGCATGCGGGAGACGTTGTCGTAGGGCCGGATTTTTTCAAACATGAACCAGAGGGTAACCCTTGGATGCGTCGTCATGGGAGCAACATCCGGATCGGAAAGGATTTCGCTGAAGGTTCCACCGTTCGCCGTTCGGCTGTCAAAATTCCCGAAAAAGCGCAATCCGAATGCATCCACTCTATCGCCGCCGTGCCCGAATTTAAATTTTAATACTTGCATGTCCTTTCTTTCCCCGCTAAATCTCGCGGCATCCTTCTTTTTGCCCAGCCGATGCCCGCTCTTATCACAGGTCGAAGCCGATCACATCAGTTTTTTCGCGCCGGTTAAGGGAGTTTTTGTTTTCGCTCAAGGTCGGCCAAATGACCGGCCAGGACATGAAGAAAATAGATCAGGCGCGCGAAAAGATTGGAAATGTCGAAGCAATAATCCTGTACCTGGCGCGAGGCCGCATCCTTGCGTTCAAAATGCCGCGCACGAAGGGATTCCATCATCGGGCCGCGATCCAGGGTGAGCCGGTTCAACATGTCGGCATCCTCCATCTTCCCGGACGAAACCGCTTCTGCGGCCGTCACCAGAAGAAATTCGAGGCTCTCAAAAAAGGAGTTGATGAGGTCCATCGAAACAGAGGCAGGCCTCGCGCAAAACAGGTCCCCGAACTGGCGCACGCCTTCTTCCAGCAAACTCATGACGTCGGACAGATCCGCCAGTCCTTTTGCCTCGAATACCAGGTTGACGCAGAGTCGGCGGGCCACCAGAATGTGAATGTCCGCGTGTGCCCGGGACAGCATCTGCTGGGTTTGGTCCGCGAAAGCCTTGTAGTCTGAAGACGGCGCCTGCCGCGGCTTGCCGGCAAAAAAAGCCGGATAGCGCGCAATGCGGTCGATGCCCTCCTTCAGCAGACCGGCAAACCTTTCCAGCCCGCGGTGATTTTCTTCAACGCTGCCGTCTTCCAGGGTCAGCATCCGGTCCGCCAGATCGAGAATCCGGTTGTCGTGCGTTACCATGAGGACGGTGCTGCGCATTTCCCGGGCCAAACGCTGCAGGAGCTCCACGATTTCACGGCCGGACGTTTTGTCCAGGGCGGCCGTCGGTTCATCGGCCATGATAATGGACGGCTCCCGGACCAGGGCGCGGGCGACGGCTACACGCTGCCGCTGACCGCCGGAAAGCTGCGGGGGATGTTTATGCTCATGCCCCGCCAGTCCGACCCGTTCGAGCATGGCCATGGAGCGTGAACGGATCTCGGCAATCGTCAGGTCGGTCCTGTGAACCAGCCCCATACGGGGCAGGCCTTCCGTTGCTGCCGGATAAAGTCTGGAGGGTTTCAAATGACGGCGTAAAAAAAGGTTTAACGAAGAATCGCCAAACCTTTGATTTTTTTGGTAGCGGGGGATGGATTTGAACCATCGACCTTTGGGTTATGAAACGGATAAAGCAAAATAAACAAGATTTGAGATTATTCCTGAATCCTGCACGTCATAGTCAAAAAAATGAATAAGCCATCTGGGCGACCTGT
>ERZ795050.5679-NODE-5679-length-10495-cov-5.326533_pt1 | contig 10495 bp, 10 predicted proteins | sample MGYA00375134_ERZ795050 | MGnify/ENA primary metagenome ERZ795050 (study PRJEB30179, sample SAMN05720221) | activated sludge metagenome | isolation source: Anaerobic digester | place: Japan | collected 2015-05-26 ... | reverse complement strand
GTGGGAGATTGAGCTTTTCTGCAAGCGCGGGCTCACGTGCGGCCAGCACGGAAAGCAAACGGTCCTTGGTAACTCGATTCAAACCCAAGGTCGTCTGGTCGGACCTTTCCAATACGGCAAGAGCGTTCAGAATCTGGTCTTGCCGGCATTCCTCCGCCGTAAGCGGCTGCGCCAGAACAATGGAGACTCCGACGCGCGCTCTCTGCCTGCGGGAGTTTCTGTCGAAGCGGTAGGGCGCAGATTGGAGGATTCCCACGGCTGTCAGTGTCCCGTTGGTCCCACCCTCCCACAGGAACACGAGATCGCCTTTGCTGACAAGAGACTGGTGCTGGTCTACGGGAAGTTCGATCGAACGAGACAAGCGGACGAGATCAGCAACCGGTTCTGAGCACCGGAAAATCCATGCCATGGCACACCTTGAAGACGATGAGAAGCACGTTCTTCGCATGAACGCGCGAAGTCCGCGGTACCTTCGGGGATTACGGGGAAATCATCATAAACGTACCACCCCGGGGATTGACAGACAAGAAGAAGGGAAACATCCGATCGCGCGCGGAGTCTGAAACAGTGGTGTCGCAGGCAGGCCCGCGGTCAGCGGGAGGGCGGAGAACCGGAAGAAGCGAGCCGTTCTCGAATGTTCCGCAATTCCGTGTCAAATGCCGCGGCTGATTCTTTTCCGAACAGCACAAATCGGATGAGTTCCATTGTCGCGGCCGTTTTCAGGAATTCTGCTGCCTCCGTAAGCATTATTCGCGCGCATTCCGCCGTCGGGAATCCCCCGACTCCGGTTCCGAGCGCGGGAAAGGAAATGCTGCGAAGCTTCAGCTCCTCCGCCCGGCGCAAGCTCTGAAGGGTGGCTCGACGAATTGCCTCCCGGTCGGTTCTCAGGTCCTGGCCCATACAGGCAGCGTGAATAACGTGCCCTGCGCGGAGAAGTCCTGCTGAGGTGACCACAGCGTCTCCCACCGCAACGGGCCCGAGGCGGACGGCTTCTTCCTCAATGCCCTGCCCGCCCTTGCGCTTGATTGCGCCGGCGACCCCTGCACCCATCCATAGGTGGTTGTTGGCCGCATTAACGATCGCGTCAGTGTCCTGCTCTGTGATATCGCCATCCAGGCATTCGCATACTCGGGTACCGAGTCTCAGACACTCCACGCGCCGCTATCCCCGGTTTGACGAAATCAGATTTTGAGAAGGTGGAGCCAATCGCCCAGAAGGAACTGCATTCTGCCGATGAGGAGAGAGATTCTCGCCATCACGGTGAAACCAAACGATGCTCCGAAGGCGATCATGAGGAACCAGATTCCGACACGCGAAATGGCTCCGACCGCACCGGTGTGCTCCACGGAAAAGAAGAAATAAAACAGGACCGCGGCTACGCCGACCAGAACAAGTGAGGCTGCCCCCACCCCTTGGAAGTAACAGATGAGGAAAACGACCGAAAGGAGCGTCGGACCGAACCAGCTGTTCATTCCGAGATCGCCCCCTCCACGCCGCGACACCAGATATGCCACGGCGATAAGAACTATCGCCGCGATAAGGATGAACTTGTCTCCTCCGTCCCACCCGAGCGCAGGCGCCAACGTTGGATGTACCTGTTCCAGAAGCTGGGAGGCGATATACGCGGGAATACTTATACCGGCCCCGAATCCAACCACGTAGGAAAACGATATCCTGCTCAACCAGCTGAATTTGGGTACGATTCGCATGATCAGAAGAATGCCGAGAACCGATGGAACGATGAGAACCCACAACTGGCGAATCGTGGCCGTCGAGAAGAAAATCGGATTCACGAGGTCTGCGAGGATCACCTGAAACCACACCAGCGCAAGTCCGTATGCTGCCGCCACACCCACGTACAGATGCTCGGCAATCTTAAAAAGCGGGTTGTCATCGTAAAGGAAACTGAACAGCGCGAGAGTGAGTCCGGCGCCAGTGAGAACTCCCAGCCCGTCCACTGTCAACGCGATATGTCCCGCGGCAAGTTGCCAGATGCTCAGTGCGAGGAAAATGCCTGCAAACACAAACGTTGCGGTCCGGCTTCCTGGATTGTGCATCATGATCGTGTCTCCTCGTTGCCGGAAACACTCTGTCTGCGGTCTCGTCTCCGTTGAACGAAATACATCGTGTTGCCGATAATGATGGAGATGATGATGATAAGATGAGCGGCAGATTGAGGTTGCATACCCCGTGTTGCCGACCCCTGCGTTTTCACCAGCGTCTCGTATTCCGCCGCACCGGCCAACCCTGATACCAGCCCGTTCAACTGGCCGGACTGGAGGTACGGGAACATATCAGGCGACGTGACTGCCGTTGTCGCGCCGCCGAGTTTGATGCGGTAGCGGTCAACGGCGTAGGTGACCCAGACGCCGTCTATGGTTTTTCCCGCGGCGAGAGTGACCACGTAATCAAAGCTCCCCAGCTTGGCAATGTGCTGGGTGACAGGCATTTCCGACGTTTTGTTTCCGCGGTAATCCACATTGAAGGCCCCGTGGAAGTCTTCTCCCATGTTCAGGATCAGCGTCACGGAACCGGTCTTGTATCCGAGAAAGGTCCAATCCTTCCCGTATTCTTTTCCTTCTGCCCGCGACACGGAATCGAACGCCGCCTGGGCCAATCCCACCGCGTCGGGCCAGAGAGCCATCCCGACGACCTTGATGTTGTTTCGAAAACACTGGCGGATGATGCTTATCGCAGTGGGCTGAAGTTCGGGTTCACTTCCTGGGCCGTAATCGAATGAAAGAAGCACCGTTGCGTTCGGTTTTCCTTTGATGGACTCGATCGTGTTATACACGTTCTTCACGTCGGAGGAAGGCCGGATTGGCAGCGGCAACGGAAAAAGCATCGCTGCGGCTACCCCGACGAAGATAAAGAGGAAGACCCAGCGACGGTCGATATTCAGGAGTTTCTGGATCATTCATCACCTCCGAGATAGGAACGTTCGATACCGAAGATGATGCGCAGGGCGGTTGCCACTGCACCCAGGTAAACGCCCAGCAGGATCCCGCGCTTCGCCGCCATATTCGGAACATTCATCAACCACTGCTGCAGTTCCGGCATCGATTCCCACAGAAGCGCGCCTATCGGCACGCGTCCCAGCATGACGATGACGGCCGCCACAAGCAGGATCGTCGCCTCAGTCGTTCGGGCTCGGAAGGTTCGGTAGGCTGCGGATGCGATGAAGAAGGAAAGAATCGCGAACATGGATGCATCGGCGGCCACGAAAACGTTCGTGTATAACCAATCGTACGCACCACCTTTGCGCAACGCGACCAGCGGGCCCGCGCCATTGTTGTAAATCGCGGCCGTCAGCATGACCACGAAACCGAGGTACACAAAAACGCTGTATCCCCAGCCGGCCTGCCTGCGTTTCAAGCGTCCTGCGTGAAGGTACAACAGGCTGTACACGCCAAGGAATGCGGCAAAGGCCGCAATAATCCGGTCCCACTTGGACAAAAGGTCGTTCAGGTCTACCGCGGCCTGATGGGGGATGTAGTAAATCGATATGGCCACGATACCCATCACGAACGCGATGACAAGTGGCAACGTGCGTTTGAAGAAAATCATTCCTTCTCAGCCTCCATACTCGCGTCCGCAAATTCAGAGAGGAGCTACCAGATGTGTCAACCAGTGGATGCCCGCCAGTTCCAGTGCGGTTCCGATCGTCAGAATGGCTATCAGGACAGCCTTTCCGACATCCTGTCCTCGAAGGCTTCCGAGGAGTTTGGGTTCCCGCGCGAGATACGCACTGGCGGCGTACAGCTCTTCACCGATCAGCGTGTAGTCGCATGTCGTGATGAAAAAGGGAATCTGTGTATACGAATCGGTGGCGGCAATTTGGATCGCGCCAACAACGTTCCCCGTTTCCGCGAAGAGAAGCGCCTCCGCGTAAAAGTATCCCATCAGCATCACGGTGGCCGGGCGCTCTCGCATCATCATTCCGTCCACTGCGGCTGCGTAGCTGAACTGGCGATCCGCAACGAACATGACGTTGTCCGGGACGTAGGCATCCGGGCGCCCTACGTCAATACACGCTTCCCTCACCACTTCCTGGCTCACCGCCAGCACGATCGGGTCGTTGTTCATAACCTTCAGTGTCGTATCGAATTGCGCTACTCTTCGTGCCACGCGGCCGAGAATATTCACGGAAGCGATTGCGGATACTTCTCCCATGGAGTTCAGCCCGTGAACGAAATACACGGGTTTCCCCATTTCGGTGGCGCGTCCCAGCGCCTCTTCCACCGCGTCAAGCCCGGCGATTTTCCGTATAAACATGTTCGGATTGCGCCGCGCGAATTCGATGAAAGAGAGGATGACCACGCCGAAAAAGAGGCCGAATATCAGGTTGTTCAATTTGTGGAGCTTGATCCAGTTCTGCCTCGGTGTCACGGACATCGGAGCGGCCAACTCGGCGCTCGCGGAATCGCCGACCACCGCGAAGCGCAGGTAGTACGTCTGATCCGGCCGTAGTTCCACGCGCTCCGGGTTGCCATCTGGCGTTGCCGGCGGCACCATGTAGGATGAAACGACGAGAAACTGGTGGTCAGGATTCGCCGGAGACCAGCCGAAGATTTTTGGGTCATCCTTCACAAGAGGCCCCGCGGCAGGTGCTTCGCCGCCGAAGTAGTACGGTCCTGACGGGTTCGTAGCCACGCCAACCTGGTACCGAACCAGGCTTGGAGTCGAAGCGTCCGGCAACCAGGTTACCACCACCGCCTTTCCGTTGTCGCTGGGTACATCTGCGGCTCGGATCTGGGTAGGAAGGGGCGGGGGTAGTGCACGGACTGAATCAGGAACCGGCGTTTTGCTGCCGGTCCCGGTCTCTACCGCGTCAGACGCCAGCGCTGTCCCGGTCCAGAAAAGCGCTGCAATACACGCGAACTGCGTCAATCTCTGCACTGGTTGTCCTCCTGGCACCTCCGGACGTGTACGCCGACGGCGCGGGTGTTATCACTGGACTCACCCCAGAACAATGCACTAGAGTGCGATCGATTCCACGTTGGCTCTCGGCACGATGACTTTCTCTCCGTCCTCGAGGGCCACCTCAAGCACGCGAACACGGGTTTCGGATTCCACCGTCTGGAGCTCGGAGGGGAGAGCGCTTACCGAACCCAGCCGCCCGAAATACGGTTCGCGAATCACGCGCACCGGGTCGCCGATTTGGAGACCCGCGCTGCTTGCTGCAACCTCTGTGTCAGACGGTGACGGCGGACGCGAAACGATAATCTCAGGCCGCTGAACGCCGGCACGGATCTGCGTGGTGCCGTTGATGGAGGCGACCATGCCTTCACATGAACTCAAGATATCGAAAGTTCGCCGCGCCATTGCAATCGCCCCGAAGCCTTCGGTGACTATGATCGTGGTTCCAATCCGTTCCGTTCCTGTGATTGCCACCCCCAGATCATATCCAAGCAGATCCTTCAGGTCGCCTGCGTGGATCCCGCCCGCGATCACTCCGGCCGCCTTCACCGCGATTGCCCGCTTGATCGTGTCTGCGGAGACGAGTGATCCACAGATAAGCACGCAGCCTTCCATATCGGCGGAAATTGAGGAAGGTGTCGCAACAGAATCGTGGGATTCCACCACACGCCGAATCTTGCCCCAGGCTTCGCCGCCGATCCCGAAAATCCCCTGGATGAAGGCGCCCTGCGTTTCGACCACTACGCCTTCATTCGGGATTTCCTCAATTACCCTGCCATCCACGTACGCAGTAACGGCGACCGGTTTTGGTGGCCGGCGCAGAATAACCTGGCCGGTGACCGTGGAAACACTCTCAACTGTGCCGTCTATGGGCGAGTTCACCGTGGACTTCAGAAACTTGAAAAACGGGCGCGTCTCCGCGATAAGTTCGTCCGTCGCGACTGAATCGCCCACCTTCTTCACCATGTATTGCTCAATCTGGTGGGCTTCTATCCCGAGGCGGTTCACCACGTTCACCGTAGCCACATCGCCCGGAAGCTCAGTTCTCGCGACCACGGTATCCCTGGAAACGAGGTCGCCAACTCGAACCGTGACTTCCCCCTTCAGGGGGAGTATGCGTCGACGTTGAAGCGTCGCGAACGGTGTTACGCGTAAGCCAGGAGTGTAGGAGTGTGCCATAGATACCCTTACAGGGGTTAGACGGGAAACTGATCGGTTGCTTTGTTCCAACGGACGGTGTCAGCGATCTGCGCCGGGCGATCAGCGGCGAACTGGATGGGTCTGCCGCGCGTATCGAGCACGATTCCGACGACTCCCCCGTGGATTACGGCTTCCACTGGTTTGCCTGATCCGTGTCCGAGGTCCCAGCCTTTGGCGGGTGTTGCCCGGAGCTTCGCTGTTTCGTTCAAACCGAGCGGGAAATGTCTCAAGTCGCCGACATTCATTGTGCCGTCTTCCCGGCGTCCGTCCTGGAACTCAATTTCGAATGAAAGAACCTGGTTACCCTTTTTCCCCTTTCCTCGCGGCGCCACGCAGGTGCCGAGGTATATCATGCAGTCCTTTTCAAACACCTCAGTGGCGGCAGTTTCGTTGACGGTCGACAGCACGCCCAGATGGGGCATCATGAAGATGCTGTCCACGGCAAGGCGTGTGACGCCTTCCGGCTGGAACGCGTCGATCATCATCTGCATGGATTGCTGCCGCCTCGGGGCATGGCTGAGGACGCCACCGGAGCCAACCAGCAGGTCCAGCTCCATCATGTTGATCAGGCTGCCGTCACTCTCCTGCGAGAACACGTCAGAAAGAGTCCGTTCTTTGGCGATGCCTTTCAAACCCACGGCAAGCTGCTTGTGCTGGATGAATGCCAGTCGCAGGGCTTCGCGCGCAATTGCCTGTTCCAGCTTCAGTTCGTCAAGGAGCTGAGGGATGGTCGTGGGACGTATCATTTTGTTTTTAATTCTGTTACGCAAGTCACCTTCATCTATGTCAAACGGTATCCAGCGCGCGATGTTCTCGAGTCCGGCCTCGGCCAGAACATTGGAAATGCTGTACGACATACCGAGATTTGCGCTCACCGTGCGGTTGAACACTTCGTCAAACACGCTGAACACGTCTGTCGTGGCGCCACCGATATCCACACCGACGACGTTGATGCCTTGCTTGCGGGCGATTGTCTGCATGATCAGGCCTACCGCACCGGGGGTCGGCATGATGTCGGCTCCGCACCACGAAATCAGCTTTCTGTAGCCCGGTGCCTGGGCCATGACGTGTTCGAGAAACAGGTCGTGGATTTTGTGCCGCGCCGGCATGAGGTTCTCTTTTTCCAGCGTCGGACGGATGTTTTCGGTGACGGTAAGTGCGGTTTTCTCCCCGAGAATTCGTGTGATATCATCGATCGCGTTCTTGTTTCCCGCGTATATCACGGGGAGCTTGAATCCGGTCCCGAAACGCGGCTTGGGATCCGCGGCCGCGATGAACTCCGCAAGTTCCACCACGTGTGAGACAGTCCCACCGTCCGTTCCGCCGCTCTGCAGCACCATGTCGGGACGGAGTTGACGGATCCGTTCAATTTTCTCGTGAGGAAGCCTCCCGTCATTCGACGCAAGCACGTCCATGACGATGGCACCAGCGCCAAGTGCACACCGTTGGGCACTTTCACCGTCATGGACTTCACCACCCCCGTGACCATCATCTGCAATCCGCCACCAGCCGACGATGTCGAGATATAGATGTCAACACCACGGTTCCCTTCTGCCGGAGTGATGATGTGTTCCCCTTCGAGTATTTTCCTTCCGCTCAGCTCTTCCACTTCCTGGATCGCGTTTAGAACGCCTCTCGTAACGTCTTCAAACGGGGCCTCGACGGTAGTCGGAGCCTCCCCGCGGAATGTCTGCCGGTAGGTGCCGTCCACCTTCTCGATAAGGATTGCTTTCGTCGTCGTGCTGCCGCAGTCTGTTGCGATAACAACGTTCAGGTCCCGTTCCTGCTGCATAAATTCCTTTGCGCCTTTCAACCTTTTGATTCGACGTGAGTTTTGTCATCACGGCAACCGACGCTCGAGGCCAGCGGAGACGGTTGCCTTTTCTGCGCGGTCGCTGCCCCGTTCTCGCTGCCGTTAGTAATTGCCTCCACGAGCGCGTCAATGCCCTCCCGGTGTTCCAGTATGCGCACAAAACGTTCGTACTCCGTCGGGTTCAAGAGCGCCGTGGCAAAGGGTTTCATGAACACCAGGAACTGGCTTGCGACGAAGTTGATCGGCCGGGACATCTCCAGAACCATGAGTGCGGGGGAACCGAGTCTCCGTCTCACGAGCATGGAGGCTACTTTCGCAAGGACTTCTCTATCCGCGGGAGCCAACTCAAGCGGGGGAGGCATTGCCAGGGCATATCTGACGCTCTCGCGGAGGCGTTTCCAGGGGGATGTGTGCTCTGGCAAAGGCGTATACCTGCTCTCGGTTTCCGGAGGTGCGAACATACAGCCCGCGCCATGCATCCAGATGTCTTGGCCGCGTAAAAGTACCCAGGAAAACACCGTCCCTGCGCAACGCGACACGTTTGAAACGTGCCCAGGGGTGGAATCGAGTCACCCCGAGATGTCGGGCATGCACGCCGCGCGGATTGATTTCGTAAAAGGTAGGTAAAAAATACCGAGAAAGGCTCAGAAAAAGAAACCCGAAGGCCCCGAGGCCGATACCCGGGCTTGCGAACCCGAAACCGGCGACCGCTGATGCCGCGACCATGGCGCTTACGAGTGACCATCGCCGGAAAGGGGCATCCTCGCGCCATGGATGAGAGAAAAACGTGATCACGTCTTCTGGAGGTGACGCAGGAGGATGGGCGTTGACAGGCATCACGGCTGGCTGTCAGCGATTGGTCTGGTAGCCCGCGTCATGCAGGCTCTGGAAGAACGCTTCCATGAGGTGAGGACTTTTTTCGCCCGGATTGGATTCGACGCCGCTGCTCACGTCCACCGCGTAAGGGCGGACGGTTTCTACCGCCTCGACAACGTTTGCCGGAGTGAGTCCGCCCGCCAGCATCACACGTGTCTTCCTGGCGACTGGAATCGCGAGCGACCAGTCAAAAGTTTCGCCCGTCCCTCCATTTTTGCCCGGAACGTACGTGTCGAGAACGAACATGTTGACGTGGTACGGTTCCAGGTTCTCAAAGGAAAACGGCGGCCGAACGTGAAACGCTTTGAACACCCCGAATTTGCCCATGCTGTCACAGTACTCCGGGGACTCCAGACCGCTGAATTGCGCTACTTTGACACCCGTCGCCGATATTATGTCGAGCACCCTGTCTCTCGGTTGATTGGCAAAAACCCCTACCGGAACAACACCCCGGGGTAACGTTGGCACGATTTCTGCAGCTTCCGCCGGGTCGATGTAGCGCGGACTTTTCCTGACAAACACAAACCCCACATAGGTGGCGCCGAGTTCAGCGGCGAGCAATGCATCGTGACGGGTGCGGATCCCGCAGATTTTCACTGAGACGTGCCTGCCTGTCCCGTTGTCCAGGTCGACATTCTCCTTCTGCATACCCTGCTGCTCACTTTCCCGATCGTGTGCCTTTGGAAATGAAACGCGCTATCGTATTCTCTCGCAAATAGATAAATCCGCAGACCTGGGCTGCGGTACCCGAGAGCGTGGAGATGCTCGCCAGTAACGACTTCGTCACACGGTTTCGCGGTAGACGTCCTCGTGGGGGCGTGGGATAACCACTGCATTCACCAGCATGCCTGCTTCGGCGATGCGAGCCTTGCCCGCTTCCACCGCCGCCTGCACGGAGGCGACATCACCCGTCATAGTGACGAAGGCTTTCCCTCCCAGCGCCATGGCCAACCTGATTTCCACAAGGGTAACTCTCGCAGCCTTTGCGGCAGCGTCGGCCCCCTCGATCAGCGAAGCGACGCTGAACGCCTCGAGAACTCCAAGCGATTCGCCAATCGTCGGGATCGTCGAGCGGCCCAGCGCCGCAAACACGTCTTCGTGCACGCCGGGAATAATGAACCTGTCCACCAGACAGCCATCGGCGGACGCCGCCCCCGCTTCTACCGCGCTTTGCACCGCCCCCACTTCGCCCCCGACAAGAACCATGTATTTGCCCGAACAAATGCTGCGGGAAAGCAGGAGGCGCACATTTGCGGCCTTCAGCATCGCGTCCGCCGTTTGAAAGCCGGACGCGATGCTGGAGAGTTCTATCAACCCGATCGCTTTCTCACTCATTTTGTCCTCTGAATGGCAATACTCGTCTCGTTGACGGTCACTATCCCCTCAATCGAAGCGTGCAAGTGTGCGCCGAGTGCGCCATCGGGTACGCGACCGATCAGCTGGCCTTTCTTCACATGGTCGCCCGACTTGACCACGGCGGATGCCGGTGCACCGGCCGCCTGTTTCAACGGGAGGGTTACCCGGCCGGGATCTACGCCCAGATCCTCCCAGTGAGCCGGGTGGTCAAACTCCTCTACAACCAGTTTCCTCATCAGCGAGCGGATCGGAACGCGCCGCCCTTCCCGAAGGGGATGAGGGCGCACCTGAGATTGCGTGGTCCATTTGAAACCGGCTTTCCGCAGTTCG
>ERZ795050.5677-NODE-5677-length-10496-cov-4.774255_pt1 | contig 10496 bp, 14 predicted proteins | sample MGYA00375134_ERZ795050 | MGnify/ENA primary metagenome ERZ795050 (study PRJEB30179, sample SAMN05720221) | activated sludge metagenome | isolation source: Anaerobic digester | place: Japan | collected 2015-05-26 ... | reverse complement strand
CCTTTCGGCTGTCTGTAGGAATCTCACATGCAAGGAAAGGCCGATTTCTTTTCGCTAACGTCGTTAGCTGTCTCAATCGCCTTTCGGCTGTCTGTAGGAATCTCACTAACAGACGATCTCCGTCTCGCCCTTGAGTATGCAGGGCGAGAGTCTCAATCGCCTTTCGGCTGTCTGTAGGAATCTCACGTTGTTGAAGTAGAGGCTTAGGCCCCGGGGTACTCTCCGGTCTCAATCGCCTTTCGGCTGTCTGTAGGAATCTCACGATCGTAGGAAACATCGATCCTGAATACATCATCTTCAGAGTCTCAATCGCCTTTCGGCTGTCTGTAGGAATCTCACATGGTAGATACACAGGCTGAATGGAAGACTGTCAACGGCGTGTGTCTCAATCGCCTTTCGGCTGTCTGTAGGAATCTCACTCTATCGCGCAATTGACTGAGTCAAACGGAATCCTTCCCAAGGTCTCAATCGCCTTTCGGCTGCCTGTAGGAATCTCACGGAAACGCGAGTTGGTCAGTTGGTTGGATTGGACTAAACGTCTCAATCGCCTTTCGGCTGTCTGTAGGAATCTCACCGCTCAGAGCGCTTCCAACAAACGTTTCGCCTAGCAAGGCGAAGTCTCAATCGCGTTTCGGCTGTCTGTAGGAATCTCACAGAAAGAAAGGAGTGGTCATGTCAGGAAATTTGCCGGACGGTCTCAATCGCCTTTCGGCTGTCTGTAGGAATCTCATACTCTTACCAACGACGTCCTTACTGCCATTCGGCAGCATGGCGGGTCTCAATCGCCTTTCGGCTGTCTGTAGGAATCTCACGACTCGCCGAATAGGAGATGCTATTATGCAATTCATCATCGGTCTCAATCGCCTTTCGGCTGTCTGTAGGAATCTCACAAGAGCCGTCCAAGCGATGTGAGCGTTTTTGGACGTCTCTTGTCTCAATCGCCTTTCGGCTGTCTGTAGGAATCTCACGCCCACTAAGAAAGAGCGGGTTCTGCGGGAGTGGACCCCCGAGTCTCAATCGCCTTTCGGCTGTCTATAGGAATCTCACTGGACGGGTGCGCCTCCGGCACCCGCTCATTTCCTTGCTTAGAGAGTCTCAATCGCCTTTCGGCTGTCTATAGGAATCTCACGTAATGGCCGCCCCGCCCGAAGTCATTGAGGCGGCGGCGCGTCGCGTCTCAATCGCCTTTCGGCTGTCTATAGGAATCTCACATCCGCCGTGCCACGGCACACATGCGCCATGAGTGGCGGCGGGAGTCTCAATCGCCTTTCGGCTGTCTATAGGAATCTCACGCATATATCAATGCATGGAAATCGTACTGCAGTACGAGGAGAGTCTCAATCGCCTTTCGGCTGTCTATAGGAATCTCACGACTACGACTACACAGGCACTTTCAAGTGCCCCGCCACGTTCGTCTCAATCGCCTTTCGGCTGTCTATAGGAATCTCACCGGCCTGATGTGGATCACGGGCGAAGCAGCCGCGGCGCTGCGTCTCAATCGCCTTTCGGCTGTCTATAGGAATCTCACGCGGGCCGTCAATGAAGCGGGCCGTCAGGAGGCGCTGGCGGGTCTCAATCGCCTTTCGGCTGTCTATAGGAATCTCACCCGACGGCGCCTGATAGTGGAGGCGCGAAATGAATAATAGTCTCAATCGCCTTTCGGCTGTCTATAGGAATCTCACACTTGTGCCGAATGCCTGGCTTGTGTCGATAGGCACAAGCCAGTGTCTCAATCGCCTTTCGGCTGTCTATAGGAATCTCACCATGGGGCGGTGACGGTCGTTTCCCTTTGTCGTTGCGGTTGGGTCTCAATCGCCTTTCGGCTGTCTATAGGAATCTCACATCGCGGATCCGTGGGCTGCGGGAGATCTTGCCTGCAGCCAGTCTCAATCGCCTTTCGGCTGTCTATAGGAATCTCACGAGAACCTCCCCGCTCCCATGGACGGCACGATTTACCTCGTGGTCTCAATCGCCTTTCGGCTGTCTATAGGAATCTCACACCCGCGAGGGTTGGGTTGCCGCCGATCGAAACGTACCTGAGTCTCAATCGCCTTTCGGCTGTCTATAGGAATCTCACCCCGTTCACGTTGTAGTGAACACGTACGGGGAGGTCGAGTCTCAATCGCCTTTCGGCTGTCTATAGGAATCTCACCTCTGGCGGCGATACTGCGAGCTCGACCATGAGGAGCGCGAGGTCTCAATCGCCTTTCGGCTGTCTATAGGAATCTCACTGAGTGGTTCAGCGGGAATTTTGTTGTGCGGTTGTTCAGCTGAGTCTCAATCGCCTTTCGGCTGTCTATAGGAATCTCACCAGAGAAGAGAAGTTAGCGCCGAAGTTCCGGCGCTGCATGTCTCAATCGCCTTTCGGCTGTCTATAGGAATCTCACTGACTCGGGCTCCCGAGCCCGGGATGTGGAAGTGGCGTAGTCTCAATCGCCTTTCGGCTGTCTATAGGAATCTCACTGACGTAGCCTGACCCGGAGCCAAATTCCACACCAACACCGATCGGTCTCAATCGCCTTTCGGCTGTCTATAGGAATCTCACCCACCAACCTGGTCACCGCTTGTGAGCGGTGCAACAAGGCTCGTCTCAATCGCCTTTCGGCTGTCTATAGGAATCTCACACTGGCGGTCTACCTCCGGGATGGGCTGGCCTGTGCCTATTGTGGGCGTCTCAATCGCCTTTCGGCTGTCTATAGGAATCTCACATGAGAAAGACGCATCGACACCGGACAGTGGTCAGTGAGGAGTCTCAATCGCCTTTCGGCTGTCTATAGGAATCTCACATGGTTGGACCCGCACAGAGCGGGGTCTCAGTGGCCCCCACGGGGTCTCAATCGCCTTTCGGCTGTCTATAGGAATCTCACGTCATGACTAGATTGGTCAACTTAACGCCTCACGAGATCGTCCTGTCTCAATCGCCTTTCGGCTGTCTATAGGAATCTCACAGCATATAGCATGTCGAGTCAATGAGTCTCTGCAAGCGTTGGAAGTCTCAATCGCCTTTCGGCTGTCTATAGGAATCTCACGAGTACCGCCAGGCGGTCATCTATCTCGCCGCGAGGGCCCGGTCTCAATCGCCTTTCGGCTGTCTATAGGAATCTCACTTGCTGCACTCCCGGGAACAGTCTGCAGCAAGTGCTATGCGTCTCAATCGCCTTTCGGCTGTCTATAGGAATCTCACGGCCCCGACCCGCGGATCAACCACCACCACCAATCCGGGGCCGGCGTCTCAATCGCCTTTCGGCTGTCTATAGGAATCTCACGAAGAGACAGATCTGTATGACTTGCCTGTATACGATTTTGTCTCAATCGCCTTTCGGCTGTCTATAGGAATCTCACAAATTCCCGTCACGGTCTTGACGTCAACGGATCTGGAAGTCTCAATCGCCTTTCGGCTGTCTATAGGAATCTCACGTTGATGGGTGCCCGGTGGACATGGGGAAGCCGGGCGTTGGTGGTCTCAATCGCCTTTCGGCTGTCTATAGGAATCTCACTGTCCCAGTCAGAAGTCGTAATCGACTGGGACATCGCCGGAGTCTCAATCGCCTTTCGGCTGTCTATAGGAATCTCACCATATAAAGTCCTCCGGTCGATTGAGTCGCTGGACGACCCGTCTCAATCGCCTTTCGGCTGTCTATAGGAATCTCACGGCCCCCCGGGGATATTGAACAGTACACCGCGTCAGGTGGTCTCAATCGCCTTTCGGCTGTCTATAGGAATCTCACTTTCTACGCTCGTTTAATGGGTCGGTATCACCGACCAAAGCAGTCTCAATCGCCTTTCGGCTGTCTATAGGAATCTCAGTTAAAGCTTTCGCCGACCTTCCCGTTCCCGGATATATTCAGTGTCTCAATCGCCTTTCGGCTGTCTATAGGAATCTCACCGGTCTCAATGGGAAAGCAAGCTTTCAGGTAAGGTCGTAGGCGTCTCAATCGCCTTTCGGCTGTCTATAGGAATCTCACTCGTACGACGGGTCGAAGAGTCGGTAGCGTTTCTACGCTCGTGTCTCAATCGCCTTTCGGCTGTCTATAGGAATCTCACGTTCTTTTCCTTCAATACTGAAGCGCAGTGGACGGATCTGCGGTCTCAATCGCCTTTCGGCTGTCTATAGGAATCTCACCAAAACGACGCGGAGTATGGCCGCCTAAAGGCGGACGTCTCAATCGCCTTTCGGCTGTCTATAGGAATCTCACACAGTGGGTGGAGCGCGAGGGCGAAGCTTTTCGGGCGGCAGTGTCTCAATCGCCTTTCGGCTGTCTATAGGAATCTCACCGATATCGCGCCTTGCTGCGCCTGCAGCAGGCCCCGGGATTGTCTCAATCGCCTTTCGGCTGTCTATAGGAATCTCACCCCCGTACCGCAAGCCGACACGATCTATATCGTGTCGGCTCTTGTCTCAATCGCCTTTCGGCTGTCTATAGGAATCTCACGTACGGGGCAGTCGAGGGGCTACCGGCCCCTCAGGACGGGTCTCAATCGCCTTTCGGCTGTCTATAGGAATCTCACACCTGACGGCCGGATTGTGGCCGTCACCAGGCTGGTGGCGGCTGTCTCAATCGCCTTTCGGCTGTCTATAGGAATCTCACCTCCATCCCGCCATCCGGGACTGTTGCCCGGGTGGCGGTCCATGTCTCAATCGCCTTTCGGCTGTCTATAGGAATCTCACTATACTCAGTCAGATCTGATATGACTCATCGGCGGAGTCATATGTCTCAATCGCCTTTCGGCTGTCTATAGGAATCTCACGTGCCGAGTCCGAATAACCCTGCGAGGTTGCGGCACATACGTCTCAATCGCCTTTCGGCTGTCTATAGGAATCTCACCCGGGACTGTTGCCCGGGTGGCGGTTTCCCAAACGGAACTTGAGGGTCTCAATCGCCTTTCGGCTGTCTATAGGAATCTCACGTGGCACAGGTACGGTCGGTTGTACGGCACACCGGGTCTCAATCGCCTTTCGGCTGTCTATAGGAATCTCACTTCCGCATATATCATTTCACGCGTCAATGAGTCTATTAAGAGTCTCAATCGCCTTTCGGCTGTCTATAGGAATCTCACGGGGGCCCAACGAGAAGGATATTCAACTGCGAGTGCTGGTGAGTCTCAATCGCCTTTCGGCTGTCTATAGGAATCTCACGCATGGCCTACAGCGAGGTGAATGTCCCCTGTGGGGACGGCGTCTCAATCGCCTTTCGGCTGTCTATAGGAATCTCACAAACTTTAGAGGCAAAGATGGGGCAGATCTTGCATGATGGGTCTCAATCGCCTTTCGGCTGTCTATAGGAATCTCACGTACATTTGGAACTGTTTGTTCCAGATGTTACGCCCGCAAGGGGTCTCAATCGCCTTTCGGCTGTCTATAGGAATCTCACGCACGAGGCCACTGAGCGAAAGCCCGGAGCTTTGGAGCTCCGGGGTCTCAATCGCCTTTCGGCTGTCTATAGGAATCTCACGTAAGTGAAGAAGTTGGGACGCCCCGAATCCTCGTCCAGGGGGTCTCAATCGCCTTTCGGCTGTCTATAGGAATCTCACCGGAAATCAGGGTCGGGGAACCTTGGAGATGGGCTTCAGGGGTCTCAATCGCCTTTCGGCTGTCTATAGGAATCTCACTCGGCCTCCAGCCGAGACTGGGGTTTGCCGCGAGGCCGACCGTCGGGTCTCAATCGCCTTTCGGCTGTCTATAGGAATCTCACAGCCTGGATACTCAATGACAACAACGTGCCAAGCAATCTAGTGTCTCAATCGCCTTTCGGCTGTCTATAGGAATCTCACTCGTCAGCATCGTAGTAGATGCTGACGACTACAACTTCAACGTTGCGTCTCAATCGCCTTTCGGCTGTCTATAGGAATCTCACAATGCCATCATTGTCTACAAGAGACATTGATGGTATCGGGTCTCAATCGCCTTTCGGCTGTCTATAGGAATCTCACAAATGCGGCAGGAAATTATTAAAAAGCACGGCTTGTGGGTCGTCTCAATCGCCTTTCGGCTGTCTATAGGAATCTCACGGCCGGCCCCAAGCCGGCCCCCCATTCCCTTCCCACTCAATGTCTCAATCGCCTTTCGGCTGTCTATAGGAATCTCACCGTCTGCCCCTGGGCGCGTTGGGCCCCTGGCAAGCGGGGTCTGCGGGTCTCAATCGCCTTTCGGCTGTCTATAGGAATCTCACGATATGTGTCCGCCCGCGTCGGCTGCGGGTCGCAATGGGGCGGGGTCTCAATCGCCTTTCGGCTGTCTATAGGAATCTCACCTTACCGGCCTTATTCACTTGTAACACCGGCCGCAAGTTAGCGGTCTCAATCGCCTTTCGGCTGTCTATAGGAATCTCACGGTCGATTGCGAAATTCGAAAAGGAGGGGATATGGTGGGTGTCTCAATCGCCTTTCGGCTGTCTATAGGAATCTCACATGGGAGCGGAGACGTGTTTTCGGCCGAATACTTCGGACTGTTAAAGTCTCAATCGCCTTTCGGCTGTCTATAGGAATCTCACAGTTGTTGGAATCGGCGGAGGTGGCCGGCGTTCCTGGTGTTGTCTCAATCGCCTTTCGGCTGTCTATAGGAATCTCACATTGGTAAGCTCGCATTAGAACATGATGCGCGGCCGAACAATGTCTCAATCGCCTTTCGGCTGTCTATAGGAATCTCACTGGAGACGTATTCTCATCCGACTACTGGATGCTGCTAAAAGAAAGTCTCAATCGCCTTTCGGCTGTCTATAGGAATCTCACTTGCAATCAGACCATATTTTGGCTCCCAACTCGAGAGAGTTGTCTCAATCGCCTTTCGGCTGTCTATAGGAATCTCACCCTTATCCTATCTGCGGCTGCGCAGGACGTTCGCATCATAGGTCTCAATCGCCTTTCGGCTGTCTATAGGAATCTCACCCTAGATAGGAGGAAAGGAAATGCGTAGAAGGGAAATCAAACGTCTCAATCGCCTTTCGGCTGTCTATAGGAATCTCACTTACCTGGCGGTCGCCTTCCTTTCACTGAAGTCCTTCTATGAGTCTCAATCGCCTTTCGGCTGTCTATAGGAATCTCACTAAAGGATATAGCAAGCGCTTGCAATCAGACCATATTTTGGGTCTCAATCGCCTTTCGGCTGTCTATAGGAATCTCACTCCACGGGTCAGTTTGCTCTTCCTGCTATGCTAGGAAGGGTCTCAATCGCCTTTCGGCTGTCTATAGGAATCTCACGCCCGCAAGGGTAGATTCATTTTCGCCAACGTAGCTCAATCGACTATGTCTCAATCTCCTTTCGGCTGTCTATAGGAATCTCACGAGAGAGACAGAGACCAAGACCAGGACGACGGAAGAGGCGGGTCTCAATCGCCTTTCGGCTGTCTATAGGAATCTCACGTCTCGTCCCTGGTGCTGAGCCGGGTGCGAGGACGCATCGAGTCTCAATCGCCTTTCGGCTGTCTATAGGAATCTCACGCTTCATTCCGCATCCAAGCCTGCTAAGGCTTAGCCTTAGCGTCTCAATCGCCTTTCGGCTGTCTATAGGAATCTCACGACAGCGCGGTACGAAGCGCTTACCTAAGCGCTTGGAAGGTGTAGTCTCAATCGCCTTTCGGCTGTCTATAGGAATCTCACGCTAACGAATTCAAGGGGGACGTTTTGATCGAAACGTCTGTCTCAATCGCCTTTCGGCTGTCTATAGGAATCTCACTCATCCAATGACAAAACTTCCTTTTCATTCAACATTACTGTCTCAATCGCCTTTCGGCTGTCTATAGGAATCTCACTCGGACAACGTCGGGCAAGAGCCGACGTCGCTTGATTGTAGAGTCTCAATCGCCTTTCGGCTGTCTATAGGAATCTCACATGGTGGATCAGGTTTGATCTGCCGGACTGGCAGACCGGTCTCAATCGCCTTTCGGCTGTCTATAGGAATCTCACGTCCAAGCGGAGGTGGACAAGCAGGCCGCCTCCGAATATTGTCTCAATCGCCTTTCGGCTGTCTATAGGAATCTCACCGTCTGCCCCTGGGCGCGTTGGGCCCCTGGCAAGCGGGGTCTGCGGGTCTCAATCGCCTTTCGGCTGTCTATAGGAATCTCACATGTACCACGGGTCCCCGTATCGGTTGGAGACCGTGCGTGTCTCAATCGCCTTTCGGCTGTCTATAGGAATCTCACATGAGAACGATCGTGAAAAAGTTCGAAAAGGCTGGGGTGTCTCAATCGCCTTTCGGCTGTCTATAGGAATCTCACTGAGAAAGACAACGCACCGACATCGGGGTGAGGTCCTGTATGTCTCAATCGCCTTTCGGCTGTCTATAGGAATCTCACCGTGACGGCTCCGTTGAGCCTGTGCATCGAGCGGAACCGGAGTCTCAATCGCCTTTCGGCTGTCTATAGGAATCTCACATCAGGGCCAAGCGGGCAGCCTCAGGAAGCCTCTCCTCAGGTCTCAATCGCCCTTCGGCTGTCTATAGGAATCTCACACCGACTACCCTAATACGGGGCAGGCTTACGTCCTTCGGGAGTCTCAATCGCCTTTCGGCTGTCTATAGGAATCTCACTCTAGTGCATGAGGAGAGCGCGATGCTCTCCATCCGCGAGGTCTGTCTCAATCGCCTTTCGGCTGTCTATAGGAATCTCACCGGCACAATTGATGCTGATTACGTTGTCACGAAGGTCGAGAACTCGTCTCAATCGCCTTTCGGCTGTCTATAGGAATCTCACGCAGAAACAAGGGGAGAGGTACTACTTGGCACCTCTCCCCGTCTCAATCGCCTTTCGGCTGTCTATAGGAATCTCACGGACTATCCTCCGGTGGCATGCAGGTGGCGAGGGCTATTGTCTCAATCGCCTTTCGGCTGTCTATAGGAATCTCACCGAGGGCTATTATGCGCACCGGTTTAGAGGTGCGATCCGACTGGTCTCAATCGCCTTTCGGCTGTCTATAGGAATCTCACGATGACCGCATTCGACATGACCCCAATCGAATTGTGGGGGTCTCAATCGCCTTTCGGCTGTCTATAGGAATCTCACAACAACTGGTCAGTTTACGCGGCAGTGCAATCGTGCTGCCGGTCTCAATCGCCTTTCGGCTGTCTATAGGAATCTCACCCCAGTCGGAGGTCGTGATCGACTGGGACGTTGCGGGGACGGATGTCTCAATCGCCTTTCGGCTGTCTATAGGAATCTCACCGGCCGTTGATGAGCTCAACGGCCGAATCATCATCAAAAACGGGTCTCAATCGCCTTTCGGCTGTCTATAGGAATCTCACATCAACCACCACCACCGCTACGGGGCCGGCCCCAAGCCGGGTCTCAATCGCCTTTCGGCTGTCTATAGGAATCTCACAAGCTCGGAGTAAAGCGCATCCGTCTCTTTGATTACGACAGTCTCAATCGCCTTTCGGCTGTCTATAGGAATCTCACGCACAATATTGGGACGGTGCATGACCTCGACCCCTGCGGTCGAGTCTCAATCGCCTTTCGGCTGTCTATAGGAATCTCACTGGAAGAATTTTCTTGACTCTGCAGCTGAACTCGGCTGCGGAGTCTCAATCGCCTTTCGGCTGTCTATAGGAATCTCACCACTGTGGTCTCCGTGTGCGGGTGCGGTTGGGTGAAAGAAACCAAGTCTCAATCGCCTTTCGGCTGTCTATAGGAATCTCACCAGATGGCTGGGCGCGTGTGTATCTAACACGCGCGGCGGAGATGTCTCAATCGCCTTTCGGCTGTCTATAGGAATCTCACAAGCGCTGGCCTGTGAGCTTGGAACCGCCTTACAAGACGGTGCAGGTCTCAATCGCCTTTCGGCTGTCTATAGGAATCTCACAGTCGCCCGGGTGGCGGTCCAGCAAACCGAGGTCGAGGCCAAGGGGTCTCAATCGCCTTTCGGCTGTCTATAGGAATCTCACGTTTCCATGTTCCGGGAGCGGCCCCACCTGACGGGGTCTCAGGTCTCAATCGCCTTTCGGCTGTCTATAGGAATCTCACGCCAATGTTATTCAATCGAATATAATAACATTGGCGATAGTCGTCTCAATCGCCTTTCGGCTGTCTATAGGAATCTCACGACGGCACGGTGTATATCGTGTCGTCCCTAGTCCTGTCTCGTATCTCAATCGCCTTTCGGCTGTCTATAGGAATCTCACTTCGATAGCCATCCTCACTCAGTCCAACGGTATCTTATCGGTCTCAATCGCCTTTCGGCTGTCTATAGGAATCTCACAAAGTATATGCCGATGGCAAGAAACTCGTACGTCTCCAGTCTCAATCGCCTTTCGGCTGTCTATAGGAATCTCACCGGCTCGAACCTTGAGCTTTAATGCGCGAGCCGATGCCGTCTCAATCGCCTTTCGGCTGTCTATAGGAATCTCACTTCGCGGATCGGAAGGCCTTGAATCCGATTTGCAATTCCGGTCTCAATCGCCTTTCGGCTGTCTATAGGAATCTCACGATTCCGGCTACAATAACAGAAACATCGGCCGTACAGACGTTGTCTCAATCGCCTTTCGGCTGTCTATAGGAATCTCACAT
>ERZ795050.5671-NODE-5671-length-10507-cov-86.352086_pt1 | contig 10507 bp, 5 predicted proteins | sample MGYA00375134_ERZ795050 | MGnify/ENA primary metagenome ERZ795050 (study PRJEB30179, sample SAMN05720221) | activated sludge metagenome | isolation source: Anaerobic digester | place: Japan | collected 2015-05-26 ... | reverse complement strand
TTTATAAAGCCGTTGGGCGAGATCCATGATATCGTCTTTTCTGGCCAGGCTGTTGAGCCAGCGTTCCGGGATAGCGGCTAGACCATAATAGAGGCCGGCTAGCCCACCTGCCACCGCTCCGGTTGTATCAGTATCATCTCCCAGGTTTACTGCCTTGAGAACCGTTTCTTCATATGATTTGCTGTTCAGAAAGCACCACAGGCTGGCTTCCAGAGTATCAATTATATACCCGCTGGAGTTTATTGATTCTGCGAACAGCTCCTGGATATTGGCTTCTAAGATTCTGGCAAAATGAGGCAACTCGCACCTGTATGGCAGACGAGAGTAATACTTTATGGCTTCGGCAGCCATTCCTTTATAAGCTTCCTCTGGCTCCTGACCACGTAGAAGATTAACGGCAAACTGAATATACATGCCACAGGCCATCTGACTCCGCGGATGACCGTGGGTTAAGCAGGAAACCTGGTGGGTCAACTCAAATTGCTTTTCCAGGCTCATTTTTTCAACATAATAAGCCAGAGGCAAAATTCTCATCAGTGAGCCGTTGCCATTGCTGTCTTCATCTCTTGCTCCGGCTTCAACCGGATTGACCCCCTCTTTCAGCCGCCTGATGGCCTTCTCTGTCGTACTTCCCACATCGAAAACCCGTCCATGGGGAGTCCAGTATCCTTCATCCAACCAGCGGCAGAATCGGTTGGCCATATCCCGAAGATCAAAGCCCCTGCAGAGTGATTCAGCCAGGCAGAAGGCAAGCGAGCTATCGTCAGACCAGGTTCCGGGCGGTTGCCCATGAGTACCATCGCCTCTAAAGTCAGTCACGGGTTTCTTTTTTAGCTGACTTCTGGGGGTAAATTCAACCGGGACACCCAGTGCATCGCCCACGGCCAGGCCTAACAAACCGCCCATTACTTTATCCTCTTTACTGCCTTTTTTAATCCGGTTGATCATTACTTAATTCCATTTCCACCTAATAATTACTAAGACAAAATGCTGGCTCAAACATCACATTAGCAACTGTTAAAAATCTTGAGCCATAACAATTGTCCTGTTATCAGCAACTGTTTACCTCTGGCGGCCGGTGAACCCCGATTTTCAGGTGAACACCGGCAATAGAGAAACCTTCCTGAATTTAATCCACAAATTTATAAAAAAATTTATTAAACTCTCATCATTGATCAGAGTTGAACGATCTCTCTGAGCTAATTATCTTCCTTAAGCAAATTGCTCTTAACACCGATACCGGGCAATGATAATGGATTTTGAGGTGCATAGATTTTTGGGGCCTGGGTAGTATAAGGATTGTTGACGCTGTAGGGAGAGTAAGGGCTGCCATAAAGACTGTATGGATTATTAATGCTCACTGGCGAGTATTTATTGCCATAAATGCCGTAAGGATTGGAGACCGACTCCGGATCATACTTGTTCGAATTCAGACGGCCAAGATACTGTCCGTCCTCACCAACCAGAATGGGCGAACTGGTTCCGCTGGCATATGGATTATTAACACTGATGGGAGAATAAACCGAGCCATAGAGTGAATAGGGATTATTGATACTTTGAGGCGAATATTTACTTCCATACTGACCATACTTATTAGAAATTGACTCTGGATCATATTTATTAGCGGAGTACTTTCCCAGGTATTTAAACTTCTGGTTTTTCGTATTGCTGGTCTGTCCAAAAACCAGAGAGAACGAAATTAGCGTAACAAACAGAATGGTAAAAACCTTTTTCATGGTTTGCTCCTTTTCCTTTTCCTTGTTTATATTATTCTATAATTTTGGCCGTTTTTCTATTTTTTTATAACGGTTAGTCTTCAGACTTCCAATAGCTTTCCTATGCTCGCTGGCGACTTCTTCCCTCAGCCATTCCGGCTTTAAAACTTTTACCCGCCAGCCAAAATGAAGGAGCCAGGAAATAAAATCGGGGGTTATACTTATAGACAATTTAAGCCTAACCCGGCCGTCGTCATCAAAGTACAGCCTCTGAGTTTTGTGCCAGACACCTTCTGCTACCCAGAGCCCGGCTTCGGGCTCGAACTCCAGTTCAACATCTTCTGGAGATTTTGAATTCTGTCTGTAAACTCCCCAGGCATGACCAAAAAACGAGTCCAGATCAAAATCAGGGGGAATTTCATAAGTTGAATCTAGCAGTTCGATATTTTTTATCCGGTCCAGATTAAATTCACGGATTTCTTTTCGGCTATGACAGTAGGCTATAACCTGCCAGATTTTAAGATAAGGAAAAATCTGATAGGGTTCAATTATTCTGACGGTACTCACATTGCCCCGAGAGGCCGTCTTATAAACAATTCTAACCTGCCTCTTTTCTGCCATTGCTCTATGCAACAATGATAATTTTTTAAGTCTTTCTTGATCTCCTGAATAATCAGGAAGTTTTTCCAGGGCTGATCGCAGCAAAGGAACTGTCTCTCTGGGAAAGAGAGATTCCAATCTGGCTATGGCTGAGGCTAGTTCAGAAGAATCAATCCCGGGAAGAGTCTGAGCTACTTTAGCAGCCAGCAGTAAAGCCAGAGCTTCAGAAAAAGAATAGGATATGGTCGGAAGCCTGGGACTATTTTTAAAATAATAGCCTTCTCCATCGTTCCTCAGGTCAAGATGGAGCCGGTAACGAATTATGGTCAGATCTTTCTGGATCTGACGCTCGCTAACTTCGTACTTTTCCGCCAGAGCTTTCCTGGTCCAGCGGCCTGGGGCAACAGCTATGTTCTGAATGATATCCAGAACACGAGCTGTCCTTCTTATTTCCTCCAATCTTCCTCCCCCACCCAGGATATCTTTTTCGCCCCTTTTCATCTCGCCAAATTCCTCTTGCAAATGAATAATAATAGCCACCCGGGAACCCTGCGGTTCTCGCGGCTAAAATTTATTTTAAATTTTAATTGGAAAGAATAGAACCTCACCCCCCTGTGCTTTGAAATCATTTACCATAATCGAACGCTTCTTTCCGTTATTCAATTCAACTCCGGCTACTAAATAACGACCAGAGCAATTATTCTGTTTTATAGAATCAAGCCAATTCCAAATTGGAAGCGGCTGGAATAAATTTGCCCATACTCATCGACTACCGCTAAAGGCAAGCGGGCGGAAGCTCCGATCTGAAACTTCTTGAGCTCAAGTCCGAGGCCAAAAGTGACATAATCATTGGCCACGCGATTTCCCTGCCAGGAATGATAAATCTGCGGATCATGAATATAGCCCGCAAGAATATGGAGCCTATTTTCAAGGTTTGATTGAATCTTCAGGGCATAATCCAGACCGCCGGAAAATTTAACAATACCTTTTCCCGGGTTTGGTGTATAAACTTCGCTTAAAAGTTGCAGATCGCCACCGATCTGAGAAGAAGACCAGTCCCAGTAAGAGATATCAGAGAAAAAGCTCAGATTATCCAGGACTTTTATCCGGCTGCTGGTGGTAAGCACAAGCGGGAACCTGTAGGAACCTTTTATTCTGATGGAATAATTTATATCACCAGTTTCCAAAAGCTCCTCATACATATAATATTTCACCTTCATTTTGTAAGGGGGTCTGAGGGCCAGCCCAAGAGTCACAGTTTGATTAACCTCCCAGATGAGCCCAAAGTCAAAGATGAAAGAATGAATATCTACATCCCAGTATCTATTTTCCTGGGATGAATCGTAATAACGAGTGTGATTTATCTGCCCGGTGCGGTAAGCAGCGCTCAGACCAATAGAGACTTTATCAGTAATCTTTCGAGCCACAGACAGGCCAAAATTATGGAGTTTCCCATCCTGCTCATCAAAGTTATTATAATTGAATATTTTCGGCCGGTTATATTCTTCAACCAGAGAATAAGCGAGGGCTATTCTCCATTTTTCATTACCCGCCATGAGCCCCGCAAACTCGGGATAAAAGGTTGTTCGTTTGTAGCTCGCTACCTGGTCATCATAATTATAAATATTCCTGGCATAAGCATGAGACAGCCTGGTGGAAACAGCGAGATTAAATCCAGAGGTTAAAGTCATACTGGCCGGGTTCAAGAAGGCGGCTTGTGGACCTGGAAAACTAAGAATTGTCTCCCCGGCCGCTGATGCCAGCGGAGAATATATACCTAGAATATTGGTGCTGCCCAGTGGATGACCGAAGTACAAATCAGATTGGGCCAGCAGATTGGTGGCGGGGAATAAAATCAAGCTAACCGCCATAACTCCAAGTAAAAAACACCGCCGTTTTCTTTTCTCGCTCATCTGAACCCTCCTCTATAATTTTTACAGCCACCGTGATTATATTTAAGCTCTGTCCAACCTGTCAATTTTTTAATTTTCCTCTCCATTAGGTTCTTCAATCCTTTAAAAATCTCAGCCTTAAATTTAATATCCTCCAAAAACCGGACAGAGGACGAAGTTCGACTGAGGCCAACCTTTTATTAGCGGGAAAGGATTAAACAATCCTACGAGGAGGGTCTAATGGCCCTAAGACCAACGTGGTGCCCGGCGGGTAACTTTTACAAATGGGATCGCTCATCCAGAATGACCAGGGTTTTGTCTTCAGCCAGGATATCATAGACATATTGATATTCACCTGGCCCCTGGCCGTAGGAACCTATAGATCTCTTGCTCTGTCCATCAAGCGAGATGACTATGATTTGATGCAACCTGCTATCAAAAAAGACAAACTCTCCCCGCGGGCTTATTCTGCCGACCGCTGGTGAACCAATATCAGGATAATCAGAGAGATTAAGAACAAGCTCAACCTGAAGCTCGGGCAGGGACTTAATATCAGGAAGGCTCTGAGAAGACTCCCGGCGACAGGTAAGAGTTAATCCCGATATAACTAAAATTAAAGCCATGAGAAAACAGAGTTTTTTGATTCTCATTCTGGCCGGTCCCCTTTTTTGGATTATACTTCGTTCTGAGCCCGGTAATAAAACAATAAGAAGCTCAAACACCCGGGCTAAACCTTTCAGCTGGATTTATAATGGCAAGATTTTTTATAAAAATATATAATAAAAATGGCGGAGCTAAGATGGAGGATTTAAAAAAGCAAGACTTATATTGAATCACTTAATTTAGCCAGGGTTAATTAGAATGTATGAAACTCTTTTCAAAAGCGTTATTTTGTCCATTTTTAATTACAATTTTACTCCCTTCGCCGTGGCTGTCTTTCTAACCAGCTGGATAGCTCTGGCCATAGGAATCCTGGTCTTAATACGGGAAAAAGCCTCAAGAGAAAGCTTTTTCTTCTCCTTGATTACTTTAGCTATATTCTTCTGGCTATGTCCTAACTCTTTTATATATACCTCTCCGGACGCCGAAACAGCTCTCAACTGGTCGAGATTGTCATTCATTGGAGTGTCTTTTATCCCTTCAGCGTTTTTCCAGTTTACGGTTTTCGCCCTCAGAACCTCTCGTTCAAACCAGAAAAAGGCCTGGTTGGGGTGGATTATTTCTTTCTTTTTCGCTATCCTGGCTCTGACCTTCGACGAGTTTTATTCCGGGGCGGAACTGCATCCCTGGGGTTATTTTCCCCATTATGGATGGCCGGTCATCCCCTTTTTAATTTTTTTCTTTTTTATGCTTGTTTCCAGTTTCTGGCAATACTACCAAAAGAGCCGACAAGCAACTTCCGAACTGGTTAAGCTCAGGACAAGGCTCTTTTCTCGCGCTTTCTCAACGGCTGGTCTGGCTGTAATTGATTTTTTGCCAGCTTTAGGAATTAATGTTCCACCTCTGGGCTTTATCCCTATTCTCTCTTTCGCTTTTCTCGGTGCCCCGGTTATCTGGCGATATCATCTGGTGGATATTACCCCGGCTTTTGCCAGTCAGGAAATCATAAATAACATGAGCGACGCCCTCCTGGTCTTCGATCGTGAAGGACTGGTTCAACTGGTCAATCCCGCTTTCTGCCAGCTGCTGGAGAAAAAAGAAGATGAGTTAAAAGGCTTCCCAGCCCGAACCATCTTACCGGGCCTTTTTAGCTCCAGAGAAATTCAGTTGGCACTGGACAACGGTTCAAGGGCCAAGTGCTCCTTTACGTTTAATTTGAAAGACAACAGAGAGCTTTTTCTTGAAGCCTCGCTTTCTCCCATCCAGAAGGCATCGGGCGAAGTCTTAGCCTGGGTGGTTCTAATCAGAGACATTACCGAATTAAAAAAGGCTCAGGAAAGACTTTCTCAATCTGAAGTGAGGTATCGAACAATTTTTGAAAATACCGGTTCAGCGACGATTATAATCGAAGAAGATATGACTATTTCCCTGGCCAACCGTGAGTTTGAAAAAATAGTTGGCCTGCCCAAAGAAGAAATTGAAGGTAGAAGAAAATTTACTCAATTCTTTATTCCTCCTGATGTCTTCCGGATGGTTGAATACCATCAGAAGCGGCGGATAGATCCTGAGGCCGTTCCTAAAAAATATACTTCTCATCTCCTGGATCAAGAAGGAAAAATCAGGGAAGTTCTGGTCAGCGTGGATATTATTCCTCAAACCAGGCAATCAATAGCCTCTTTGATGGATATGACTGACCTCAGACTGGCCGAAGAACAGATCGCCTTTCAGGTCGATATGCTAAGTCGGCTTTATCAAGGAGCTCGCGCTCTATCTGAAACTCTCGATTTAGAGAAACTGGCCGGATTGGCTGTCCGCTACTCGGTCCAGGAGTTTGGCGCCAGATCGGCTTTTCTCCTGGTTCAAAATGAGGGAAAAGGATGGCAGAGTCTTTCTGTCTTTCCCGAATCATTTTCACAGGCACTTCAAGGCTGGCTCAATACGGAGGAAAAGAACCGGTTTGTAACCGATTTGATGCAAAGAGACTCTCCACTGGAAGTTAATCTAACCGTACCATCTCCTTATCCCCGGTTAGAAGAAACAGTTAAAAAACTACCGGTGAAAGCGGTAGAGGCCTTCCTTCTCGGAAAATCTTCAGAACCATGGGGAGCTTTAATCTGGCTGGTGGATGAACCGGGTTTTTTGTCTTCTGACTTGTCAGCCTTTGTTCAGACTTTTGTTCAGCAGATAATTACCTCTGGTGAGCAGGCCAGACTTTTTTCCAGACTGCAGAGGTACATCGAGATGATGAGGAGCCTGTACTCTATCGAACGAACCATCGCCTCCAGCCTGGATCTACAAATGGTTCTTGATTTTACACTGCAGGAGGCCATTCATCACCTGAAAGTTGATGCCAGCTGTGTCTATTTGATTGATTCTTCCTCCTCAGTTCTGCATTACAAAGCTGGCCTTGGATTTCTTCACCCAGAAGCCATACCGGTCCGACTCAGGCTCGGCAATGGAAAGCTGGATTCTGTAGTTATGGAAAGAAAGCAGCTGTTTATTGCCGATTTAAGAAAAGAACCGCTGGCCTCTTTTCTTCCTCTTGTCAAGCAGGAACAATTCCAGTCTCTTCTCGCCATCCCACTGGAAGCCAAGGGCAAAACTCAAGGAGCTTTGATAGTTTTTCACCGGTCGCCTCTTCACCCCTCTGCAGATCTGAATGAATTCTTAACCAACATAGGAGGGCAGCTGGCCATTGCCATTGATAATATCGGCATGTTTGAAGAGCTGAACCGATCCCATCTGGAATTGACCATGGCTTATGATACGACGATCGAAGGCTGGGCCCAGGCTCTCGAACTTCGAGATCAGGAAACCGAGGGGCATGCCAGGAGAGTGGCTGATTTAACCGTCAGATTGGCCAGGGCACTGGATGTTCCGGCTGAGCAACTGGTTCATATCCGCCGTGGTGCTATTCTCCATGATATCGGAAAGATGGGTATTCCTGATCAAATTTTACTTAAACCCGGACCTCTGACCATGGAAGAGCGGGAAATCATGAAAAAGCATCCAATTTATGCCCGCCAGCTTCTACTGCCAATCAAATATCTTCACCCGGCAATTGATATTCCTTATTGCCACCATGAACGCTGGGACGGCACAGGCTATCCTCAAGGATTAAAGGGCGAACAAATCCCTCTCGCCGCCCGGATATTTGCAGTCATAGACGTCTGGGATGCCCTGATCTCTGACCGGCCTTATCGCGCCGCCTGGCCGCAGGAAAAAGCTCTTAACTATATCAGGGAACAGGCCGGGCATCACTTTGATCCACACGTTGTAGAAAAATTCTTAGAACTCCTCCTTGAAGAGCTGGGAGAACCAAAGCAAGTTTCTAATTTAGACAGAAACTAATTCGCTTTGCCCTTGTTTCAAGCTGATTTAGAAAAAAGCTCCGGACGCTATCTATATTTTCTATTTTTCTTTTCATAACCCTTTGAGAAAAGGAATTATTCGGCCGTAGCGCCAGCGGGCCAACTACTTTAACCCGATCAGCTCATCAGGTCAAAAGATTTTAAGCTAAGTTTTTTGTTTGCTTTAATTCCACTTTTAGCCATCAATACCGACCTGGAGGAATAAATATAATTTCCATATCAATCTTTATTATGCCTCTGGTTGAAAAACTTATAGAGGCTCTTCCGGACTGCAGACCGCGGTTTGAATTAAGACCGGGATTTCCTTAGAATAGTTTTTCTCCGAATAATAATACTTCATTTTTTTGAGGGATTGAGCAAAGGTCATGAATTCTAAAAATTATAAAAAACCTGACTTTAGCTTGAAAGAAGCCAGGGCTATGGCTTCTAAAATCTATGGTTTGGAGCCAGCGGAAATTAAACCACTCCCTGGCGATCGCTCTCAGAACTTTTTGATACAAACTGCGTCCGCCAGGAAATATGTTTTAAAAATCTCATCTTCATTTGATCATCCAGAAGAACTCGACTTTGAGAACAAAGTCATCCTGAAGTTGAGCCAGGAACTCCCTGATTATCGCTTCCCGCTTCCACAGTTTGATCTAAGCGGTGAGCTCCTCAGCTGCTATGAGACCAGAGATGAAACCTTTTATCTCCGGCTTTTTGATTATGTGGAAGGGCCGAGCCTGGCCGATTTGCAGTCTGTGCCGCTATCGCTCTGGTCAGAAATTGGCCGTCTGCTGGCTCGAATAGACCTCGCCCTTGAGGATTTTTACCACGCTGGAAGCAGACGCGAGCTGCCCTGGGATGTGAAAAATGTCCTGTGGTCCAAAGATAGATTGAAATATGTCTCTGATCCGGTTAAAAGGAGGCAGCTTGATTATGCTATTCTCCAGATTGAGACTTATCTCCTGCCTGTTTCGACCGGGCTTCGGCGCCAGGTTATATACGGCGATGGGAATGAGCATAATTTTATCCTACAGGTAAAAAAAGAAGCTTATCGTCTGATCGGCCTGATAGATTTTGGCGACATGAGCGACAGCTTTCTGGCCGCTGAGCCAGCCATTGCTCTGACCTATGCCCTGATGAAAGCACCTGAGCGAGAAGAAGCAGTGAAAACACTCCTTGCCGCCTATCATAAAATCAATCCGCTGCAGCCAGCCGAACTCGATGTTCTTTATTATCTGATACTGGCGCGCCTCGTGATCAGTCTGACCATGGCTGCCTGGAGGCATCAGGCTGAGCCAGAGAATAAGTATATGACGGTATCAGAAGAGCCGGGCTGGAAACTGCTAAATTCTCTTCTCACCTCGAACCCGGAAAAATGGCGGCGCCTTTTTTATAAAAGCTGCAGGCTCGAGCCGGCCCGTCTCTCCCTCGAAAGCGAAAAACTCCTCCGATTCAGGAACGAGCATATCTCCAAAGCTATGAGCCTCACCTACCGCCAGCCATTGCATCTCACCCGAGGTGCAGGCCAGTATCTTTTTGATGACCGCGGTGGAGCTTATCTTGATTGTGTTAATAATGTCTGCCATCTGGGACACTGCCATCCGCGCGTAGCCCGGGCTGTTGCCCGCCAGATGGCCATACTCAACACCAATACCCGCTATCTTTACGACGTGCTAGCCCTTTATGTGGAAAAGCTTTTGTCCAAGTTTCCGGCGAAGTTTCAGTACTGCTTTCTGGTTAACTCCGGTAGCGAAGCCAATGACCTGGCCCTGCGTCTGGCCAGAAATTATACTGGCGGAAGTGAAATGCTGGTTCTCGATGGGGCCTATCACGGAAATCTGACTTCGCTCATTGAAATCAGCCCTTATAAATTTGACGGGCCGGGAGGCAAAGGAGCTCCACCTTTCGTCCATAAGCTCGCCACTCCCGATCCCTACCGCGGCCAGTATCGCGGCCGCACTGAGGCAACCGGTCTGAAATACGTCGCCGACGCCAGGCAGGTCATTGAAGATTTAAACGCAGCGGGCAAAAGGCTCGTCGGCCTGATCGCCGAACCAATGATGGGCTGTGCCGGCCAGGTCATTCCGCCACCTCGTTATTTAAAGCATCTTTTTGACCTGGTTCACCAGGCTGGCGGAATCTGCATCGCCGATGAAGTGCAGGTTGGCTTCGGGCGCCCCGGACATTTTTTCTGGGGATTTGAAGCGCAGGAAGCCTCACCCGACATCGTCACCCTGGGAAAACCTATAGGCAATGGTCATCCCCTCGGGGCAGTGGTCACAACCCGTGAGATAGCTGAAGCTTTCGTGACCGGCATGGAATATTTCAACACTTTTGGCGGCAA
>ERZ795050.5664-NODE-5664-length-10519-cov-6.842125_pt1 | contig 10519 bp, 4 predicted proteins | sample MGYA00375134_ERZ795050 | MGnify/ENA primary metagenome ERZ795050 (study PRJEB30179, sample SAMN05720221) | activated sludge metagenome | isolation source: Anaerobic digester | place: Japan | collected 2015-05-26 ... | reverse complement strand
CCAGTCAAGGCGTCCCCTTGCTGGAGGCCCCCATGCGTCTGGAAATCGAATCCGCCGGCAAAGACTACACGGCTCAAGGCGGCAAGGTGACCTTCACGGAAAAAGCAGCGGACCGCGTACAGGGCCATGCGTCATGGCACGCCGGACCGGTACGCGGACGCACCGACTTCTCCGTCGAATACGACGGTATGGCAAAACTTTCGCTTCGGCTCGAACCGGCCCAGGAACGCGTGGACGCCCTGCGCTTGGTCATTCCCCTTCGGACAAGTGAGACGTGGCTCATGCATCCCGTGGCCGACCTGCTGCGCTTTCACTACGCGGGCCGCATCCCGGACGGCGCGGGCATTCTCTGGGAATACAGCGGCAAGACCAACACGGTACGCTATACCGAGGCGGGGAAACCCGACGCCGACGGCAAGGTGTGGGACTCGCGCCATGTGGGGCGCCACAAATTGCCCGCCCCGTTCGTGCCCTACATCTGGCTGGGCGGCACCGAGCGCGGCATCTGCTGGTTCGCCGAGAACGACCGCGACTGGAACCTCGACCCGCAGCGTCCCGCCCTCGAAATCAGGCGACAAGGCGAGACCACCTCGCTGGTCGTCCATCTCTTCACGCGCCCCACATCCCTGACGCGCCCGCGCACCCTCATCTTCGGGCTGATGGCCACGCCGGCCAAGCCGATGCCCGAAACGCCCGTGAACTTCCGGCGCTGGTTTCCCGGGGCGCAGGTCACCAATACCGAGCAGGTGGTGAATTTCGGATTCATGGGTGCCTGCTACTACTGGGGCGCGGCGGGGCCCAGCTTCGCATTCTATCCCGCCTTCAAGAACTTTTCCGTCTATGACGAATTCGTCCGTCTGCGCAAAGGCGGAACCGCCGATTTCGCGTTCACCGAGAATTGGCTCAAGCAGTTCCAGTCCGCCGAATTCACGTCGCGCCTCGACGAGCACGGACATCCCCCGAACATCGTCACCTACCGCAACCACATCAACTGGTCGCTGCGCTTTTTCAACAAGGGCGCGTGGTCGTCTCAGCCCGAAAAAGGGCGCACGGGGTGGGTCATCCCCTACACCAATGCGCGCGCGATCAACTGGGGCGAAGAGGCGGAAACCTTCATGGACGAATGGAGCACCATGGACATCGCCGACCCGCGCTGGCCGGGCGAGGAGCGCTTCATACGCGGCAAAGACAGTATCTGCCGCCTCGCGCGCTACGGCAAGGTCTCGATTCCCGGCGAAACTGCGGGCATCGCCTACGCCATCGACCCTCTGCCGAGCTGGCAGAACATGGTTCTGCACTACTTGAAGCGCATGATGGAAACCTTTGCGGACGGCATTTACTTCGACGATTTCTTCCTCTCGCCGAACTACACGCCAACCGGCCCGGGCTACGTGGCCGAGGACGGCACGCTCCGTCCCGGAGTCAACATCTTCGGCTTCCGCGAGTTGGCCCGGCGCACCGCCGTGATGCAGCACCAGATGGGACGTCGTCCGCTGCTGTTCATCCACATGACCAACGCCAACCTCATCCCGCTACTCTCCTTCGGCACGATCATTCTGGATCATGAGTGGCGCGACCAAGGCGCATTCAAAGACAAGGACTGCCAAGAGCGACTCTATCTTGACGGCGACACAAGCCTGCTGCTCGCGCAAAGCACCGGCCTGCAGAGCGGCTGCCTCAGCGTCTGGCACAACCTCTTCCACGGCGACGAGCGCATCACGCGCAGCGCACTGGGCGTGTCGCTCACGCACGAGATCAAGTGCGGCCTCTGGTACGGCCCGCTCCACGCGCGCACCACCGCGCTGCTGGCGAACTTCGGGTACGGTCTGCCCGACTGCCGCGTCTGGCGCTACTGGGACGCGGACCAGCCCGTAAAGACCGAAGGCGCGCCGGTGAAAACGATCGTGATGGCGCGCGCGGGGCGCGCGCTCCTCGCCGTCTCAAGTTACGGTCCGGGAGGCGACGTCTCGCTCTCGCTCGATTTGGCGGCGCTCGGGGTGCCGGCCGATGCCGTAGCCCGCAACGCCGAAATCGGCGAGCCCATCGAACGCACAGCCGAAGGGCGGTTCAAGCTGTCCCTTCCGCGCCATGACTTCCGCCTGATCGAGGTCGGGCCAGGACAGTAATCGGTTGGTGACAGGGGGTACGCGTTGAATGCGTTTCTGGTGAAAAGGGGAGCAGAGAGTCGGGAGCGCGGGTGTCCTCGCCCGCAACAACGTGCCTTGCAAAAGGGTGTGGCACGGGCATCTTGCCCGTGTCCCATGGTTTCATTTTTTGGCATGATCTTTGTCTTGTTATGCAGCGTATTTCAAATGTCATGTATTCAAGTTGACGGTGGTTTTAACACCGGGGTTACCGCCATTTCCAATCAGGTGGAGGATTCGGTTTCGTCAGGAATGTTGCTGACCTCAGCATACGCCGATTACTTTCAAGAATTCGATAGATGGCCTGACTCCCACGCCAAGCTCATTGAATACTACAAAACCAAAGCGAAAACAGATGCATCGTTGATCGCGGTGTATGAACAGTTGGAAGAGTTCACGGAAGTAAAAGTTGTCGGCATTGAGGATCGGATTATAGAACTGGAGTTCAGGCGTCCGCCGATTTCCCCTGTAAATGACAACCGTTCCGTGGCAACAGGCAAAGTAATCATTGATGCAGGTTGTCCGTGACCGATGCCTTCGATCTCACACAAAGGCCACGAGGCCACAAAGTTTCCATTCCTCCAGCACTTGTCGTCGGGCTTGCGAAGCGCAGGGAGGGGTAAGCGTCTGCTTGTCTGCGGACGAGCGACGCCCGTCCCGGTACTCTGCGAGGAAGCCAGAGACCATCCTTCCGCGCAACGGAAGGCGGCTCGTGGGGACACTCGCCCTCCAGCCTTCGCGCCTTCGCGTGAAACAACAGTGCCGCGCTTTTACTCTCACGAGGTTAAAACCTTGCACCACGCAGCCGCGCTCCGCGCGGATTTAGGAGTTAGAAGTTAGGATTTAGGGTTTAGCGCTTTTCGAGGCTGTCTTACCGCGCGCCCCTCATTGCATGCCTCGCGCGCGCCCGGTGCTCGCCCTCCCGCCCGTTTTTACACTCATCATTGCGACCACTGGGTGGTCGCAATAAGAGAGGTTGACTCGCGACCCGCGACTTGCGACTTGCGGCTAGAACTGCCCCCAAAAAAATCTGTGTGCCATCTGTGGATGAGAAAACCCGAGAGTGGCGGCTCCAAACTTCGCACACTAAATTGGCCTTGGAAGGTTGCCCCCGATTCTGTACAGTGCTGTACAAAAAGACAAGGAGGATGTCATGAAAACGGTATCGTTCACAGAGTTCAGGAACAATGCCTCTGGATTCGTCACAGCGGCGGAACGCGGCGAATCGGTGGTCGTGACTCGGCACGGTCGGGAGGTTGCCATTCTCGGACCTGTCGAAGCCGTCAAAACGCCCTCTTGGAAAACGCCCGCACTGAGGCTCGCCGCAAAAGGGGCCGGACTCTCCGCCGCCATCTTGGAGGAGCGTGATCGTGCGAGTGTTTCTTGATGCATCGGCGTTCGCAAAACGACTTAATTGCGGGCTTCGCCCACATTAGGAATTAAGGTTGTAAGGGGTTAAGGCTGTGAGGGAGGGAGGCGGAGCGACCGGATGAGGGGGCTGAGCATTCTTTTGTGGTTAATCATGAGTCATCGCCTTATTCGTAGAGCCTCACAGCCTTATCGCCTCACAGCCTTACAGCCTTACAGCCTTTGAATTGCGGGCTCCGCCCGCGTTAGCAGTATGCCTTTAACTCGGACATTTATCGGATGGGAGCGGCCGCTTTGCGAGACCGTGCCCGCCTTTTTGTTGGCGCGGGCGAACGACGGCCTGCTGGACTTGCGCCGCACCATCGTGATCGCGCCTACCCGCCAGTCGAGCTGGCGGCTGCGCGGCGCACTGCCGCTGGCCGCAGACGCGCGGGGCGTCGCCTGTATCGGGCCGGAGATCGTCACGCCGCCCGTCTTGCTGGCACCTCCTCAGGAACCGGGCATAGCGTCGGGCTTCCGAAGTCTGCTCGCTTGGACGGCTGTGCTCAAAGCGGCCGGACCGGATGAGTTCCGCGCTTTTCTCGGGGCCGGCGACAAGCGTCCGGCCACAACCGCATGGGCGTTGCAAATCGCCCGCCAGCTTCAGCAGTTGCGGAAGGAACTGGCCGACGGCGGCCTCACCTTGGCGGACGTTGCTGATCTCGACGACGCATTCGAGGAGACCGAGCGCTGGGCCGATATGAAAGCGCTCGAAGGCCGTTACCGTGAGCAGGTAACGGCGTGGGGACTGCGCGATGCGGTCGACGCCAAACTCGCCCATGTCCGTGACAGCGCGCGGCCGGCGGAAGTCGAGCGCATCGTCGTGGCCGCTGTGCCTGATCCCCCTCGGTTGCTCGAAAGGCTGTTGGCGCGTTGGGCCGAGGACGGCGCCATCGTGGACATCCTCATCGCAGCGCCCGAGGGCGAGGCCGCCGCGTTCGACAACTGGGGACGTCCCGTGCCGGATGCGTGGGCGCGCCGCCCCATCGCGTTGAACGACGAGGATCTATGGCTGGAGGCCACGCCCGATGACCAGGCCGCACGCATCGCTCAGTCGGTGGCGGAAGCGCTGAAGGCGCAGCCCTGCCCTGCCGCATCGCGGCCGCAACTTGCCATCGGTGTTCCCGATCGCGAAACCGTCGCCCCGCTGCAACGCGCGCTGGCGGATCTCGGCCTTCCGGCTTTCGATCCGCAGAACCAGCCCTTCACGCAAACGCCGCTCGCCCGGCTCGTGCATGCGTTGCTCGACCTGCGCGCTTCTGACGGCTATGCCGAGGTCGCCGCCCTCTTGCGCCACCCAGACGTCTTGGACGCGATCGGCGACGGCGCTGACGTGCTGCGGAAGCTTGATGCATTTCAGTCCGAGTTCCTGCCGGTCACGCTAGACGACCTTCACGAACGGGAAGCCGCAGACCCTAGACATCAACCGCCCGCAGTGCCGCAACATGCCGTGACGCTGGTGCGGGCGTGGCGCGAACACCTGACGCAGGGCGATCTGGCGGCGGGATTGCGCACGGTCTTGCAGCAGATTTACAAACCGCGCCTGCTTGATTCAACCAACCGAGCGGACGCGGCCTTTCAACAAGCCGTCACCATTTTCGATGATTGCCTGCGCGAATTGGAAGAGGCTGGAGCAGACGTGCGAGCCGAGCAGGACGGTGCCGATATCCTACTCGCCCGTCTGCATGAAAGCAGCGTCAAACCTGAACGGCAAGGCGAGCCGCTCGATCTCGAAGGGTGGCTGGAACTGGCGTGGAACCCCGCGCCGCTGCTCTTTGTGGCCGGCATGAATGAAGGCTTTGTGCCTGACGGCCACATGGGCGACATCTTTCTGCCGGATTCGCTGCGCACCCGGCTTGGTCTGCGCGACGACCGCCTACGCGTAGCGCGCGATGCCTACGTGCTGGAAGCATTGCTCGCGCAACGCCGCAGCGGAGGACGCGTCATCCTGATTGTCGGCAAGACCTCCGCTGGCGGCGACCCGCTCCGTCCCTCGCGCCTGCTCTTCCGGTGCCCCGACTCCGAGCTGGTGGCGCGCGCGAAAAAACTTTTCCGCGAGATACCGCCGCCGGGCACGGCATCGGCCTTCACCATCGGATTCAAACTCGATCCGGGGCGCGTACCGTCCGACAGCCTCAACCAACGGCGCAAGCAGGTGTTGAGTCCGACGCTGTTCCGCGACTATCTGGAAAGTCCGCTCCTGTTCTACCTGAAGCATGTACTCGACATGGAGCCGCAGGACGACCGCGAACGCGAGCTGGACGCGCTGGCCTTCGGCACCCTGATTCACGCCGTCCTCGACCAGATGGCCGCTGACCGCGGCCTGTGGGCGTGCGACGACGCCGAGCGGCTGGGACGCTGGATGGAGGACAAGTTGCGGGAACTGATGCGCGCGCGTTACGGCGCACGGCCTTGGCTGGGCGTTGAACTGGCCGTCAACAGCGCCGTGCAACGGCTCAAGATGTTCGCCGAAAAGCAAGTCGCCTGGCACGCCGACGGCTGGGAGATCATCCAGCACGAAGAGCACAGAGGCAAATGCATCGAGATCAACGGCGTCACCGTCCGCGGCCAGATCGACCGTATTGACAAAAGGATTGAAGACGGGAAGGCGGTCTACTGCATACTCGACTACAAGACTTCAGACAAGGCAAAGCCTCCGGCGGAAGTGCATGTGGGGCCGTCCTTCGGCGACAATGAATTTTTAGCGGCGGCTCAGATTCCCAAGGAGCTTATCGCAAACAGCAAAATCGACAAGCGTTGGGTCGATTTGCAGTTGCCGCTGTACCGCGAGCTTGCCAAGCAGGAGTGCCCGGGCGAGATCCGGCTCGGCTACGTCAGCCTGTCGAGCGCGTTGGGTAGCGTCGCATTCAACCTGTGGGACACCTACACGGATGCGTTGCATGCCTCCGCCATGACCTGCGTCGAAGCTGTTGTCGAGCGCATCAAGGCGGGTGATTTCCAGCAAGCGGGGCGTCCTCGGTTTGCGGATGACTTCGCCGGTGTGCTGCTCGGCGACGCCACGAAAACCATCGAACCGCCGACATGTCCTTGGAGGGCCGACGCATGAACCTCGTTCAGAACCGCTCCATCTCCGCTTCGGCCGGAACCGGCAAGACCTTCCGCCTCGCCCACCGCTACATCGGCCTGATGGCCGCCGGTGTGGCACCGGATCGCATCTGCGCCCTCACCTTTTCCCGCAAGGCGGCGGGTGAAATTTTCGACAAGATCGTCGAGCATCTTTGCGCGGCCGTGACCGACGATAAAAAGCGCGGCCAAACCGCCGCAACGATTGAGAAGGAAGGGTTTGTTCCCCCCGACGAGGCGAACGATTACCTACGCCTGTTGCGCACCCTGCTCGACCACGGCCACCGCCTGCGGATCGGCACGCTCGACAGCTTCATCCTCGGCGTCGTGCGCGCCTTCCCGCTGGAGCTGGGGGTGCCGCCCGAGACGCAGCCCATGGACAGTGACGGCGGCGAAGCCGTGGCCGCGCGCCGGGCCATCCTGACCCGACTCCTCGATCCGCGATCCGCGCACGGGGAGAGTGGGCAGGCGGCGTTCCTGAGCGACTTCCGCCTGTCGCAGCACGGGCGTGCGAGCAAAAAGCTGCTGTCCGTGCTGGATCAACTGGTCAAGGACTACCACGTCTTTTACCGGACGCACGGCGGTGCGCCGTGGCGCTGGGGCGATCCAGACAGCATCTGGCCGCGGAAAGAGCGTTGGTGGGAACCCGCCCCCGGCGATCCGCAGCCGCCCGACACCTTGGTCGAGAGCCTGCGCACCCTGTTCGGCGAGTCGGGACGCCCGGGCCAGCTCGGCCAGAGCCTTGCAGATTTCACGGCTGCGTTCCTATCCCATTCAAGCGATAAACCATGGCCGCAACGCACCGACAAAGCCTCGCGGTCGCTCCTTGAGAATGCTAGAAACCTCCAGCCGCCCACGCTCAGTTACTACAGGCAGGAGTATGTGCTCCCGCAACCCTTGTGGGACGGCATACGTACGGCGTTACGCCATGCGATCCATGTGGAAATCGGACGTTCACTGACACAAACGCAAGGACTGCGCACCGTGCTCAGCCGTTACGATGAGAGCTATGCCGCGGCACAGATGCACGACGGCCATTTCACCTTTGAAGATCTCTCGCGTCTTCTCGGGTCTGGCGGCCCCTCGCCCAGTCGCGTGCCCAACGCCGAGAACCGGCTCTACATCGACTACCGTCTGGACGGCAAGCTGGATCACTGGCTGATGGATGAGTTCCAAGACACGAGCGACACGCAATGGGCCGCGCTCGCGAACCTCGTGGACGAAGTCATCCAGGACGACGCGCGATCCTTTTTCTTTGTGGGCGATATCAAGCAGTCGATTTACGGGTGGCGCGGTGGCAACTACCGTCTCTTCAACGAGATTCAAGAGAAGTATCAGGGCGGTGGCGCGCGCGCCATCGTCAGCGAATCGATCCAAACATGCCACCGCTCGTTGCCGGCCATCATCGATGCCGTCAACCAGACATTCGATGATCTCGCCGCTTGGACGCCGTCCATCGGTGAACAGGCGGGGTTGCGTGCCGCTGCCGTCCAAGCCTTTGCCCGCGCCTGGACGTACCACGAAAGCGCAAGGACAAACGAAGGGGCGGGGTTCGTTTCGCTGCTCGAATACGAACCCCCGAAAACAAATGCAGCGCCGCCGACCGAATCCGACGACGGCGAAGAAGATGCCGGATGTCCCGCCCAGTTCGAGGCTGTCGCGGCGATCCTGAAACAGACCCAGCCCATCGAGCGCGGACTGACAGCCGCCGTGCTCGTGCGCAACAACAAGACCGGCCGTGCGTGTGTGGATGCGCTCCGACGCCTGCTGCCGGATGTGCCGTGCGTGCATGAAGGCAAAGGCGGCATCACCGACAATCCGGTCGTGACCCTGCTGCTGGCACTGGTCCATTACGCCACGCACCCCGGCGACACGGTCGCCCTGCGCCATCTCCAGATGAGTCCGCTAGGAAGCGCCTGCGCAGACATCGGATACGACGCGCTACCGGTGGTCTTATTGCGATCGCTCCAGATGCGCGGGTTCGCCGCCACGCTGCGCGAGTGGGGCGAAAAGCTGGGCGACTTAGACCCCTTCAGCCAGCGACGCCTGAGCGAGTTCTTGACGGCCGCCGAAAGTTTCGATGCGCTGGGCGTGTGCGACCCCGACCGCTTCACGGATCATATCGAATCCTATGAGACCCGATCCGATGCCGCCGCAGGTTCGGTACGCGTGATGACCGTCCACCAGGCCAAGGGGCTGGGATTCGATCTGGTCGTGATCCCCTTTGAGGCCCGGCGCGACAGTTTTGAAAAACCGAAAACGCCGCAACTTCTGGCGGGCGACGACTGGATGCTCAACCCGCCAAACCGTCAAGTGCTGGAAGCCGCAGGCGGCGCACCGGTGGACGCCTACGACGCCGCGCGCGCCGACGCGAACTTCGCCCAACTCTGCGTGCTCTACGTGGCCATGACCCGCGCCCAGCGGGCGATGTACTTGGTTGTGCCGAAGAGGGCGAAAAACCCGACCACCGCCAGCGAGGTCGATTTGCTGCGCGAGCGCTTGCAGTCCGACGTTCCTCCGGATGTGGGGCCAGGCGGATTCACGCAGCTCTACACTCACGGCGACCCTGATTGGTTCCAGCAACACCAAGCACCGACAGCCGACGCGCCGGAGAGTCCAGCCGCACCGCTCCGTATTGGGTTTACGACCGACATCATTTTGCGCGAACCTTCAAAAGAACACCTCGACGGCCACACCTTCCCGGCCCAGTGGTTGTTCAATGCTGAGGCTGGCGACGTACGCGCCTTCGGCTCCGCCATCCACCGCCTTTTCCAAAAGATCGAGTGGCTTGAAGAGACCGACATCGAGCGCGTCATCACCGAGTGGCGGCAAGAATCCGCAGAGTCCGCGATCTTGCTGGGTGATGTCGAGCGCCAGTTCAGAGCGTGCCTGCAAAACAGCGAGGTACAAAAAGCGCTTTCGAGACCTACCGCAGGAAGAGCGGAAGTTTGGATCGAAGCTCCGTTCAACCTGCTTGTCAACATCGACGGGCAAAAGCAGCTCATGAGCGGACGCTTCGACCGCCTCGTGATTGAGAGAGACGCGGCGGGACGCCCCGTACACGCGACGATTATCGACTTCAAGAGCAACCGCATCGCGACGGAACAGCAGATTCAAGAAACCGCCCGCGGTTACACCGGCCAGATGTGTGACTACGCCCGTGCCGCCGCGCAACTGCTCGGCCTGTCTCCCGAGCACGTCACCCCTACCCTGCTCTTCACGCGGCTGGGGCGGATTGTCTTATTGTGACCACGCAGTGGCTCGCGCAGCGCGTCGATTTAGGATTGAGGATTTAGGAGTTAGGATTTTTCTCGCTTCGGCGTTGAACACTTCGGCGTTGGGCGTTCTGTGTTCGGCGTTTTATAGACAACCACGAACCACACAAAACAAACCAGTGCGGCGGCAAGCGGTATCCCGCGCGACGCCGCTTTTAAAGCACGAGTGTGGTGGCAAAGTGGTGTCGCGACCCGCGCACAGCGCGGCTCTTGTCACCGCACTGTTCGTCTGACTTTTGAGAGCCGGAAGGGGTACAAAACACGCACTCGACTCGCACCCCTGTCACCAACCGATTCGCTTGAAAAAGTGTCGGCAGAAAAGTGTCGGCGTTGACGGTGGGAGCAGAGATGCGTATAATGACCTATCTTCTGATCCAAGTGGTGGGTCTGCTTGTCTAAATGGGACGTGGTACCTGCACGGGGAGTAGCCAAGGATCGGGTAGGGGAGAGAGCGATGGGCCTTCGTGGCTTGTCCATTCACTTATTTGCCTGAAGTTTTGAGAAAGGGGTCGAACATGAAAAAAACGATGATTTTCGCATGCGTGTGCATGGTGTGTTCTGCGGCTCTCGCGGGTCTGGACCCGGCTCACCGCGTGATGTGGCGTGACT
>ERZ795050.5655-NODE-5655-length-10532-cov-17.442970_pt1 | contig 10532 bp, 9 predicted proteins | sample MGYA00375134_ERZ795050 | MGnify/ENA primary metagenome ERZ795050 (study PRJEB30179, sample SAMN05720221) | activated sludge metagenome | isolation source: Anaerobic digester | place: Japan | collected 2015-05-26 ... | reverse complement strand
GCTCTTCCTGTATAGGAGTAGCCTTCCTGGTAGAGGCCTGGAACCCCGCATTAAGATAACCGAAAATACCCTTTCGGTTTACCAGATCCTGGACTTCATGCACTGGAAAGCCCGTCTCCCGGGAAGTCATTTCCGCAAGTTTCCTGCTGTTCCCCGTCCTGGTTACATATACAATAATTCCCTTTGCCATGTAGTACCTCCCGATAATAAGAGTATACTACTTTTCTCCCTTCATGTGTTCCTGAATGAAGGCCCGGTAAGCAGGACTGGAGTCCTGGAGCTCTTCGTGTCGCCCCAGGGCCTGAATTTTGCCCTGATCCAGAAACAGGATGCGGTCCACATATTGCAGGGTAGAAAGCCGATGGGAGACCACCAGACAGGTCATGTTCCGGTAGTGTTCCGTAAGGGCTTGCCAGAGGAGGTCCTCGTTGGCCGCATCGAGGCTGGCGGTAATATCATCTAAGAGGAGGACCTGGGCTTTTCGGGCCAGGGCGCGGGCGATGGCAAGTCGCTGTTTCTGTCCCCCGGACAGGCTGATGCCCCGCTGTCCGAGCACGGTTTTATCTCCCAGAGCAAAGGCTTCGATTTCTCGTTTCATCTGGGCGATGCTTACCGCTGTTTCAAATTCTTCCGGGGAGATGTCCTGTCCCGCGCCCGCTTTTCCAAAGGCTACATTTTCCCGGATGGTGCCGGAAAAAAGCAGGGCCTCCTGGGGAACATAGGAAATGAGCCGGGCGAGCGTCTCCTGTGCATACTCGGAGCGGGCTTTTCCGTTAATAAGAATGCGGCCCCGTTCTGGGGGAAGGAGGCCCGCCATCAATTTCAGCAGGGTCGATTTTCCAGCACCCACCGGGCCAAGGATCGCAATCCGCTCCCCCGGTTGTACCGACAGGGTTATCCCGGACAAGGCTGGGCTCTGCCTATCGGGGTAATGAAAATACACATTTTCCAGGCTGAGAGACTGGAATGTCAGAGTGGACGCGGCCGAGGCCTGTGGTGACGAAGCGGGACCAGTTGTATCAGAGGCGGAGACCGCAGAGAACCGGGCCAGTTCCTCCAGTCGATCGATGTTTACAAAGGCCCGCTTGCCCGACACAAAGAGCTGGGGAATATCCAGAATAGGGTAGATAAGCATGCCCAGGTAATTATAAAAGGCATAGAAGGTCCCGATGCTGATATCACCCCGGACCGCCATGTAGCCGCCCGCAAAAATCACCACCAGCTGGGCGATATAATCGATATACATATAGATCATGTCCAGCACGGTACCGAGTTTTACCACCGCCATTTCGGTAGTAAATCGGCGCTGCAGCGCATCGGAAAAGAATCGGCGGTACTTTGCTTCGCAGGCATAGGCCTTGATAATCCTGACCCCGGAAAAGCTTTGTTCCAGCTGTGAATTGATGTCCGATATGGCTTCCTGGTTTCGTCTGAAGGTATCGTAAATCCGGTCCTGTACGATGTAAAACACCAGGATCGTGAGGGGCAGGGGAATAAGAGAAAGCAGGGTTAGTTTTATATTGATGAAAAACATGGCGGCCAGGCAAAAGAGAACCTTGCTGATCGATTCCACGGCCCGGAATATGCCGGAGCAGAGAAACCAGCCCAGCTTGGGGAATTCATAGAGGTCATCGGTGAGTCTGGTCACGATGTCCCCGGAGCGGAAACGGGCAAAAAACTGGTAATCCTTTTCCAGTACCTTCTTAAAATACTTCATCCGGATCAGGTGTTCAAAGACCACATTCACCGCCCCGCGGATTCCAGGAAAGAGGGATGCGATAAGACCCGTAATGCCGACCAGGATAAAGAGCCCCGCCAGGCGCCAGGTTTCGGCTCTTATCTGGGCAAGACCTGGCTGGGATTCGATAAGTTTCTGGAGCATATCGATAAGGAGTTTCGTAAGATAGGGATAGCTCACTGCCACGAGACTGGAAAGTAAGGTTAAAAAGAAGAGCAGGAGGATAAGCCCCTTCCGCTCCCGCCAGATATGCCAGATCCATCGCAGATGCCGGCGACTGTCCTTCTGATTCATCGCAGGCCTCCTTCGTTCAGATTGGGAAACTGGAGCCGCACCAGCTCTGCATAGGGTGGAAAACTGGCCAAAAGTTCCTCATGCCGGCCCCGCATAAGAATCTCTCCATCTTTAAAGAAAAGAATACAATCCGCACTCTGGATTGATGAAAGCCTGTGAGCTACGACGACTGCGGTTCTTCCTGCAAAGAGGGCCTGCATGCTTTCGTGAATTTTTCGTTCCGTCTGAACATCCACGCTGGCGGTGGCTTCGTCTAATATGACCAACTGGGGATTAAAGGCCAGGGCCCGTGCAAAGGAGAGGAGCTGTTTTTCACCGGCAGAGACGTTGCCGCCCCGTTCGCGCAGTTCGCTCCCGAGCCCTGCCAGCAGGGTCCGCACAAAATCCTCCGCATGGACCGCCGCCAGGGCCTGCCAGATCGCCCCTTCGCCGATACTGTCGTCGTAGAGGCGTATGTTTTCCAGCACCGAGCCGGGAAAGAGGTACACATCCTGTAAAACGAGCCCGATGTGGCGCCGCCATCGCTCCAGGTCCAGGGTCGCCAGGTCCCGTCCATCAATCAATATGACCCCCTTCTGGGGCCGGTAAAATCCGCAGAGGAGTCCGATGGTGGTGCTCTTCCCCGAACCGGAGGCGCCCACGAGGGCCAGGGTCTCCCCCCGTTTAATCGTAAAGGATACATCCTTAAGGACCCAGTCTTCTCCTTTGTAGGCAAACCAGACATTGCGGAACTCAATATGATGCTCAAAATTGATGAACCCCTCCTCACCGGCAAGTCTGCCCGTGGTTTCTGGCTCCATATCCAGGATGGTGAAAATACGGTCCAGAGAAACCCGGGCCTGCTGGATGCCCCGGATATTCTCTGCGATTGCCATGATCGGTTCAAAGATACGGCGGCTGTATTCAAAAAACACGAGGAGGGTCCCCATAGTCAGGGCTCCTTTTACAACCTGGGGCACAAAAAAGATAATGATCAGGACCATAAAGAGGGGCCCCAGGGAGAAATTCAGGGCACCCATAATGCCGTACTGGAGCATGCTGGTTTTTACATCCACGTCCCGCCTGAGCCGGGAGCTTTCATCAACCTGATCGATTGCCCAGGCTTCTCGATTAAAGACCCGGAGTATTTCCCATCCCTGGATGAATTCGGTGATGCGGGCCAGAATCTGGGCCTGGTATTGCCGATGCAGATCGTAGAAATGTCTGAGTTTATCAAAGACGAGAATGACCAGAATAAGGACAATCGGGGTGGTAAGGGCCAGGTACAGGGTAACCTTTGGCTCCAGATAAAAGCAGACTCCCAGCATCCCGAGAAAAAAGAGGACATTAACGATAATGGTAACCGCAATCTGAGAGAAGAGTTCCCTGACCCGTTCACAGTCATTTTCGGTACGGGAGATCAGTTCACCCACCGGGTGGGCATCGAAATAGCTGACCGGCAGGGTTAAAAAATGGGAAAACACATCGTATTTAATGCGGCTGACTACTTCGAGTCCCATCCGGGCAATGGTAATCATCCCGATATAGGTTAGGCCCCCCATAAGAAGCAGGATGGCAAAGTATGCTCCCGCCCGGATTAAAAGGCCTGAGAGATCGGCTTTGGGAATTGAGTCATCGATAATGGACCGCAGGATGAGGGGGCCCGCAAGCTGGCCCGTGGTGAGGACGACCATGGCTACAAGCCCAATGAAAAAGAGCCGTCGCGAATCCTGTATGTAACGGAAAGCCCGGGTAAGATTAGTATATTTTTTTATAGTTTTTGGCATAAGGAGCAGTATACCCCGCCGGGTTTTTATTCGTCTATATGGGGGGTGATGTGAAGGCTTGAGCTAGTTATACGTATAAAATCGTTGTATATTATACGTATGGAGGTGTTTTATGGAAACGAAACTAACCCTGCAACTGGATAAGTCGGTAATTAATGCTATAAAAATATATGCTAAAAAGAATAAGAGAAGCCTTTCGAAGCTTGTAGAAGATTATTTTAAGAAATTGCTATCAGAACATGAACCCAGAGCGCAGATTTCCCCCCTCGTGCAAGAATTGAGCGGTGTCATTTCCGAAGAGGACCTGCAAAAGCTGGATTATGTGGACTACCTGGAACATAAATATGAGTAAGAAAGTCTTTATTGATTCAGACATTGTATTAGATCTGCTCTGTAAACGTGAACCCTTTTATGAATATGCCGCACGGATATTCACCCTCAGTGATATGAAACATATCGAGCTTTTTACTACTGCCCTTGTGTTTGCTAATGTCTATTATATATTACGAAAAACCTTAGGCATTGAAAAAGCAAAGGAACTCTTAAGAAAGCTGCGATTGCTTATCCATATTGTTCCAATAGAAGAAAAAATCATAGACCTGGCGCTTAACTCAACCTTTTCCGATGTTGAAGACGCCCTCCAGTATTTTACTGCGAGGGAGCATGGTTTCGGTATGCTGGTAACAAGAAATATACGGGATTATAAGGAAAGGGATATACTTGTTCAAAGTCCCCAGGAGTTTCTCGCTATGTGAGTAGATCCGCCAGTTCCGAGAGGATCATGGCGGTGGCGCCCCAGACCGCTTCCCCTGCCAGTTTGTAGGCCGGCACCTGACGGCCGTCTTCCAGATTCAGATTAATGAATGCCTCAGCCCGCAGCAGTTCTGCCAGGGGCGCGGTAAAGCAGCGGGCCACCTCTGCTGCGTTAGGGCAAAAGACCGGAACTTTTTCGGTGTAGCCCACGACGGGGTACACCGTATATGCGCTCACCGAGAGGCCCAGGGGGCTCAGCTCCCTGAGGATTTCAACCGTTTCGGTGTCTATGCCCAGTTCTTCCCGACTTTCCCGGAGGGCTGCCTCTATGGCACTTTCTCCCGCTTCCAGGGCCCCACCGGGGAGTCCTATCTGGTTCGCATGATGATTGAGTCCGCTGCTCCGCTGTATAAGGGGAAAGCGGAGCTCCCCCGCCTCGGGGTACAGAAGTATCAGCACCGCCGAAGGTCTGAATTGGGGTTCCGGGGCAAGGGCATCCCGCCGCCAGGGCGGCGCCAGCTTCAGGTGCGCCGCGTGACCTGGTAGGGGCTTTGAATTTAGTCGTGAAAGAAGTGTTTCTTTCCCTATCGTTTCAGCGCCTCCAGAGCTTCTTCTGGACTGGATACAAGATATTCTGCCCCAAGAAGCTCAATAAATCCAGAGCGTTCCATGGCTTTTCTCGGTTGTTCCCTGACTTCTGAGAGGTAGAGTTTGATGTTATGTTTTCGGCAATAGGTTAAGAATGATTCAAGGGCAGCGATACCGGTAGAATCTATTGCTGGAACCTGGGGAAGCCTGAGAATAAAGGCCCGGGGTTTCTTTTCCAGTGTCATGAGTGTGTCCTGAAGCATATCAGCGACACCAAAAAAGAAGGGACCGGTAATTTCATAAATTTCGACGTTCTTTGGATGTTCCGGTTGTTCATGGGGGCTGTCTTTGATGCTTCCATAGACAATTTCTGCACCAACTCCAGCTGCCCCCGGCTTAATTTCTGCCGTCTCTACCATGCGACGGAGGAACAGGAAGGCTGCAAGAACCACCCCGACCTCTACAGCAACGTTAAGGTCTATCAACACGGTGAGTACAAAGGTGGTAAGGAGTACCAGCATGTCGCTCCGGGGGGATTTCCGAATAATCCTTAAGAATCGATGGAGTTCACTCATATCCCAGGCTACTACCATGAGTACCGCAGAAAGACTGGCCAGGGGGATGACCGAAGCAAGGGGCGCCAGGAACAACATGAATAAAAGCAGGGTGATTGCATGTATCATCCCTGCCAGGGGGCTCTGGGCACCGGATTTGATATTGGTTGCGGTCCGGGCTATGGCCCCCGTAGCGGGTATGCCACCAAAGATCGCACTGGCGAGATTCCCAATTCCCTGGGCAACAAGCTCCATATTTGCGTTATGCCGATCTCCGGTCATACCATCTGCTACAACTGCAGAAAGGAGGGATTCAATCGCTGCAAGTAATGCAATGGTAATCGCATCGGGGAAGACCGCCTTAAGGGTGCTCCAATGGAAGCCCGGGAAAATTGGGGTTGGAAGACTATTGGGGATACCCCCGAACCGGGAACCGATAGTTTCTACTGGAAGTTTCCCTATAAAGCATACCAGGGTTGCCACAGCCACACCTGCCACTGAGGCAGGAATCCGTGGAAAAAAACGGCGAACCAGTATAATGATGAGTATGGTCCCCAATCCTACCATGAAGGTTTTCAGGTCAAAGGTTCTGATATGTTCAACATATTGGACCCATTTTTCAAAAAACTCCGGAGATACCTTTTCTATACTAAGGCCTAAAAAATCCTTTACCTGCTGAGAAAAAATGAGTAGACCGATACCGGTGGTAAATCCGGTTGTAACAGGATAGGGAATGAATTTTATCAGCCTGCCTAAACCAGAAATACCCATAAGAACAAGCATGAGCCCCGCCAGTATGGTCGCAAGCACCAGCCCTTCCATCCCATGCCGGGAGATAACCCCGAATATGATAACTACAAAAGCGCCGGTTGGTCCGCCAATCTGATAGCGGCTTCCTCCCAGAAAGCTTATAAAAAAACCTGCGAATATGGCAGTGTATAAGCCCTGGGCGGGTGAAGCTCCTGCGGCAATACTAAAAGCCATTGCGAGGGGCAGGGCTACTATACCTACGGTAACCCCCGCAAGCAGATCCTTAATAAAGCTTTCACGGGAATAGGGAAAGCGTCTACCAATTTCAAAAGTACGGGGAATTAGTGAATCGATTGCGAAAAATGTATTGTTTTTCATAGTATTTCAATAGTAATCCATTGGAATTGGGAAAATCAAGGCTCCTTAAGTCCCTTCAGCCAGTCCACTGTGCTCCAAGGCCTTATCAGTCAGGCCCTCGACCAAGCCGCTCTATATCGCTACAATTTTCCCATGGTCATCGTATTTGTTATCGATAATTACGGCATCCTGACCAATGGGACCACCATGACGGCCTACCGCTTTGTGGAGGCCCTTAAAGAACGGGGCCACCAGGTGCGGGTCGTGAGCGTCGGTGTCCAGGGACCGCACATGTACGGTCTTAAGGAGCGTTATATCCCCATCGTGACGCCGGTGGCCCGTAAACAGCAGATGATCTTTGCAAAATACGACAAAGGGGTGATGCAGGAAGCCCTGACCGGGGCCGATGTGGTCCATTTTTTTATGCCCTGGCAGCTTGCCCGCCGGGGTTTACACCTGGCAAAAAAGATGGGGGTTCCTGCCACAGCAGCCTTTCATGTGCAGCCAGAGAACATTACCTATGGGGCAGGACTGGGCAAGCTCGGTGCCCCCATTGCGCACCTTATCTATGCCTGGTTCCGCCTGACTTTTTACCGAAGGGTGGAACATATCCATTGCCCCTCCTCTTTTATTGCCCGGGAGCTTGTAAAACATCACTATACGGGGAGGCTCCACGTTATCTCCAATGGGGTAGGCCCCGCATTCCGTCCCGCCCCCGCGCCCGGCCCTGCATTAAAGCCCTCATCACAAACCACCTCCGTTTCAAAGCCCCCGCTTCAGCAAGTTTCCGCTTCAGGGGCTCCACTCCAGCCTGAACCTGGACTGTTTCATATATTGATGGTGGGCCGCTTTGCGCCGGAAAAGCGGCAGGATGTGCTCATTAAGGCAATCAAGCAGTCACGGTACGAAAAGCGGATACAGCTGCACCTGGCCGGCGCGGGCCCCCGGGAAAAAAAACTGCGGCGCTTTGCATCAAGCCTTACGAACCAAGCCACCTTCGGCTTTTATTAGCAGGAGGAACTCATCAACCTGATCCATTCCTGTGATCTTTATGTGCATGCAGCGGATGTGGAAATAGAAGCCATAGCCTGCCTCGAGGCGATTGCCTGCGGCAAGGTGCCGGTGATTTCGGACAGCAAAAAGAGCGCCACCGGCCAGTTTGCCCTGGATGAACGGAGCCTCTTTAAGGCCGGTTCCAGCCGTGATCTGGCCCGTAAAATTGATTACTGGATCGAACATGCCGAGGAACGGGCCGCCATGGAGGCTGCCTATGCTGAGCGGGCCCAGGTATACCGTCTTGAATACTCCATCCGCAAGGCTGAACAGATGTTCGATGCGGCCCGCCAGGATGAGCAGACCAGACGAATTGAACAACAAAGCCCGGGAAAGGAATATAAACGGAGCCTTAACAAGGGTATCCCCACCAGGCTTTTTTCTATTGTTTTCTATTACATAATCGCTATTCCGCTGTTGTGGCTCTATTGCACCTTTGTGTTACGGGTACGGTTCAAAAACCGGTCCAACCTGCGCAAGGTCCGAAGAAAAAGTGGGGCCGTGCTGGTGGCAAACCATGTGCATACCCTGGATTCTGCCATGGTGGGGCTTGCGGCCTTTCCCAAAAAGCCCGTGTTTACCTCCCTGCCCAGCAATTTTAAGCTTCCCGTAGCGGGTTTTCTGGTAAATGCCCTGGGGAGTGTTCCCATTCCGACCAGCCTGACCGAGGGCCGTATCTTTTTTTATGAGCTCTCCCGGCTCCTGCGCCACCGGCGCTTTATCCATGTGTTTCCCGAAGGGGAACTCGTTAAGTTTGATGAAACCCTGAGGCCCTTTAAGCGGGGGGCTTTTCAACTGGCGGTAGAGGCTTCGGTGCCGGTGGTGCCTGTCAGAATCAGTTTCCGTAAACGTAAATGGGGACTTCTCCGCTTTCTCTTTGGCCAGACCATTTATGTGCGAATCGGGAATCCCCAGTACCCCGATCCCCACCTGCTTGAACGGGAGGCTGCCACGAACCTTATGGAGCGCACCCGGGCGGAAATGGAACGGCTAGGAGGCTAGTCCATGTATGTCCTGGTAACCTTTGTGCCGCCCGATAGAACCGAGCAGGTTCTGGCCGCCCTCTTTGCAGCGGGGGCAGGCAGGTATGGAACATATGACCATTGCGCCTTTGTTTCATCCGGGGAGGGCCGCTTCAGGCCCCTTTTCGGTGCGGATCCGTATATAGGTATGGTAGGAAAGGATGAACGGGTACGGGAAAACCGGATAGAACTGCTTGTTTCCGATGATGTGGTAGACCAGGTGCTGAAAGCCTTACGGGAAAGCCACCCCTACGAAGAACCGGCCATATACCTCTTTCCTCTGGACGGAAGAGTTTTTAAGAGCTAAGTTCCTGTCGCTGTAAATGGTCTGAGAAGGCTTGTATGAATGGCCAGGCTAACGCCGGGTGGTTTACCTTCTATGCTTCTCTATCCATGTAACCGCAAAGTCTACTAAATCCCGCTGTCGGAAGAAACGGCAGGTGGCGTTGCCGAGCTGAACGGGCTGGATGGCATAGGCTTTTTCAAAGGCAGCGCCAAGCTCGTTAAAGTCATCGCCCCCATAGGCAATATCATCAAATTCACGCCAGACGGTTTTGCCCTGTTCTTCTAGTATCGGCATGCCGTTTTTAATCATCAATTTGGAAGGCCAGACTGCCCGGTATTCAGCCAGGTGTATAGAGGTGTTATTGTCATGGCCTACTCCGAGGAGAAACACCCGACCGTCCAGTTCATAGAGTCGCCCCAGGGGACTCTGATCATTCATGGCAAAATCGTAGTGTTCATCCTGGACAATATAAGCCTTGTTTTTGCCCCAAGCAGCAAAGGATGCCTGGGGATGGCTCGAACGGACCACCCCTTCCATTTTTCGGAAGGTTTCAGGGATTACACCCATCCCGCGGGTTGGGGTGCGGTCCCTGCGGTATGCGGGCATGGTGTTCCGGATTGTATCCCACCAGCTCTCAGGAACCGGCGGATGTTCCCACTGGGCTGGATCAGAAAGATCCCCCGAATGGGCAGGCATGACCAGGGTTCCCTGTTCGGTTAAAACCCGCTGAAAAGCCAGAATAACCGCTACAGGCCCGCCGCAGACCCAGCCCAGGGAACTGAGGGAGGAGTGAAGAAGCACCGTCATACCCGGTGCTAGACCGCTAGATCGCAATTCCTGTTCGAGGCTGTCGACAGTATTGGGGCCTTCTCTGCGGGCTTGTATCGTTTCGAGTTCATTCATTGGTACATACTAGACGATACAGTCCGCCACGTCAAATGTGTGGCAATAGGGCTCCACTGCAAAATCCTTACAAAATCTGAAATTTTTTAATAGCCGCGCTATATTGTTGGTGGTGCGCTCCATGAGAGGCATCCGGGGATCGTGGTAGTATCTCCGTATTATTCTCTGGATGGACAGGGCTATTATGTACGGCCTGTACATCGTATATTCAGGAGACCATGATGAAAGTTAAGCTAGGCATACTTTTGTCCGCAGTGCTGGTCTGTTCACTTGGAGCAGGCAGCCTTTTTGCCCAGGAATCGGATGATCCGGTATTGCAGAAAGCCCGGGACAAGTACCAGGAACAATTAGAAAAAAAACAGCCGGCGCAGGATGCTGATAAAGGCCCTCAGTTCGGTGATAGTGCCGAAGGATCCCAGACTAACCGCCCTGACGCTGCATCGGAAGTTCCCTATGAACCGGTGCTGT
>ERZ795050.5652-NODE-5652-length-10542-cov-19.973110_pt1 | contig 10542 bp, 9 predicted proteins | sample MGYA00375134_ERZ795050 | MGnify/ENA primary metagenome ERZ795050 (study PRJEB30179, sample SAMN05720221) | activated sludge metagenome | isolation source: Anaerobic digester | place: Japan | collected 2015-05-26 ... | reverse complement strand
CCCTGGAGGGCTACGACGTCATGCTGCTCGACACGGGGGCGGGGATCGCCGAGACGGTCCTGCAGTGCAACCTCCTGGCGCCCCGGAACATCGTCGTCCTGAACCGCGAGCTCACGTCGATCACGGACGCCTATGCCCTGATGAAGGTCATGCACCAGATCTTCGGCAGGGACGCCTTCAGCCTCGTCGTCAACGCCGTGGCCGATGAGCGCGAGGGCGAGAAGATCTTCCGTCACGTCGACGGCATCTGCCGCCGTTTCCTCGGTTTTGCCGCGGACTACCTGGGTCCCGTCTACCGGGACGAGGCGGTGCCGCGGTCCATCCTCCGCCAGGCGCCCCTCGTCCTGGCCGACCCGGGATCGAAGACGTCGGCCTGCTTCGACCGCATCGCCGGCGCCGTGCAGCGCTGGGGGCGGCCGTCCCCCCCGGTGCAGGCGACTGCCGGAACGGAGGTCGGCGCCCGGGGAATCCTGCATTGACGGACGAAAACCCTCCAGCCGCACGGTTTGAAATCCCCCCGGGGACTTTCCATCGGCTGCCGGTCACCGGCCTCCTTCCCCCGAGCCCTGTTTTGCCGGAAAATATTCATGGACATTTCGTAAAAACGTGATACCTTTGGGAACTAATCATTATGTTCGCGGTTTCATGGAGGTTTTCATGAAAAGTGCCAAGGGCAAGCTCTTCGCGACCCTGTGCCTTCTGATGACGCTGTTCGTTCTCTTCGGCCCTTACGGGGACAGCCGGGTATCGGCCGTCGACACCTCCACCTACAAGAGCCTCAAGATCTTCAACGAGGTCCTCGACATCGTCGAGAAGAACTACGTCGAGGAGGTCAAGCAGAAAAAGCTCATCGACGAGGCGGTCAACGGGATGATCAAGTCCCTCGACCCCCACAGCGCCTACCTGACCCCCGACCAGTACAAGGAGCTCCAGGTGGACACGAGCGGGACCTTCGGCGGCCTCGGGATCGTCATCTCCATGCAGAACGACCAGCTCACCGTGGTCTCCCCGATCGAGGACACGCCCGCGTTCAAGGCGGGGCTGAAGGCCGGCGACCGCATCCTGAAGATCGACGGCCAGATCACGAAGGGCATGTCCATCCAGGACGCCGTCAAGAAGATGCGGGGCCCCGAGAACACCAAGGTCACCCTGACCATCCTGCGCAAGGATTTCAAGGAGCCCAGGGACTTCGAGATCACCCGCGCCGTGATCAAGATCAAGAGCGTCAAGCACAACGTCTACGACGACAGCATCGGCTACATCCGCATCTCGGCCTTCCAGGAATCCACCGTGGACGAGCTCAGGAAGGCCCTCCAGCAGGTCAGCGGGAAGTCCGGGGACCTCAAGGGCATCGTCATCGATGTCCGCAACAACCCCGGGGGGCTCCTGGAGCAGGCCGTCAAGGCATCGGATGCCTTCCTGAAGTCGGGCACCATCGTGTCGACGAAGGGCCGCGCCAAGGCCATCGAGAGCAAGTTCGTCGCCCGGGATGACGGCAACGAGCCCACCTGCCCCATCGTGGTCCTCGTCAACGAGGGCACGGCCAGCGCCTCGGAGATCCTCTCCGGCGCCCTGCAGGACAACGGCCGGGCCATCGTCCTCGGGATGCCGACCTTCGGGAAGGGCTCGGTGCAGACCGTGATCCCCCTCGAGGACGGCTCCGCCCTGAAGCTGACGACCGCCAAGTACTACACCCCCAAGGGCCGCTCCATCCAGGCCGAGGGCATCAAGCCCGACATCGTGGTCGAGCCCATCCGCCAGGCAGAGGGTCCCGAGACCGCCGAGGCCCAGATGCTGCGGGAAAAAGACCTCAAGGGGCACATCCGGGGGGATCGCGAGGTCGAGCAGAAACCCGCCGAAGGCAAGGGCAAGGAGCAGGACAAGGGCAAGGACAAGACCGATCTGCAGCGGGACAATCAGCTGAAGAGCGCCGTCGACATCCTCAAGAGCTGGGAGGTATTCAAGCGCATCGGGAAAAACTGAGAGGCGCGGGCTGACCCTTGAAGCGCAGGAAGAAAAGGCGATCTTCCGAAAGCCCGTGGACGAGGGTGTCGCTCGTCCTCCTGGTCGCATGCATCACGGGCCTCATCGCCCTCTGGCTGATCCCCGAAGGCGACCGGCGGGACGGCGCCCCGCCCCCGCCATCGAAGGAACCCGCCGGGGCAGCCCCGCGTGCCGTCCCGGAGAGGACCGGCACGGCCCCGGCCGGCGGGAAGGGCGCCGGGGGAAAACGGGTCGCCATCGTCATCGACGACATCGGCTACGATCCCGACGCGCTGGGAAGGCTGCTGGCCATCGAGGCCCCCCTGGCCTTCTCGGTGCTGCCGCACACCCCTCATGCCCGATCCTGCGCCGAAGCCATCCACCGGGCGGGTCGGGAGGTTCTCCTGCACCTTCCCATGGAACCCCACGGCTGGCCGGAGCGTGACCCCGGCCGAGGGGCCCTGTTTGTCTCCATGACGGCGAGCGAGATCCGCCGGGTTCTGCTGGAAGACCTGCAGGACGTGCCGCACGCGCGGGGGGTCAACAACCACATGGGCTCGAAGTTCATGGAGGATCGGGAAGCGCTCCGCGTCGTTTTCGGCGTGCTGCGCAAGAGGGGCCTCTACTTCGTGGACAGCCGGACGACGGAAGCCTCCGAGGCGCGCAAGCTGGCCGCGGAGCATGCCCTGCGGTTCGCCGAGCGGGACCTCTTCATCGACGAGGCCGAGGATAGCAGCCGGGCCGCGGTCCACCTGGAAAAGCTCCTGGAGACCCGCGACGCCTGGAGCGAGCGGCTGCTGATCGGGCACCCCTACCCGGAGACGGTGAGCGCCCTGGAAGAGACGATCCCCCGGCTCGCCGCCGCGGGAATCCGCATCGTGAGACTGTCCGACCTCGTCGACGGCCGGCAGGCCCCCCGGGGCGCGGGCCCGCACAGAAACCCGAACAGGAACCGAACGCCATGAAGAAACCCATCCGGACCGCAATCCTGCTGGCCGTCGCACTGGCGGCCATGGGCGGCCTGTTCGCCCCCGCGGCGGCAACGCAGGCCGCGACGCCCGATTCGTCGCCTGACGCCGCCTATCACTACTCGATCGGCACGATGCTCTCCCTCGACGGCCGATACGGCGAGGCGGCAAGCGAATACGAGAAGGCCCTCGCGCTGGACCCCAAGTCGGCCTTCCTGGCCGGGGAGCTGGCCTCGCTGTACGTCAAGATGGGCGACCTGGACCGGGCGCTCGCCGTCTGCGAACAGTCCCTCGTCCACAACCCCGAGCGCGCGGAGACCTACGCGCTCATGGGAAGCATCTACCTCTTCAAGAAGGACTACGAGAAGGCCATCGGGGCCTACAGGCGCGTCATCGCGCTGGACCCGAAAAACCACGACACCTACCTCTACCTGAGCGTGATCTACGCCGAGCTCAAGCGCTACGACGAGGCCGTGGCGACCCTGCAGTCGCTCCTCGAGAAGGACCCCAAGAGCGTCATGGGCCACTACTACCTCGGCAAGATCTACGGGGAGATGAGGCTCTACAAGGAAGCCGCGGCGTGGATGGAAAAAACCCTCGCGCTGAAGCCCGGCTTCGAGTCCGCCCTCTCCGATCTTGCGCTGCTCTACGAGATCCGGAACGAAACCGGCAAGGCCCGGGAGATTTACGGCCGGCTCATCGAGGAGCACCCCCTGCGCATGGGCTACCGGCTGCGCCTGGCGAAGCTCCACATCCGGGAGAAGCGCTACACCGAGGCCATCGGGATCCTCGAGGAGGTCCTGAAACTCGACAGCCGCAACCGCGAGGCGCGCATCACCCTGGCGCTGGCGTACCTGGAAACCCAGAAGGCGGATCGCGCCGTCGAGGAGCTCAACACCCTTCTGGCGAGCGCCCCCAACGACCACGAGGCGCGCTATTTCCTCGGGGGAGCCTACGAGGAGAGGAAGATGCCCGGCGAGGCGCTCGAGGAGTACGATCGCATCCCCGCCGCATCGACCCTCTACGGAAGCGCCCAGGTCCGCGCCGGCTACATCCTGAAGGGACAGGGCAAGACCGCCGAGGCCATCGTGCGGGCCCGCAAGGCGCTGGCGGCCAAGAAAAACGATCCGGCCCTCTACGGGCTGCTGGCCGCTCTCTACGAGGCCGACGGCAAGCTCGCCGAGGCCGAGGCGACCCTCAAGGAAGGCATCGCGGAGGCGCCGCAGAACACGGACCTGCGCTACCGGCTCGGGATGCTCTACGACAGGACGGGGCGCCCCGACGACGGCATCCGCGAGATGGAGGAGATCCTGAAGCAGGAACCCGACAGCCCCGAGGCCCTCAACTTCATCGGCTACAGCTGGGCGGACCGCGGGATGCGGCTCGACGAGGCCGAGGCCATGATCAAGAAGGCCCTCTCCCTGAAGCCCGGCGACGGATTCATCACCGACAGCCTCGGCTGGGTCTATTTCCGGAAGAACCGGCTCGACGAGGCCATCCGGTACCTCAAGGAGGCGGCATCCATCCTGCCCGAGGACGCGGCGATTGCCGACCACCTGGGGGATGCGCTCGAAAAGGCCGGCCGGCTCAGGGAGGCCCTCGAGCAGTACGAGAAGGCCCTGAAGCTCAAGCCCGACATGAAGGGGCTGCAGGAAAAGATCGACACCCTGCGGGTTCGCCTGGGCGGCAAACGATGAGGCAGGGCCTTTCTCAAGAAGAGGGTAAGAGGGTTAGAAGGTAAGAAGGGTGGAGAAGCGTTCATCATGAATACGGCCGGAAGCACATCCAACCCTCTCACCCTCTCACCCTCTCACCTTCTCCCTGCATGCACGGGCAGAACCGGCGTCGTGAGCCGACTTGTGGCAGCGGCGCTTGCCTGTTGCCTCATCGGGTCAATGGCCGGCTGCGCCCGCGAGGGGGGGCTCGCCGTCTCCGGGAGGGACATGCCGCCTGCGGAAGCCCTCTGGGAGAGGCTCGTCGCCGATGACGCCCCCGGGAAGGTCCTCACCGGCATCCTGCACGTCACGGCGAGCCTGCCCGGCAAGAGGCACACGTTCAAGATCGCCGCGGCGGCCATGCGGCCCGACCGCCTGCGCCTCGAAGACCTCTCGGTCATCGGCCTGCCGGACTTCATGCTGACGGTGAAGGGCGAAGAGATCCGGATGTTCATGCCCCGCTCCGGGGAGTTCCTGATCGGGACGGAATCGTCGGAGGAAATCCGGCGCATCTTCCCGCCGGCGGTGCGTCCCCTGGACCTCGTGTCCCTGCTCTACGGGCAGCCCCCCGGCATCCCCGGGGCGAAGACCCTCAGGGGCTCCGTGGACGGAAGCCGCTTCCGGGTGGACGTCTATGCGGGCGGCAACTGGGCCCAGTCCCTCTGGGTGGATCCGGCCACGGGACGCCTGGCGCGGCTGGAGATCGCCGGCCGGAACGGGGGGACGGCATACACGGCGCAGTTTCACGACTTCACGGAGGCCGGATCGATCTCCGTCCCCGGCCGGATCGAGATCGAGACGGCGGGCCCGGCGACCGTCCGCCTGTCGCTTCGCAACACGGACACGGAGCTGGCGGACCGGGACGACGACGGGGACTTCTTTCTGCTCAGCCCCCCCGAGGGCGTCACCCCCAGGGCTGCCCGGTAAAAAAAAGGCGCCCGGCCTCGCGGCCGGCGCCCCATGGAGAAATCCCCCTCTGCCCCTTTGCAAAGGGGAACAGAGGGGGATTTTTATTTACTTCAGCTCCGAGAGCTTGGCCTTCGCGACCCGCGCCTGGTTCGTGCCGGGGTACTTCTTGATGACCTGGTTGTACACGATCCTGGCGCTCGCCTTATCCCCGAGTTTCTGGAAGGCCATCCCCTGCTTCAGCAGGGCAAAGGGCACCTTGTCGCCGTTCGGGTAGTCCTTGACCACCTTCTGGTACTCCACGATGGCCCTCTCGAACTTGTCCTCCACGTACCAGGTCTCGCCGATCCAGAACTGGGCGTTGTCCGAGTAGGCCGTCTTGGGGTACTGCTTCAGGAATTTCAGGAACTCCTCGCGGGCCTTGACGTACTGGCCCTCTTTGAAGAGCTTGTAGCAGGCGTTGTAGGCCACCTCCACGTCGTTTTTCGGCTCCGCCGTCGCCTCGGCGGCCCCGACGCCCGTCCCCTCGACCTTTGCACCGTTGGGCGTCTCCTTCTTGGCGATCCCGAGGAAGTTCTCGATGTAGCCGATCCGGAAGGCCATGTCGTCCAGGCGGCCCTTGAGGTTCTGGCCCTTCCCGACGCCGGAGAACTCCTTGTGCATCTCCTCGACCTGCCCCCGCATCGTCTGGACCTGGTCCCGGACGCTGCCGAAGTCGGCGCCGAGGTCGGCCTGGTTTTTCCGGAGATCCCGCGTCGCGTCGGCCTGACTCTTCTCGAGCGCGTCGAGCCGGGCCTGGAGCTTGTCCACGTCGGCGCGCAGCGCCGCGATCTTGCTGTCGGAGTCCCGCTGTGTTTTCTTGAGGTCATCGGTCGTGGCACAGCCGCCGATGCACAGCAGCACGATGGACACCAGAATGACGGTCGTTCGTTTCACCGTAAGCCCTCCCCTCGCCGTCCGCTACTTCTCGGAATACACGAAGGTCGCATTGCGGTTCTTGCGCCAGCAGGCCTCCGTCGGCTCCGTGCAGATCGGCCGCTCCTCGCCGTAGCTGATGGTCTTGATGCGCTTGCGGTCGATCCCGAGGTTCTGCAGGTAGCGCGCCGCCGCATCGGCCCTCTGCTGGCCGAGGGCGAGGTTGTACTCGTTGGTCCCGCGGTCGTCGCAGTTGCCCTCGATCGTGAGGCTCTTCTTCGGGCTCGCCTTGAGCACCTGGGCCACCTTGCCCAGGATCTCGCGGGCCTCGGGGCTGAGCTCCGCCCGGTCGAAATCGAAGTAGATCCGCGAGAGGTCCTTGAGGCTCGCCGCCTCGGCCGCCGCCCGGTCGCGCTCCGCCCGCTCGCGGGCCTCCTGGTCCCGGATGGCCTGCTCGCGCAGGGCCCGGTCACGCGCTTCCTGCTCGGCCCGCTGCCTGGCCAGTTCCTCATCGGAAAGCCCCGGCTTGGTCCCGGCCTTCGTCACGTCCTCCTTCGTGGCCTTCTTCGGGGCGCTGCACCCGCTCGTGAGCGAAAGAGCCAGCACGAACGCCATGATGATTGCCGGAAGGACCCCGTATCGCCTCATTGCCTTTCCTCCTTTGAACCCTGCGTTCAACCCTTCGGGCCCGATGAGGCAAGTACCCGTAAGGAAATTGTTTTTGACGGGATTGTCTTAAACCATCCCTCCGGTGCCGTCAATAGAAATTTAGGTGGGGCGACCACGTGGGCGACACGTAGGCGTCGAGCCCCTCGTGGATGACGCGCACGTTGGTGCCGTTGGCGTTCATCACGCAGAGCCTCGACTTGCCGCCCGCTCGAGACACGAAGGCGATGTAGCGGCCGTCGGGCGACCAGGCGGGGTTCTCGTTGCGGCCGCCGTTGGGGGTGAGCTGCACGGGCATCCCCCCCTCGGTCTCGATGACCATGATCTGGAACGAGCCGCCCGCCCGGCCCTCGTAGGCGATGCGGTTTGCGCGGGGGTGCCAGGCCGGGGAGGTGTTGTAGCCCCCCTCGAAGGTGAGCCGCCGCACGTTGGCGCCGCCGGCGTCCATGAGGTAGATCTGGGGCGTGCCGCCGCGGTCGGAGACGAAGGCGATCTGTTTGCCGTCGGGCGACCAGGTGGGCGAGACGTCGATGGCCGGGTCATGGGTGAGCCGGGTCATGCGGCCGTCGGCGAGATCCAGGATGTAGATGTCCTCGCTGCCGTCCTTGCTCGAGGTCACGAGCATCCGCTTCGAGTCGGGCGACCAGCTGGCGGGGAGGTTCAGCCGGCCCGTCGACAGGATCCGCCTCGTCGTCCGGCGGTTGAGATCCATGACGTGCAGGTCGGGGTTGCCGTCCTTGTAGGACAGAAACGAGATCTGCCGGCCGTCGGGCGACCACTTGGGCGACAGGGTGATGGAGCGGAAGTTCGTGAGCTTCACCGGCTCCGTGCCGTCGTAGTTGACGGTGTAGATCTCCGAGGAGCCGCCCTTCTTGCCGGCGAAGGCGATCTTGGTGTCGAAGAGGCCCTTTTCGCCCGTCAGCGCAACCAGGATCTCCTGGGCGAACCGCACGACCATCTCCTTGCGCTCCTCGATCTTGCCCGTGTAGCGCTTGCCCACGAGGAGCTTTCCCTGCACGACGTCGAAGAGGCGGCACTCCAGGGTGAGGTCGCGGCCGTTCACCGTGAACCCGCCCGTCACGAGCGACTCGGCGCCGATGCCGCTCCAGGCCGGAAACTGGATGTTCTCCGTGGCGATGCCGAGCTTCGCCTGGTCGACGAGGAAGGCCTTGCGGTCGAGGACGTTGAAGTAGCCCGTGATCTCCAGGGTCTTGCCCAGGGTGTCGGCGAACCAGGGCGAGAGGCTGTCCTGGCCGGCGGCGTTGTTCATGTTCCTGAAGGTCGTGACGGCAATCGGGAACTTCTGCGCCGAGGGGGAGTCGATGTTGATGTAGACCTTGGCGCCGGCGGCCGGGACAGCGGCCAGGGCCAGGAGAATGGATACGAACAGGCACTGCACGATTCTTCGCGTTCTCATGGTTTCTCGAACACCTCCCGATGTGACCTTCGGCAATCCCTCATCGATGAAATCCCCCTTGCACCCCCCTTTTCAGAAGGGGGAACGAGGGGGATTGTTCTTCTCCTCTGCAGCGCGGTCCCCTCGACCCTGCCGATTACCTGCGGTAATCGGCGGAGCGGAACCTGATCCCCAGATCCACGCTCGAGTCCTGGATCCAGGACGGCAGCGGCGGGAAGGGGTCGGACTTCCGGATCGCCCGGTAGGCCGACTGGTCGAAGTAGCTGTTCCCCGAGCGCTTCTCGAACCGGATCTCCGTCACCTGGCCGCTGCGCAGCACCCTCACGTCGAGGACGGCCTCGAGGTTCCTGTCCGCCAGGATGCTCTGCGGCAGGGCCCAGTTCTGCCGCACCCGGGACCAGATCTGCGCGTAGTACTGGCTCATCAGCGAGGCCGCGTTGCCCTGCCCCGAGAAGGGCTGGCCGCCGGCATCGGCGGCGTCGGCCCTCTTCCGCATCTCCTCGATGGCCTGGTTGAGCCGGGCCGCGTCCTGCTTCTGGGCCGGCGCATCCTGCTTGAGCAGCGGCGTGGGCGTCTTGGTCACGATGCTCTTCTTGAGGACGATCGCGTTGTCCCGCACGCTCTCCCGGAGGGCCTCGCTCATGACCTCCCTCGAGAGCGCCGCCGTGGCGCTCCTGGCCGGGCCGGCCGGGGCGCTCACGAGGTCCACGGAGTAGGCCGGCCCGAAGGTCCACGTGCGCGACGGGAAGGCCGGCGAGAAGAAGAGCACGGAGAGGGCGATGGCGTGGATGAGCAGCGACAGCGCGACGGCCGCATTCAGGCTCGACGGGCCGTCGGGTCGCCACCTGAGGATTTTCGCCGTCATCTCGAATCCCTGGGCGGTTCCGTGATCATGCCGAGCTTGTCGATCCCGGCTTTCCGGACCTCGGACATGACCTGGACGACGAACCCGTACGGGACCTCCTTGTCCGCCCGCATGAAGAGCTCCCGGTCCGTCCTGGCCTTGAAGATGCTCTCGAGCTTCGCGCTCAGGTCGGGAAGCGTCGTCTTGAACTCGTTGATGTAGATCTCCTGCTTGCCGTTGATCGTGAGCACCAGCTTCTCCTCGCTGACGTTGATGCTCTTGGCCTTGACGCGCGGCAGGTTCACGTCGATCCCCATCTGGAGCATGGGCGCCGTGACCATGAAAATGATGAGCAGCACGAGCATCACGTCCACCAGGGGGGTGACGTTGATCTCGGAGAGGGGCTTGTTGCCGTTGTCTGTTCTTCGTCTGAAGCGGGCCATGGGCTATTTCTGCAGGTAGTGCCTCTCGACGATATTGAGAAACTCGGAGGCGAAATTGTCCATCTCCAGGGAGATGTTCCGGATTCGGTTCAGGTAATAGTTGTAGAATACCACCGCCGGGATGGCCGCGGCAAGGCCGAAGGCGGTGGCGACGAGGGCCTCGGAGATCCCGGGCGCCACCACGGCCAGGGTGGCCGAGCCGCGGGCGCCGATGCCGCGGAAGGCGTTCATGATGCCCCACACGGTGCCGAACAGGCCGATGAAGGGGCAGGCGCTGCCCGTCGTGGCGAGAAACCCCAGCAGGCTCTCGAGCTTGGAGGACTCGGTCCCGCAGGCCCGGTGAAGGGCCCGCTCCACGTTGTCGATCCCCCGCATCTCGATGCCCGGCCCGTCCAGGAGGTCCGACGGGGTCCCCCTGGAGGAGGTGCGGCTGACCTTGCCCAGCTCGAGGTAGCCGGCCCGGAAGACCTCGGCGATGGTGGAGTGGGGGTATCGTTTCGACTCGGGCAGCACGTCGGAGAGCTTGCTCGAGTTCATGTAGGCTTCGAGGAACAGGTTGTTCTCCTTCTCCGTCTTCGAGAGGACCCGGTACTTCATCAGGATGATGGCCCACGAAACGATGGAGAAGAGGAGCAGCAGAAGCAGGACGAACTGCACCATCGGTCCCGCGTCGACGACCATCTGG